>Ga0209013_10003570_pt1 | contig 13805 bp, 15 predicted proteins | sample Cruoilmetagenom2_FD_187291 | JGI IMG/M metagenome (GOLD analysis project Ga0209013, IMG submission 187291) | Oil polluted marine microbial communities from Coal Oil Point, Santa Barbara, California, USA - Sample 2 (SPAdes) (version 2) | ecosystem: Environmental > Aquatic > Marine > Oil seeps ... | reverse complement strand
TAAGATAAGTTTGTAAATCTGCAAAAGCTGGAGTATAATTTGTATTGGTCTGCTGGCTATTTACCAGAAGACTATTGTTCCTGTATCGGAGGCCGGTTACACTGGTAAAATTTTTATTTTTAGATGAAGTTTCCAGGGTAATTCCTGCACCAAGAAAACTAGCTTCTATATTCAACCCGAATTCTGTTGGATTTTTATAAGTAATATCCAAGACAGAAGAGAGCCTATCCCCATAATGAGCCTGAAAACCTCCAGCAGAGAATTCCAGATTTTGAACCATATCGCTATTTACAAAGCTTAATCCTTCTTGCTGACCGGAACGCACTAGAAACGGGCGGTAAACCTCAATGTCATTGATATAAACCAGGTTTTCGTCATAATTCCCACCTCTTACAAAATACTGCGTACTTAGTTCATTATTGGAAGAAACTCCCGGTAGTAATTTCAATACATTTTCTACACCTGCATTGGCTCCAGGAATTTTTCGTACGAGTTTAGCGGAAATGGTTGTTATACCTTCAGCGCTTTTTTCTCCGGTTGCCGTAACTTCAACACCATCTACCTGAATTACATCAGTTTTCATTACCGGGTTGAATTCAAAAGTCTCATTAGTAGTGAGGATTAAGTTCTCCAGGATTACATTTTTATGGCCTAAATGAGTAAAAATTATCGTTATTTCCTTGTCGGGAATTACTTCCAGTAAATAAAATCCGGTTGAATCCGTAAAGGTACCATGACCCTTGGTAGTTATGTTTACATTGGATAATGGCTCATCATTAACTCCCAGAACTACCCCCGTGATTGATGCCTTTTGCCCGCTTACAAAAGTAAGCGAACCCAAAAGAGTAAGAAGGAATAAGAGTTTAGAACACTTCAAAAGTTTATTTTCTGTAAAAACTACTGGTAAAGGTATTTGAATTCCCTACGTTATCTGTAACGATTACTTTAAGTTCACATTGCGTTTGATTTAGAATTTTATCGTCAAAATTATAGGTAAGTGTTTTTGTTTTGGGTTCGTATTCCATTAATATCCATTCACCATTTAATGTGGCAGAATAAGTGTCAATGCCACTTAAGTCATCAGAGACCTTAAGGCTGAGATAACGGTAGTTATTCAACCATTGCTTTTCCTTAAAGTTCTTAGGACGTATTTTTGGTTGAATTGTATCCTGAGCGAGGGTATAAGTCCCAAGGCTTCTGGTTCTGGTTGTAAAGGTTGTCCCTCTTTTAAAAGTGGTCATGTAATTAGCCTTCTTTTTTTTATCGAGACGGGCTATAAACAATTTTTTTCGCTCCTGTGTCGAGTATTTGTTTACATCAAAAGTTATTGTAAAGTTTTTGTGTGCCGGGATTCTATTATTGTGAATCACAACTGTATCCTTACCTTTTTGGAGGTCCATATAAAAATTATAATAAAAGGTATTCGCCGGAAAATAGACTTTTGCTGCATCCAGGTCATAATTATTAGGTTGCTTGGCGACAATAAAATAATCTGTCTTCAATTCATCCTCAATCACAAGCGGCTGCTGTCTTTTTCCTTCAACAGGAATAACTAGTTTTACAAGATTATCATGGAGATCCTTTATAAGGATTTCCACCTTGTAATAAAGTCCTTCTCCTACCGCAATTTTACCTTCATTATATATTTGTTTATATATCTCAAGTCGATTGCCCGGTGCAATAAAGCAGCGTTGTATGCGCTGGTTATATTTCCCAAAATGGTCATAATCTATCAGAGTGTTGATAAATCGGGTTTCTTTAAATGAGAACGATTCAAAATTAAAATCAGTGTAAATTTTTCCATTCACTAATTGTTGTACAGAATAGATTCCATTCCTATTGGCCGCGAGATCCTGCCGGTCATAGGTGTTTATTCCAAAACCAATTGTTCCGGAGGCGTACACCTTATCTGCCAGATAAGATCCATCCTTTTGCTTATTGAATTTGATTTGAATCTTTTTACTACTTCTATTTACCTGAGCGTTTACAGACAAAGGATAAGCAAATAAACTAACCAGAGTTGGATTGGTAGCATCCCGCACATCTAAACCATAAAGCAGCGGGTTAGTGGGTTTTTCGGAAATACTACTTCTTATTTCAAAATGCAAGTGTGGTCCGGATGACCCTCCGGTGTTGCCGCTGTAAGCAATAACCTGGTCTTTTAAGACCTTAAGGTCGCCATAATCAGGAAATACCTCAACTTCATATGATTTTTTCTCATATTGAATTTTTTTAATAAAAGATTCTATTTCCGGCGAAAACTTTTGAAGATGTCCATATACCGAAGTATATCCGTTGGGATGGGCAATATATATCACTTTTCCATAGCCCCAAAGGCCTACTTTTATTCTTGTTACCGTACCATTTCCTATCGCATAGACGGGCAATCCCTGTCGCTGTTGAGTTTTAATGTCGATACCAGAATGAAAATGATTTGATCTCAATTCACCAAACGTACCAGCTAGCACTAAGGGTATATCCAAAGGAGGCCTGAAAGTGTTTAGAGGGTACTTTTCCTGACCCAAACCAGTAAGAACGGAAAGAAGAAGGAGGCTTAAAATAGGTATTCTCATAGCTGCTAAGTTGACGCGAATTTAATTAATACGAGTTAAACTTGGAAAAAAGGTCTGTTAACAACCATAATTTTCTTTAATATTTATTTCAATTTGTGGAATAGTATTAATCATTGGATTTAGAGTCTTACTTCTGGAATAATTGCAAAAACAATTGCTAAGTTGTTTGAGGTGTGTTAACTTTGTGTAAAACGTATTGTAATTTGCATATGAGCGAATTGGTTGAAATCGTTGATTCCTTAGAAAATAAAATTAGCAAGCTCCTACACAAAATAGAATTGCTAAATCAGTCTAAAGTAAGGTTGGAGCAGGAAATTGTTACTCTTAAAAATGAGGATGAGACAATAAGGAATACCATTTTGGAATGGGAAGAAAGATATAATTCTCTCAAGCTTGCAAATTCAATGCTGGGCAGTGATAATAATAAAACTGAAGCAAAGCTCAAAATAAATACATTAGTTAGAGAGTTGGATTATTGTATAGCTCAACTTGCTGAGTAGTGTTACTAAGAAATATGGGAGAGAAGCTGAAAATAAAGCTCTCTATCGCAGATAGGGTATATCCTTTGACCATTGACCCAAGTCAGGAAGAAGGACTAAGAAAGGCTGCAAAGAATATAGAACAGCTTGCAAAGAAATTTGAGCAAAATTATGCCGTTAGAGACAAACAAGATGTATTGGCCATGTGTGCCTTACAGTTTGCCTCTAAGATTGAACAAAGAGGCATAGATAATACAGAGGATACCAAAGAAGTTACAGAACGTTTAAGGGCGTTGGATCAGCTGGTAAACTCTAAGCTTAGTATAAAATAAGTTCTTTAACATAATACAAAGTTACTGCCCACATTGGTATTTAATTTTTGACGAACTCAACACTAATTTGTTTGAAAAGGGTGAGTTTAAGTTGTAAAAGCAAGCCTTCTTGTAAAGGATCCTTGATCAATTTGTTAGCCCTAAACCTGTTTATAGGAGTTTGTACAGAACTTCACCAATGTGGGTTTTTTTATTTAAAATTGGTTTTGAATCATTTTGAGGCCTGATCTCGATTTGTTTTTTACCCCTTGGGGATTAGCAATAATAGTTTTAAAGTCAAATTACTAAGTGATGGCGCGCATCTTTTTAAGCGCTGCATTCATACTTTAACTAGGGACAGGAGAGTATTAATTATTAATATAGGTTATGGATATTACAACGATTGCAATAGCAGCTATAGTTGGTTTGGTAATAGGATTAATTGTTGCAAAAGTCTTAGAGAAAGGTAAGGCATCAAAGACCGTTGCAAATGCGAAAAAAGAGGCGAATTCTATCTTAAAAACCGCTAATAGTGAAGGCGAGAATATTAAAAAAGACAAAATTTTTCAGGCTAAGGAGAAGTTTTTAGAATTGAAAGCAGAACACGAGAAAGTAATCATAAACAAAGACAAAAAGATTGCTGAATCTGAAAAACGAACACGGGATAAAGAATCGCAGATTAGCGGAGAACTGGCTAAGAATAGAAAGCTAAATGAACGGCTTGAAATAAAACTTAAAGATTTCGAGCACAAATCTGAACTTTACGATAAAAAGCATTCTGAACTTGAAAAACTTCATAAAAGTCAGGTTCAGCAGTTAGAGGTTATCTCCGGTTTATCCGCGGAAGATGCAAAAAGCCAGCTCCTTGAATCTTTAAAGGAAACGGCCAAAACAGATGCTATGGCTTATTTGCAGACCACAATGGAGGATGCTAAGCTTACAGCTCAGCAGGAAGCCAAGAAAATAGTTATAAACACAATACAGCGCATTGGTACCGAAGAAGCTGTTGAAAACTGTGTGTCCGTATTCAACCTTGAATCTGACGATGTTAAAGGTCGTATTATTGGAAGGGAAGGACGCAATATCCGGGCTCTGGAAGCTGCAACAGGAGTAGAAATTATTGTTGACGATACCCCTGAGGCCATCATACTTTCCTGTTTTGATTCTGTTCGAAGAGAAGTGGCCCGATTGTCTCTGCATAAGCTGGTTACAGATGGAAGAATTCATCCGGCCAGGATTGAGGAGATTGTACGAAAAACTGAAAAGCAAATAGAACAAGAAATTGTTGAGGTTGGAAAACGCACTGTTATTGATTTGGGCATTCATGGATTGCATCCGGAATTAATTAAAGCTGTAGGAAGGATGAAATATAGATCTTCTTACGGACAGAACTTATTACAGCACTCGAGGGAGGTGGCAAAACTTTGTGGGGTAATGTCCGCAGAATTAGGGTTGAATCCAAAAATAGCGAAGCGGGCAGGTTTATTGCACGATATTGGTAAAGTACCAAATACCGAAGCAGAAGTGGAAACACCTCATGCAATTTTAGGGATGCAATGGGCTGAGAAATTTGGAGAAAAACCTGATGTCTGTAATGCCATTGGAGCCCACCACGATGAAATAGAAATGAAAACCTTAATATCACCTATTGTACAAGTATGTGATGCTATTAGTGGTGCTCGTCCTGGAGCAAGACGACAGGTACTGGACTCCTATATTCAAAGACTAAAAGATCTGGAAGATATCGCCTTTGCATTTGGAGGTGTTCAAAAAGCCTACGCCATTCAGGCCGGTAGGGAATTGAGGGTTATTGTTGAAAGTGAAAAAGTAAGTGATGAGAAAGCGGCACAGCTTTCTTTTGAAATCTCTCAGAAAATTCAGACAGATATGACCTATCCTGGTCAGGTAAAAGTTACAGTAATACGCGAAACACGTTCGGTAAATGTGGCCAAATAAGGAGCCACTTCATACAAATTTAAAAACGAGCTTAAAGCTCGTTTTTTGTTTCTTATATATTTGGTTGTCCTGATATAGTACATTAGTTAATAACAGGATCGTTTTAATCAACTACAAATTTAAAACCCGCAGTAATTATTCCTGCGCTTAAACCAGTATTTCTTTTGTAATAATTATACTTTAAATCAATACTTTTCAAACCTAATTTCAATTTGTGTTGTTTCATAATTATGTTGGTATAATTAATGCCGAAACCATATTGATTTGCATTATAATCAGACAAATCATAATCTGAGGTATAGAATTGCGAAGTGGAAAGATGTTCGTTATATGGGGCAAAATAATCCGCGGCCTTTTGGTTGTAAAAGCGATATGAAGGATATAAAGTAAATTTTTCCGCAATTTTTACGGGGAGTTCAATACTTAGCGTGTTGGAATTTATCCCCCAATCATCAAAATAATATCTATAATATGAACGCACTACAAGGTATTCATTGATAAAAAAGTTAAGCCGGCCTCCTAGTGCAACTTTAAATCTGGAATCTGGCAAGCGTTCAATATCATCTGCCAGATGGAAATTATCAATAAAAGAATCTGCAACATCACTAAAATAAACCCGTTGAAAAGGTGTGGAAAGCAAACCTTGCTGTAGCACAAAATCGGCTAAAAAAGCTCCTTGTATGTTTTTGGAAAGGATTTGCGACAAACCAACGCCAAAAGAATAGGAATTGCGATTCTCATCCGTTAAAACAGTAAAAGACGGGTTGTAATCGGGGTTTCCTGTAATGGTATTTTCTAAAAATAAAAAATCATTCAATCCCCTTCCGCCCGGGGCAAAGGGTCGAAGTTCATAGGGATAAATAGCCTTCCATTTATCAAGAAATACATTTGCACTAAATCCAAGTTCTGTATTTTTCTCATTAAACAACCTGGTATAACTACCTCCAAAACCCAGTGAGGTGTAATCATACTCCGTTGAAAATGAAAGTTTTCCGCTCCATATAGAATTTCTGTCATCTGAACTATGGCTGTAAATTCCAGTAAGATTGTACCAGGTATCATCCCGGGAAGCGCCAGAGGAAGCAACAAAGGGATCTGCAAAACCTTTATCAAATGGATTAATATTACTGGATGAGGCGGAGGTATATGCCGATATTCCTGCATCCACCGTTAGAACGTCATCATCACTTAAGGGAATTGCAATTACCAAAGTTCCTGTAATATCTGTTAATTCTTCGGTTCCAAGTCCACCTGTTACTGCAGCATTATTGCCATCCTGGGAATAGTAACTAGCTAAAATGTCTATCTCAGCGGTTTCCAAAACCCTTTTTTTATAATCCCCTTCATTTTGTCCTGTATTCTGAGCATGGCATATACCAAAGACCATGAAGAGAAAAATAAAAAGAAGGAGCTTATAGTTTGTCATAATTTTTCTAAAAAAGGAGAAAACTGAATTATTCTCATCCTCAAATTAATTACATCCACAACCACCACCTGTTTTACCCCCATTTGCACCAACCGCTGCTTCGCGATAGGAATGAAAAATTGTAATGTTTCTGTCGCACAATTTTTCTGATAGCTCCATATCAGGATCATTGATATTTACTTTTTCATATCCCTTTACTGCAACACAGCTACTAAAAGCTATAGAGATACATGCTACTAAAACAATTTTTTTAATCATATCCTGTCTATTTCTATATTATCGGAAGTAAACACCTTCCCTTTTTCATCAATAATTACGCATTCAACTTTCGGTAATTGATTAATTCTGTTTAATCCTGTTTCAATGCCCATTACAAACACAGATGTTGCAAGGGCATCTGCCAATTCTGCTTTTGGAGCAAATACGGTTACACTCAAAATACCGGTTGCGGGATAACCTGTTCGCGGGTCGATAATATGCGAGTATCTAATATCATTAAATTGCACAAATTTTTCATAATTACCTGAAGTTACCACTGCACCATTCGAAATTGGCAAAATGGCAGCTGCTTTGGTTTTATTTAGTGGATTTGTAATAGCTACGGTCCATTCATTACCATTGGGTTGTCTGCCCCATGTATTCATATCTCCAGAAGCATTAATAATACCTGCCTGTACATTGTTTTTGAGTAATAAGGCTTTCGCCTGGTCTGCTGCATATCCTTTCCCTATGGCTCCAAATCCAATTTTCATTCCTTTATCTTTAAGGAAAACCGATTTATTCCTGGAATCCAGAATTATTTTTTGGAATCCCACCTTAGAAACGGATGACTTAATTTCGTCGTTTGAAGGCATTTTCTTCATGCTACCGTCAAATTTCCAGATTTTGTCCATAGACGCATAGCTTATATCAAAAGCGCCATCAGTTAAACCTGAAAGACCTTTAGCCCTGTCAATTAAGCTGTATAATTCTGCACTTACTTCAACAGCCTTAATTCCGGCATTCATGTTAATTGCAGAGGTCTCGGAATTCGGGTCCCAGGAAGAAATGAGTTTTTCAATTCTGGAAATCTCCCTAATTGCAAGGTCTATAACTCTATTGGCCTCCGTTGAATCTTTTACGACCACTGTAATTTGAAAACCACTGCCCATTAATTTTAGGCTTCGATTAAAGGATTGCTGAGCCGATAAGGGACCAGCAATTAAAAGAATAATTAAAAGGGTGCTAATTTGTTTTACCATTTACCCGGAAAAAGATTCTAACAGATTGATATATTCTTTAACCGATATTTTCTTATAACCAGTTTGCCCCAACATCTTGCCATCTTTGTCCAGGACAACAACCAATGGAAAGTATCCGTTACTATTATAAGTGTCCGCCAGTTGCTCATTCTTTTTCTGCTGCTCAACTGGGAGCATATTTTGTTTTTTACGTGGGAAATCTGCCAGCAACAAAACAAAATGGTCTGCAGAATAATTTTTGAATTCTTCAGAGCTCCATATCTGCCGATCAAGTTTTATGCAAGGTGCGCACCAATCAGAGCCCTGAAATACCGAAATTATGGGTTTATCTCCAGAATTGGCCAATTCTTTGGCATCGTTGAAATCTGTCTGCCAATCCTGGGCCCAAATTGTCCCTGATCCAATGAATAGCACCAGAAGTAAGGTTCTTATTTTCATATGATAGGTTAACGCTTTTTTTTAAGATTTCGTATCCCATTTTTGATAGGAACCAGTTACTTTTATTAGGATTTTGAGATAATTTTGATTCGAGCAGATAGTTTTATAATCACATATGGTAGCAGGGAATAAATACTGCTAAATCTATAGCGTCTTTTTGATACTTTTCAAAAGATCATTGCTTTCTATTACGGTAGCAAATTCATTATGTAAACTGGCCAAAGCAACTTCATGAATTAATTCTGCTTCATATTTTATACCATTTGCACCGACCTTATCAAAAGTAGCTGTGGCGTCTGAGACAACATATGTTTTATATCCCAAATTTCCAGCCATTCTTGCGCTACTCGATATGCAATGATCTGTGGTAAGACCAGCAATTATCAATTCATTTATTTCCAGTTCATCCAATTGTTGTTTTAAATCTGTGCCCATAAAAGCACTGTTCACCTCTTTCTCTATAATTGTTTCATTCGCCAATGGTTTAACAATATCCTTAAAATAGTTCCCTGTCTGACCCTTAACAAGTGGGGAATTCGGGTTGGTGGAATTATGTTTAATATGAAAAATGGGAAGCTTATGATTTCTCCAGAAGTCCAGGACTTTTCTTGCATTTGATTCAGCTTGAAGATTATTTCTATGACCGCCGTAGTAGTCAATATCATCCAATCCTTTCTGAATATCTATAAGAAGCAATGCCGGTTTACTCTCAGAATTCATATTATTCAATTTTATAAAGAATTGGATTAAAGGCTTTAGAAGCAACCATTACTTTGTCACCAAGCTTCAGGGATTGTATTTCAGATTTATCAGCGATTACCTTAACCACATTGTTTTGAATAAGCACTGATACAATAACGACAACATCCTGAGGTTCTATCTTCAATACTTCCCCAATAAATTTAAATTTACCGCTGATTTTTTTGTTTGAAAAGATCTCATTTGGAATACCTTTCCTGGTAATTTTCCCCTGTTCAAGTACAAAAACCCGATCAGATAGTTTCATAATCTCGCCTAGATCATGACTTACCAATAAAGTGGTCAGACCATATTCATTATGAATTCTTGTGATGTAATCCTGGAGTTTTAAACGAATTTTATAATCCAGAGCGGCTAGTGGCTCGTCTAATAGAAGAATATCGGGTTTCCGAACCAGAGCTCTCGCCAGTGCCACCCTTTGTTTCTGCCCTCCTGAAAGTGTTTGTGGTTTTCTATTTTGCAGATCACCAAGTTCCATCATATCTATAAGATCTGTAATCACTTTTTTATTCTGTCCTTTATTGGATGCAAACTCCAGATTTTGTAACACAGTCATATTTGGAAATAGGGCATAATCCTGAAAAACATATCCTATATTTCTATTTTGGGGAGATAAAAAGGTTTTAGTTTTGGTATCAACCCATCTGGTGTTGTCTATTGTTATTTCACCCTTATCGGGCTTTAATAAGCCGGCAAGGATTCTTAAAGTAGAGGTTTTTCCGGCACCAGATTCGCCGTAAAGAGTAACCAATTCCCCTTTTTCAATTTCACATTTTATGCGAAGGTTCATTTGTCCGTCAGAGGCACTTAAACTTTTATGAATATCAATTTTAATCATTTCCAAAAGCGCTTTAGATACCCTCCGTTTATTAAATAGACCGTAAGCAGGATACAAAAGGTAATGATAAATAATACCGTGGCATAGAAATTAGCCGCAGCATAGTTCATCGCTTCTACTTCCTCGTAAATGGCAATGGATGCGACTTTGGTTTTACCGGGAATACTACCGCCTATCATCAGTACAACTCCAAATTCACCTACTGTATGCGCGAAAGCAAGCACAATTCCGGTTAATAAGGAAGCTTTACAATTTGGAAGGAGTACTTTGAACAATGTGGTCCATTTTGATTTTCCCATTACCTGGGAAGCTTCCGTAAGTGAATGAGGCAGGATACTAAGGCCCGATTGAATGGGGTGAACCATAAAAGGCAGGCTATAGATTATGGAAGCAAGGACAAGTCCGCCAAATGAGAATACCAGTTTTAGGCCCAGCCATTCATTTATCCAATTCCCAAATGCGTTTCCCGGGCTGAAGGCTACAAGGAAATAAAATCCCAGAACCGTGGGAGGCAAAACCAAAGGCATGCTAACAAGAGTTTCTATAAAAGGTTTAGATCTTGACTTCGTGTTTACCAACCAATATGCCATTGGTATTGAAATAACCAATAAAATTACCGTAGTAACAACAGCCAGTTTTAAGGTAATAAAGAGTGGATCCCAATTCATCATTCAGAGAGCATAATTTCATTAGTTTTAACCATAGCACATACGGTTAATTCTTCTTTTAAACCAAGCTGATCCACAGCGTTGGTAGTAATTAAAGAACTTATTTCACCCGCCGGCGTGTTGATCTGGATACTGCTTAACAATAAACCACGTTCAATACGCTTAACTACCCCTTTAACCTGATTTTGAAGGCTTATTAAATGCTTTAGGTCCTTGCCGATAATAACTTCTGTTTCCTTAAATAAAACCTTTACTAAATGGCCCACTGTTAAATAAGAAGCCGTTTCCGGAGTTTCTATGATGATGGCCTTAAACAGTATTTGATCAGAAAGCTCTACAGTTACAAGCGACAAACTGCCGTTTACCTGCACTTCTTTAATATGACCTTTTAAACTATTCATCTACCGAATATCCGAAATCTTTTAATATAATCTTTGCCTCTTTGGAGAAAAGAAATTTATAAAATTTATAAGCCTGTACATTATTTCTTTCTGGTTGATTTATTACCACTACCCCCTGTGAAATTGGAGTATAACTGGAATCATCTATTAAAGCCCAATTGCCCTTGCCCTTCATTTCCTGTGAAAGGACCACCGATTGGGCCGTAAATCCGATTTCAGCCGATTTCGAATATATAAATTGATTGGTTTGGGCAACACTTTCCCCGTATACCAATTTATTCTCAAGACTATTTAGTAGTTCTTGTTTTTTTAGTACTTCCAGAGCGGCCTGTCCATAGGGAGCTGTTTTAGGACTAGCGAGTGCAATATGTTTAATTGTAGAATCATTTAAGTTTTCTATTGATATCGGCAGTCCGTCAACCATTGTCCAGAGCACTAATTTTCCATAAGCGTAGATTTCAGGAGGAGCGGTAGTTAAACCTTTTTTATAAAGGTCCGAAGGGTATTTCATATCAGCCGAGACAAAAATATCAAAAGGGGCACCTTCCATAATTTGAGCTGTATGCTTGCCTGAAGCACCTATGACCAATTCACAGCCAATACCGGTCTTTTCAGTGAATTTTTCCATAATTGGCTCTAAAGCGTATTGCGTATTGGCCGCAGCCGCAATTGTAATTTTAGAAGGTTCATTATTTGCGCCATTACAGGCATAAACAAGAACTATTGAAGCGATTCCTATTAGGTTAAAAACTAAATTTTTTGCAATCTGCAATTTATTACATGGAAGGACTTTAAAATTCCAGTTCCTCATAAGCCACTTCTTTAGTGATATCCTCTACATTACCCGGATATTCTTTTCCCCTTAACCGGCCTACTGTGTGAGCTTTTAGTTCATCTTCCGGATAGGATTGAATTAATTCCTGAATGGTTTTTTTATCCAAATCGTCCTCTATATGCTCCAGCCATTTGTCTGCCAGTTCATCCGGCAAAATTAAAGGCATTCGAGGTCCTGCTGCTTTTGGATTATTATGGATCTTTGACATCATAGAATTGCCCGCCGTTGTCACAATAGAAAAGGTATTGATCAATTCCCCGGTCTCTGTATCCACCCATTCGCTCCAGAGCCCGGCCAGTGGCAAAGGTTCATTATCCTTCCTGCTCACATAAAATGGATAGGTTTTACCGGCATAATGATGATGTTCATAAAAGCCGTCAACATAAATAATACATCTTTTATTTTTGGCTGAATTTCGGAAGGAAGGCTTCTCAAAAATAGTTTCCCCTCTTGCGTTAAGCGTATTGTTCCACAGTTTTTTTAATTGTGACTTATCTTTTACCCAAAACGGCACTAGGCCCCAGGTTGCAAGGGTTGGTTCATATGGTGAACGATCCGGATAAATAAATAATTTTGGGTGATTAAATCCCGAAACATGATAAAGTGGCAGGTCTGATAAGGGCGCCAGTTTTTCAATGATCTCCTCAATGGCCTGCTCGTTCCCGTAATGTCTGGCCCGTTTTAATTGAGCTTCCAGACTTGCCTTGATATCGTAACACATATCTCAATTTTTATCATGAGGATGAATTAAATTTAAGAAATTTTGTTCAATAATTGATTTATCCTGGATTTAGGATAATTTCTGAATTTACCAATATTAGAAGAGATAACATGCAGGTTTGTACTCCAACTTTATAAGGGCATCCAAACTAGTAATGCCGACTGAATGATAAAAAACAGAATAAATGGAATTACAAAATACCCCATAACATCTCTGGCCTGTAATTTAGTTCCACTTGCCATTACAGGAAAAATTATTAATAAATAGAAAGGTTGAAGGGCATTACTCAGACTTTCTCCATAGGCAATTGCCATAGAAGCTCTTGCAATCATGGAGGTAACTTCCGTTTCACTCAACCCTGTACCAAGTTCTTTTATTACGTTAATAATACCGGGGCCTATTACAGCAAACTCTCCACCAGCCGAAGGAATGGCAAAATTCACCAAACCACCGGAAACATAGGCCAAAAATGGATAATTGGTCAGGGTGGCAATGGATACCTGAAGATCAGCAATTTTTGCGCCCAAACCGGTTGAAAGCATTATACCCATGATACCCGCATAAAATGGATATTGAAAAAGTATTCCTGAGATATTACTGCTTGAACGTTTCATGGAGATACTATAACGCAATGGCGTTTTATGCAGAAATAGGCCCAGGATCAGAAATATAAATATGATAATATTGAAGTTCAGATTAAACCCATTAAGATAAAAATAGTGACCGATATAAATGAAACCAAAAATTGCAATGGCAATTTGTAAGAAACCACTATTATTAAGAAGATCTGAGATAGCACGAAAAGGAAGTTTATAGGAATCCGCCTCCTCTTTTACGGAAGATTCTTTTGGCAGATTATCGAGAACCAGGAGATCAGATAGTTCCTTTTTCTTGTTGTCTTTAGGAATTAAAATAAGAAATAACAGCGGACCTACCACAACAAAGAGCAGGATCATTATAATGTTCAGTGATGATCCCAATGTAAAAGAAGTTGGTATCAATTCAGAAAGAATTCCCGCTTCAATTAAAAAATTATTTTCGGTATTTAATAATAGCGCTATTGAACTGGAAGCCCCGGCAACCCAACTGCCCATACTAAAATATACGCAGGCTATTAGAAAAGGATAGTTTAACCCCTTTACTCTTGCGGCCAATTCTC
>Ga0209013_10003569_pt1 | contig 13812 bp, 9 predicted proteins | sample Cruoilmetagenom2_FD_187291 | JGI IMG/M metagenome (GOLD analysis project Ga0209013, IMG submission 187291) | Oil polluted marine microbial communities from Coal Oil Point, Santa Barbara, California, USA - Sample 2 (SPAdes) (version 2) | ecosystem: Environmental > Aquatic > Marine > Oil seeps ... | reverse complement strand
GCACCGTATTGACGCCTGATTTGACGGCATCCAGCGCGCAGCCTATCTTCGGCAGCATGCCGCCGTGGATAGTGCCATCCGCAATCAACGCATCGACACGACTGGTGCTGAGGCCTGTCAGCAGATTCCCCTCCCTGTCCTGAAGCCCTTCGATGTTGGTCAGCAGGATCAGTTTCTCCGCCTGCAGCACTTCGGCGATTTTACCGGCGACCAGATCTGCGTTGATATTGTAGCTGAGACCGTCGGCGCCAACCCCGATGGGAGCGATGACAGGAATAAAATTGCCATGCACCAGCATATCCACGACGCTGGTATCGATGCTCTCCACCTTCCCCACGTGTCCGAGGTCGATAATTTCTGACGCATCAAGTCCCGGATCATGCGGCTTGACATGCAGTTTGGTTGCACGGATCAGATCGCCATCCTTGCCTGTCAGGCCAACAGCCGCACCGCCGTGACGATTGATCAGGTTGACGATCTCCTTGTTGACCAGGCCACCCAGCACCATCTCCACCACATCCATGGTTTCAGCATCGGTAACCCGCATTCCCTGGATGAATTCGCTCTCTTTTCCAAGACGCTTCAGCAGGTTGCCGATTTGCGGGCCGCCGCCATGGACGATGACAGGATTGACGCCAACCAGTTTCATCATCACCACATCACGGGCAAAACCGCGCTTGAGCTCGGAGTCCACCATGGCGTTGCCGCCATATTTGATGACCACCGTCTTGCCGCGAAAGCGCTGCAGATAGGGCATCGCCTCCGTTAACACGTGGGCGACCTGTTTTGCATCTGTTGCTGTGAGACTCATATTTATTATCCTTTTGTAACCACAGATGCACACAGATGTTTTTCTGTTTTTGGCATCCTTCATTTTTCGGTTTACAGTTTGTCATCTCGACGTAGGAGAGATCTTCGTGCTCTAAACCACAGGATTCCTCGTCGTTCGCCTACACGGACGTAGGTGAGGGGCGTAAGCAGGACGCGGAAGCTTCATACCTCACTTCCCTCGGAATGACACGTAAAACTGTAAAATCCGTTTTATGGTTTTGAAGCATGCTCTGCTTCCTATCCGTGTTCATCTGTGTGCATCTGTGGTTGAAGATTTCTCTCTGCAGGGTTAAGGAACCTCTGAATAAGTCCATGGGATGGGGGTTCGGGGGAAGGATAATCCAGATGTGTTTTATAACCCTCTGAGAGATAACCCTTCCCCCGTAGACTAACTTGCAGGAATGCTCTGATCGAGGCGCAAAGCGACTTGATCAGAGCTTCCTTAATGCCTGCCGGTATGGCCAAAACCACCCGCTCCGCGGCCGCTGTCGTCGAACTCATCGACGATGGAAAATTCTGCCTGCACAACCGGGATCACCACGAGTTGCGCAATACGCTCGCCAATTTCAACGCGAAAGCTGTTATTGCCACGATTCCAGCAGGAGACAAACAGCTGCCCCTGGTAATCTGAATCGATCAACCCGACCAAGTTGCCCAGCACGATGCCGTGTTTATGTCCCAGACCCGAACGCGGCAAAATAACGGCGGCCAGTCCAGGATCGGCGATATGAATCGCCATACCTGTCGGAATCAGCTCGGTCTGGCCCGGCTGCAGATCTACCGGCGCATCCAGCATGGCGCGCAGATCCATCCCGGCGGAGCCGCCTGTCGCGTGGCTCGGGAGTGGAAATTCATCTCCCAGTCTTGAATCCAGGATTTTAAGTTCCAGTTCGTGCATAGAATTGTTCACTCATTAATGTAATTAATTGTCTCGCCAGACGCAGCTTGTCTGTCAGTGGCAACTGCTTCCGCCCACCCTCCCAAAAGAGACTGAGGGCATTCTCCTCACGCTCAAAGCCCCCCTCTTCTGCTCCGACAAGATTGGCTGCGATCATGTCGACACCCTTGCTGACGCGCTTGTGCTGCGCATACTCATCGAGGCGCTCGGTTTCAGCCGCAAAACCGAGAGTATAGGGCCCATCTTCGAGCGCCGCGACATCGGCAAGTATATCGGGATTGCGAATCAACTCGATAGTCAACTGCTCGCTGCTCTTCTTGATCTTCTCAGGCGCGGACTCCTGCGGACGATAATCGGCAACCGCAGCAGTTGCCACGAACAGATCGCACTGCATCACCCTCTGCATCACTGCCTGGTGCATCTGCAGCGCCGACTCGACATCGATACGCGTGGCTCCACGGGGAGTCTTCATGGAGACCGGGCCAGCCACCAGCGTCACCTCTGCGCCCTCTTCAAGCAGCGCCCGGGCAACGGCGAACCCCATGCGCCCGGAGCTTCGATTGCCGATAAAACGCACCGGATCCAGCGCCTCATGCGTCGGGCCTGCTGTCAGCAGCACCCTGACTCCGGCAAAAACTCCTCTCGAGAAGTGGGCACATACTAACTGATAGAGGCTGTCGGCTTCAAACATTCGTCCCGGGCCAACATCACCACAGGCCTGCTCGCCCGCCGCGGGCCCCCAGATCAACATTTGAAAACTTTTCAGGGTTTTGACGTTCTGCTGTGTCGCAGCATTTGCCCACATCTGCTGGTTCATCGCCGGCGCCACGGCAACAGGGGCCCTGGTCGCCACACACAGGGTTGTCAGCAGATCATCCGCCCTGCCACGGGCAAGACGCGCCATAAAATCCGCGGTCGCCGGCGCCACCACGACCAGATCTGCCCAGCGGGCCAGCTCGATATGACCCATGGCCGCCTCATGCGCCGAGTCAAACAGATCTGTATGGACAGGTTTGCCTGTCAGCGCCTCAAAGGTGAGAGGTGCTACAAAGCGCGTGGCTGCTTGTGTCATCACCACCTGCACCTCGGCGCCCGCCTTGACCAGCAGGCGGGCGAGTTCAGCCGCCTTGTAGGCGGCAATCCCGCCGGTCACGCCAAGCAGCAGGTGACGGTTTGTTAAATTCATCGATGTTCTCTACTCGAAGATTGATACATATAAAATAGTGCAGATCAGATTACGCTACGCCCATGAAAAATGAAAGCAACCCAATAAGCACATCATCCGTAGCCAGGGGGGGATAAGGCGTCTTTTTGCCGCATCCACCAATGTGGTCGGCAAATACTCCTGCATAACCGACACTTCCGCCATCCGTGGCAATCACAAAAATCATGGTGGATGCGCTGTCGCTTGCCCCCCTACAGAATCAAGCTAAACCCGGCTGGAGTAATTACGCCAAAAAAGCGGAAAACTGCTATACTGTCCGGCCTTTTCTTCGCCAGATTCCGCCATACTACTCGAAGTTGGAAACGGACCCGGCGATGTACAGAATTAATTAATAATAGATTTACAGTATAACGAGATTTGTAATGAACCAGGGCTCTCTTCCTCCCAAACAAGGACTCTACGATCCGGTTAATGAACATGATGCCTGCGGTGTTGGCTTTGTTGCCCACATCAAGGGGCAGAAAAGCCATGGGATTATCCAGCAGGGATTGACGATCCTAAAACGCATTGAGCATCGCGGAGCTGTCGGCGCTGACCCCAGGGCCGGCGATGGCGCAGGACTGCTGATGCAGATTCCTGATGATTTTTTCCGCACCGCTGTGGAATTTGAGCTTCCCCTGGCAGGGAGCTACGGCGTCGGCATGCTGTTTTTCCCCCAGGATGACAGCAAGCGTTTCGCTATCGAATCCGCCATCGTCAAGATCGTCGCTGAAGAGGGTTTGCGGCTGCTTGGCTGGCGCACCGTGCCTGTCGACAGCAGCGTGCTCGGTGAAAGTGTTATCCCGACCGAACCGATTATCCGCCAGCTGTTCATCGGTTGCGGCGACGACTGCGACAGCCAGGACGACCTCGAACGCAAACTCTTTGTCCTGCACAAGCTGATCGGCATCCGCGTCAGGGAGCAGCAACTGGGAGGCTCCAGGGATTTCTACATACCCTCGATGTCCAGCCGCACCATCGTCTACAAGGGGCTGTTGCTGGCAAACCAGCTTGGCAACTACTATCCTGACCTGGGTGATGAGCGCCTCGTCTCCGCCCTGGTGCTGGTGCACCAGCGCTTCTCGACCAACACCTTCCCCACATGGGACCTGGCGCATCCGTTCCGCATGATTGCGCATAACGGAGAGATCAACACCCTGCGCGGCAATGCCAACTGGATGGCCGCCCGACGCCACTCCATGGCGTCGGAAATCCTTGGCGAAGACTTGCGCAAGGTGTGGCCGCTGATTCCGGAAGGCCAGTCTGATTCAGCCTGCTTCGATAACGCCCTGGAGCTGCTTGTCGCCGGTGGTTACACGCTCTCTCACGCGATGATGATGCTGATTCCTGAGGCCTGGTCGGGCAACAACCTGATGGATGATTCCCGCCGCGCCTTCTACGAGTATCACGCCGCACTGATGGAGCCGTGGGACGGCCCTGCTGCTGTCGCCTTTACCGACGGCCGTCAGATCGGCGCAACCCTCGACAGAAACGGCCTGCGCCCGGCGCGCTACCTGATCACCGATGATGACATGGTGATCATGGCATCAGAGATGGGCGTGCTCGATACGCCGGAAGAGAAGATCATCAAGAAGTGGCGCCTGCAGCCCGGCAAGATGTTCCTTATCGACACCGAAGAGGGGCGCATCATCGATGACGAGGAACTCAAAAAAGAGCTGGCCGAAGCGCACCCCTACCAGCAGTGGCTGGATAAGACGCAATTGAAACTCCATCACCTCTCACACGCTGCAAAACCATCCGTGCAGATGGAAGAGGGGGCAATGCTGGATACGCAGCAGGCGTTCGGCTATACCCGGGAGGATATCAAGTTCCTGTTGACGCCAATGGTCAAACACGGCATGGAGGGAACTGCATCCATGGGCGCCGACAATCCGCCGGCTGTACTCTCCGGTCGTGCGCGTCATCTCTCCAACTATTTCAAACAGAATTTCGCCCAGGTGACCAATCCGCCGATCGACCCGATTCGCGAGGAGATCGTGATGTCGCTGGTCACCTTGATTGGTCCGCGTCCAAATCTGCTGGGGCGCGGCAGCGGCGACTCAACCATGCGCCTCGAATCCAGGCAGCCTGTATTGACCAACGAAGACCTTGAGCGCATACGCCATATCCATGACGTTGCAGGCGATGCCTTTCGCACCAGGACACTGGATATCACCTACGATGCCGATGAAGGCCCCGCCGGCCTCAAAGCTGCACTTGATGCGCTGTGCGAACTTGCCGAACAGGAGGTGCTGGGAAAATACAACATCCTGATACTCTCTGACAGGAATGTTTCGGCGCAACGCATTGCGATTCCAGCGCTGCTGGCCACATCAGCCGTGCATCACCACCTGATCGACAGGGGGCTGCGCACCGAAACAGGGCTGGTCATCGAAACCGGCGCCGCCCTGGAGATACACCATTTCGCAACGCTTGCCGGTTATGGCGCCGAGGCGATCAACCCCTGGCTGGCATTCGAGACCATCGATGCATCACTGTCACGCATCTCTCCGAAAATGGATCGAGACATGGCGCAGAAGCACTACATAAAGGCTGTCGGCAAGGGTCTCAAAAAGGTGATGTCCAAGATGGGCATCTCGACCTATCAATCCTACTGCGGCGCACAAATCTTCGATGCAGTCGGCCTCTCAACAGCGTTTATCGATGACTACTTTGACGGCACCGCATCAATGATCGAGGGGATTGGCCTCAACGAGGTTGCCGCAGAGAGTCATCGCTGGCACAGCGATGCATTCGGCGGCAAGCAGATCTATCGCAACCATCTCGACGTGGGCGGCGACTATGAATACCGCGTACGCGGCGAACACCATGCCTGGACGCCGGAAACCATCAGCAAACTGCAGCATGCAACCCGCAGCAACAATGCAGAGACTTTTTCCGAGTTTTCACGCCTGGTCGATGAGCAGAACAGGGATCTGCTGACCCTGCGCGGCCTGATGGAGTTCAGGTTCGCCGAAAAACCGGTTCCGCTGGATGAAGTCGAACCGGCAAAGGAGATCGTCAAGCGCTTTGCCACCGGCGCCATGTCATTCGGCTCGATCTCTTACGAGGCGCACTCCACCCTCGCTGTTGCGATGAATGCAATCGGCGGAAAATCCAATACCGGCGAAGGCGGCGAAGAGCCGGATCGCTTCAATCCGCTGCCGGACGGCTCCATGAATCCGGAGCGCTCCTCCATCAAGCAGGTTGCCTCGGGCCGTTTTGGCGTCACCACAGAATATCTGGCCAACTCGGACATGATCCAGATCAAGATGGCGCAGGGAGCAAAGCCCGGCGAGGGCGGTCAGCTGCCCGGCCATAAAGTCAACGAGCAGATCGCACGCGTACGCCACTCCACCGAGGGAGTCGGCCTGATTTCACCGCCGCCGCACCACGATATCTATTCTATCGAGGATCTCGCGCAGCTGATCCATGACCTCAAAAACGTCAACCCCCAGGCGGATATCTCCGTCAAGCTGGTCTCCGAGGTCGGCGTCGGAACCGTTGCTGCAGGCGTCTCCAAGGCGCATGCGGACCACGTCATCATCGCCGGATACGACGGCGGCACAGGCGCATCACCGATCACCTCGATCAAGCACGCCGGCTCCCCATGGGAGATCGGTCTCGCGGAGACACACCAGACACTGGTGCTGAACAAACTGCGCAGCCGTATCAGCGTGCAGACAGACGGCGGACTGCGCACCGGTCGCGACGTCGTCATCGCCGCACTGCTGGGGGCGGACAATTTCGGTTTTGCCACTGCCCCTCTGATCGTCGAAGGCTGCATCATGATGCGCAAATGCCATCTCAATACCTGTCCGGTCGGCGTCGCCACCCAGGATCCTGAGCTGCGCAAGCGCTTCACCGGCAAGCCGGAACATCTCATCAACTACTTCTTCTTTATTGCCGAAGAGGTGCGCCAGCTGATGTCCAGGCTCGGATTCCGCACCATCAACGAGATGGTCGGACAATCCGACCGTCTCAACATGCGCGACTGCATTGACCACTGGAAAGCACAGGGACTCGACTATTCACGCCTGCTGGCCAAACCCGAGGCAGACTCCCCCAAAGATATTTACCATAATGAGATGCAGGATCACGGCCTCGTCAGGGCGCTCGATAATGCATTGATCGCCCAGGCGGCCCCCGCACTCGAGCGCGGTCAAAAAGTGGATATCGCTATCGATATCCACAACTACAACCGCACATTTGGAACCATGCTCTCCGGCATGGTTGCCCAGAAGTACGGCAATGCCGGGCTGCCGGAAGACTGCATCAGCATCAAGGCGAAGGGAACAGCCGGACAGTCGCTCGGCGCATGGCTGGCCAGGGGCGTCACTATCGAGCTTGCCGGTGAAGGCAACGACTATGTTGGCAAGGGGCTCTCGGGCGGCAAGCTGATCATCTACCCGCCAGCCGAATCAAAAATCGGCAGGGCGGAAGAGAACATCATCGTCGGCAATACCGTGCTGTTCGGGGCCATCAGCGGTGAATGCTACTTCAACGGCGTTGGCGGTGAGCGTTTTGCAGTGCGCAACTCCGGGGCCACCGCCGTCATCGAGGGGGTCGGCGACCATGGCTGTGAATACATGACCGGCGGCATCGTGATCTGCCTCGGCTCCACAGGGCGCAACTTTGCAGCCGGCATGTCTGGCGGCATCGCCTATGTGCTGGATGAAAGCGGCGGATTCAGTGATCGCTGCAACATGGAGATGGTCGAGCTGGAGAGCATCAGGCGCGACGGCGCCAATGCGGATCTTAGCGACATGACCAGCGCTGATGAGACGCGTCTCAAATCACTGATCGAGAAGCATCTTCACTATACCGGTTCCGATGTCGCCAAAGGCATCCTGGATAACTGGAGCGACACTCTGCCGAAGTTCATCAAGGTGATGCCGGTGGATTACCGTCGCGCATTGAAAGCACTGAAAGCACAAAAAACGGCAGCATAAGGGGTAGAGCAATGGGAAAGCCAACAGGTTTCATGGAGTTCGAGCGCAGGGATCGTCACTATGCGCCGGTCGCAGAGCGCTTGCAGAACTTTCATGAATTCATCATTCCACTCGAAGAGAGCGAACTCAGCACCCAGGGTGCGCGCTGCATGGATTGCGGGATTCCATTCTGCCACCAGGGCTGCCCGGTCAACAACCTCATCCCCGACTGGAACGACCTGGTCTATCATGGCTTGTGGCAAGAGGCGCTGGAGATGCTGCACAGCACCAACAACTTTCCTGAAGTGACGGGGCGCATCTGTCCTGCGCCATGCCAGGAGTCCTGCACCCTGAATATTCAGGATATGCCGGTCACCATCAAGACCATCGAGTGCGCCATCGTTGACAAGGGATGGGAGCAGCAGTGGATCAAGCCCGAGATAGCCGGGCACAAGAGCGGCAAAAAAGTGGCCGTGGTTGGCTCGGGACCTGCCGGCATGGCCTGCTCGCAGCAGCTGGCGCGCGCCGGGCACGAGGTGGTGCTGTTCGAGAAGGAGCCTCGCATCGGCGGACTGATGCGCTTCGGCATCCCCGACTACAAACTTGACAAGAGCCTGCTGGAGAGACGCATGCAGCAGATGCAGGCTGAGGGGGTTGATTTCAGGACCGACACCCATATCGGTGTAGATATCCCTGCCTCACAACTGCTGGATGAGTATGACGCCGTGGTTCTTAGCGGAGGCTCCGAGCAGCCGCGTGACCTTGAAGTCCCCGGGCGCAACCTCGATGGCATCTACTTTGCGATGGATTTTCTGAAGGCCAACAGCAAGTGGGTGCAGGGCATCCATGGCCAGGAGCAGCTCATCTCGGCAAAGGGGAAGCATGTCGTTGTCATCGGCGGCGGCGATACCGGCTCCGACTGCATCGGCACATCAACCCGTCACGGCGCTGCCTCCGTCACCCAGATCGAAATCCTGCCGCAGCCTCCCGAACACGAGAACAAGGAGCTGACATGGCCGGACTGGCCCAACAAGATGCGTACATCCACCTCCCAGGAGGAGGGCTGCGCACGCATGTGGTCAGTCGCGACCAAAAACTTTGTCGACGACGGCAACGGCAATCTCAAGGGCGTCGAGTGCGTCAAGGTCGAGTGGAGCAGGGATGACAGCGGCAATTGGCGGATGAGTGAAGTGGAAGGCTCGGAATTTGATCTGCGCGCCGATATCGTCACCCTGGCAATGGGTTTTCTGCATCCGGTGCATGAAGGCATGCTCGAACAGCTTGGCGTCGAGCAGGATGGCCGCGGCAACGTCAGGGGAGAAACCGAGGGCGCCAAAGCCTACCACACCTCAGTCGACAAGCTCTTCGCCGCCGGGGACATGCGCCGCGGCCAGTCGCTGGTGGTGTGGGCGATTCGTGAAGGACGCCAGTGCGCCCGCTCCGTGGATCAGTACCTGATGGGTTATAGCGACCTGCCGCGATAATAATTCTATTAGGGAAACCCTGAATGAATCGATGGGATGGGGGTTCGGGGGAAGGGAAAATTTGATGCGTATCGTAAGCCATCGATAGATAACCCTTCCCCCGTAGATAAACTTGAAGGAATGCTCTGGACGAAGAGTGTAGCGATTCGTTCAGAGCTTCCTTAGCCAGCCACAGGCTCTCCGGACTACTTTGTCATTTCGACCGTAGAGAGAAATCTTAAAGTACCCAGTAAAATGTGCAGGTTCAGGATTTCTCCCTACGGTCGAAATGACAATTAATCAGACCGAAATGACAACTTCTATTTCACAACTGCCGGTGCCCGGACAATAGAGATGAACAACGATCCAGACAACTTCGAAACCCCTCCCCCGGAGGCCAATCCTGACCACATTCCCGGAAAATTCCGGGAGCCGGTCAGCGTCCCCGCATCCCATGCTGTAGCCTGGGTCCTCATGGGCTGGGAGTATTTTAAAAAAGCGCCCACTGCCTGGATTGCCGTCACCATCATCTGGGTCGGAGGCAGCCTGCTACTCTCCATGATCCCGCTGGCATCTATTCTGGTGAACCTCCTCTTTCCGGTTCTGGTTGCCGGCATGATGTTGGGCTGCGCCGCCATCGAGCGCGGAGAGACCTTTATGATCTCACATCTCTTCGACGGCTTCAGACTGCCGCAGCGCGGACGCCTGATAACGCTTGGCGCAGTCAATATCGGCATCACATTGGGCGCCTTCATGCTGATCGCGATCCTGTTTTCCATATTTATCGGCGGCGGTTCAAACATCTCTGATCCACAGGAGTTGCAGGCTGCAATTATGGCCGATGAATCTTTCGGCCTGATTCTGCTGTTATTGCTGATGGCGGTGCTTCTGCCGGTGATGATGGCATTCTGGTTCGCCCCGCTGCTAATCGCCATTGACAACAGACAGGTCGTCGAAGCATTGAAATTTAGCTTTAGCGCCTGCCTGAGAAACGCCTTGCCGCTGCTGGTTTACGGCCTGCTGTTTCTGCCCCTCTTCATCCTCTCGTTTATTCTCATGGGGCTCGGCTTCCTGGTGGTGATACCGATGATCTATGCATCTCTCTACGCCTCCTATAAAGACATTTTTCATGAGTCTCAGATAGAGTGATACTTGGGCTGAAGTATCGAAATCAAATCTTACTTACTTAAACCAAAAACACCATCATCCCGGCGCAAGCCGGGATCCATATCTGACAATACCGCCATTTCCCTGGATACCGGCATTCACCGGCATGACCAATAGAGTGGCTTCAGGAACAGTAGAGATGAACGCCGCCATCAAGTTATCCGATCTCATTGAAACAATGGAATCACAGGACGATGAGAGTGAAATATTCGTCAATAGACGCACTGGAGAGGTTCTGATATTCAGTGAAGAGGAACTCACTATTGCAGAAGGCGGAGATGATCCTGACAGCTTCCCCGAATGGCAGCGTGAAATCATCAAACTTGCCAACGAAGCGCTCGACAGCGACGACTACGTCGAAATGGATGCCGCGCATGAGATCGATGACTACGGGGCCATGCGCGATTTCTGCGATTCAATCTCCGATATAGTGATCTCCGATCAACTCCATGCATCCATCAGGGGGCGTGGTGCTTTTCAGCATTTCAGACGGAGCGTTGAAGAGTTCGACCTGATGGAGCAGTGGCTTGCGTTCAAACGGGAAGCCTACAAGAGAGTAGCCATCGCGTGGTGTAAAGAGAACAACTTCGACTACAGTTGATGGGCATTTCACGGCCAGGGTGTTGTCATGACGAGCACTCTTCAGCCGGATGAAGCTTTGAAGGAAATTTTTCACCACAGATGAACACGGATGCACACAGATATTAATGATTTTTTATCTGTGTTGATCTGTGTGTATCTGTGGTAACCATTCACCTCTCAAAACACGACCATTTGTTTTGTCTATTTTCGCGCCTTTCGTGGTAATACATCACTCCTGCGAATTCTTGCGCTTGCGCGCCCTCGGGTGCGCCTTGTCATACACCTGCGCCAGGTGCTGAAAATCGAGATGGGTGTAGATCTGGGTGGTGCTGATATCGGCATGCCCGAGCAGCTCCTGCACTGCACGCAAATCACTGGATGACTCCAGCAGATGGCTGGCGAAGGAGTGGCGCAGCATGTGCGGATGCAGGTGCTGCGCAAGACCCTGCTGCTGCGCACGGTATGCCAGACGCTGCTGTACCGTTCGCGGACTGATGCGCCTGCCGCGTTTGCTGACAAACAGCGCTTTCTCCTGTGTAGAGGCAAACTGAAGACGCGCCTTCAACCAGGCATCCAGGGCATTGCGGGCCATGCCGCCTACCGGCACCCGTCGTGTTTTTTCCCCTTTACCAGTTACCTCCAGTTGATCGCCGACGACCGGCAAATCACCCACATCCAGTGACACCAGCTCAGCGAGACGCAAACCGGAGGAGTAGAAGAGCTCCATCATGGCGTGATCGCGCAACAGCAGCGGATCGCTGCCGTCCATATTCAACAGTTGGGCCACCTCGTCAGCATCAGCCAGATGAGGCAATGGGCGTTTCACCTTTGGCGCACGCACACCTTCTGCCGGATTATGCTTCGCCTCTCCTTCACGCAGCAGATAACGATAGAAGGAGCGCAGACTGGAGAGTTGCCGCTGCAGACTTTTGCCGCCAATACCATCACGATGACGGCTGGCAATCCACGCCCGAACCTGATGTTGGTGGATCTTCGACCAGGGTATCTGGCTCTGAGAAGTGTGTGACTGCTGCAGCCACCGGGTAAACTGCCTCAAATCCCGCTGATAACTCTCCAGCGTTGCCGCCGAGAGGCGGCGTTCATAGCGAATATAATCAATAAAGGCAGCAGTCAGATCAGCCGAGTGACTCATGCTTCAATTGAGATGCGTGCCAGTGAGTGACTGACCAGACCACCGAGGCGCTGCAGAAAGCCGGTATCCTTGCCGGGATGAAAACGCTGTGCATCGCGGCTGCCGATTGCGAGGATGCCCCTGGTGTGCTTATGCTCCAGCGGGATCAATGCTGCAGAACCTGTCTCTGCAGCCAGTGAGCCAAACAGATACTCCAGCTGCTCTTTGTTCAAAGCCCCGCACTTTGGTTTTCCATGCTGCAAAAAATCGGCGAACATCAGCGAGGCCGGCTGCCCTTCGTTGACGGCCTGTTCCATATTTTCACCTTCAAACAGGCGCAGTTCCACCGCATCCGCATCGAACTGTTCACGCAGATCATCGAGAAGAATATCCATCAGACTTTCGAGGTCATGACTCTCGATCAACATCAGCGTTAAATCATAGAGGCGCTGATTGAGGTTTTCATTCTCGCGCGCCACCCCGATCAACTCCTGCAGCTGGGCCCGGTATTCTTCCACCTTGCTTCTCAGCACCTGCACCTGGCGTTGTATCAGAGAGATACTGCCCTCACCGGCATCATGGGAAAGCTCCAGTTCCGTCAACAACCCGGGGTGACGTTCAAAATAGTCACTATGAAGCCGTAGATACTCATCGACCGCCTCTTCAAACTGTTCGTCGATTATTACTTTGTCATCTGTCATAATCTGATCATTCCTTCAAAAACTGTCACTGCCGGGCCTGTCATCCACACGGGATTATCATCGCCTCTCCAGCTTACCATAAGCTCGCCGCCGCGCACCTTTACATTGACTCTCTCATCGAGAAGTCCACGCTGAATGCCGGTCACCACTGCGGCGCAGGCCCCGGTGCCGCAGGCGTAGGTCTCGCCCGCCCCCCTCTCATAGACGCGCAGCGCGATCTCTGAAGGCGACAGCACCTGCATGAAGCCGGCATTGACGCGTTGCGGAAACAGCGCCTGTGATTCCAGCAGCGGCCCCAGCCGCTCGACATCGGCGCGTTCCACATCATCGACAAGCATCACCGCATGCGGGTTTCCCATCGACACAACGCCGATCTGGTAGGCCTCACCATCAAGCTCTATTGGATAAGTCAGCGCCTGCCGTGGTGCATCGAACGGGATTTGCGACGGAATAAATCGCGGCGCCCCCATGTCGATGCGCACAAGATCATCCGCCTCATGATAGAGGGTGATCACACCGCCTGCTGTTCCCACCCTCAACACATCCTTGCCTGAGAGCCCCTGATCTCGCACGAAGCGGGCAAAACAGCGCGCACCGTTGCCGCACTGTTCGACCTCCCCGCCATCCGCATTAAAGATGCGATAGTAAAAGTCGGTATCCGCATTGCGCGCCGCCTCAACCAGCAGCACCTGGTCGCAGCCGATGCCAAAGCGCCGATCGGCAATAAAACGAATCTGCTCGGCGCGCAACTCAAGCGGCTGATCGATGGCATTGAAGACCACGAAATCGTTGCCGAGGCCGTGCATTTTTGTAAATGAAAGTTGCATTATGCAAGTTTAGCAGAAGCAGCGCCGCCAGCATCTTTAGAAATGAGCAAAATTTTCTCGTTCCCACCGTCCTCGG
>Ga0209013_10003568_pt1 | contig 13813 bp, 8 predicted proteins | sample Cruoilmetagenom2_FD_187291 | JGI IMG/M metagenome (GOLD analysis project Ga0209013, IMG submission 187291) | Oil polluted marine microbial communities from Coal Oil Point, Santa Barbara, California, USA - Sample 2 (SPAdes) (version 2) | ecosystem: Environmental > Aquatic > Marine > Oil seeps ... | reverse complement strand
ACAGCCCCAATCTTACCGCTTGAACCATGGACAAAGAGTTTGGCTACCGTTCCCTGACCTCCGGATATCAACACAGCATATGGCGTAAGTTCTTTATAGACAAAGGATTTACCTGTCGAGCGTGGTCCCAGCTCGATGAAATTGAAGTTCGATTCAACCATCGGGAGCAATCTGGACAGCAACAGCATTTTGATTCGATCCGTGACACCCTCTGCACTCGGTTCATAGCCGCAACTTCTCAAAAGGATGTCGAGCCACTCACTCTTTGTGAACTCCTTGCGTTTGTTGATGATCTTGGTGTTATCAAAACTGGAAAGTTGGATGGGTTTGATCTCTGTAATGACAAACGGGAAAATATTCTGTCCGAATTTAATGTTTGAATCATATTCCACATCGACAATTGCCCAGATGCCCCCCATTAGCATCTTTTCATGCTGCTTTACCAAGTCATCGCTGATATTTCCATTTTTGATGTTGCTGTTTTGTAGCTTTGCCCAGTAGATATCCTTTTTGGAATCCAATTCCACGGAGATCTTATCGATGATCTTGTAGCGGCCCTTCTCACGAATTTTGGAATGAACTAATGAGCTCTCTTCCGGATTCACATAATGCTCGCTGAGAACCCTTTTCACATTCTCCATGCCGATGCGTATCTTTTCTTCGTCATCAGTTGAGCAGGAGTTGGCTATCAGGTATTCAAGCACAAACACCGGCACATTGGCTCCAACCTTTAAGGAGTGGACAAGATCTTTCTTGACCACGTACCCTCTAAAGTGTTCTAGAAGTTTTATGTCTAAGTCATTTAATACCGCCATAACAGATGCCTCCTATCAGCACTTTTTCGTGTTGCATTACTTAGCAATCGCTGAAATTTCCAATCGGTCCCTTATCATTAGAAAAGACCGCCTAAATCTCTATCTTTATTTTGTTTAACAACGGCTAGGTCGAGCTGCTGTTTCGTGGCCGCATCCAGAAGGTGAACTTCTATTTCTGGAAGGCCGTCAAACGTATATTCTTTGGTAATCCGCTCATTCCGTTGAATGGTAAATACATCACTTTTGCTCACCTGCGTTTTGTTAGCAAAAAAGACCAGATAAACCTTTCGCTCCATTGAGAACAGATCCCCAGCACCTTTGTTGGCCTGAATTTTGATTGAAAACAATTCGCCTGTGACATCTTTTAAGTCTCCTTTATTCTCAATGCTAACAAGCAGCGATGCTATAGCTGCTCCAGAACGTTCCCAGCAGAAATAAGGAGTTACCAGTTCCTGAGGTGATACACCCCCATGCGAAAATCCGTATAAGCCAGGAGTCTTGAAAGGATTGATGTTCTTTGCAAAGTAAAGATACCGGAATTGCTTATAGCTCTTTTCAGCCTCAATCAATGCGGGAGTCAGGTCTGTTTGTTTAATATTTGTGCGGAAATAGCGTTCTGCCTTAACAAACTCGCCTTTCGGAGATATTGAAATCTTATCCGCTTCACTCAAAAGCCCTGTCAGAACAAAACCATGATCTGAAATTAGGTAAACTTTGCCGTAACCGCTAGACAGAAGGAGTGCAATCTTTTCAGCGAAGAAGTCGATGGTTTCAGGCATATACTTGAGTGCTTTCTGTTGAAGCTTTTCACCCATGTCATCGATATCTTTGTAAGTGCAAATCAGAAACTGTCCCGCCCTGCCTTCTTCATTGACCTCATCCAGGCGAATAAAGTCGATTGTTACATTAGGATTATGAGATGCCAAATATTTCTCTCGGTTGCTCTGAACCGATTCGGTAAAGCCATTGTCCATATAGATGCGACTCATGTTGTTTTCAGTCTCTGAAGGGATATCTGCAAGAATTGAATCCCTTTTGAGATTTACTGAGCCTTTAACTTTGGTTGCCACCAGCTCAGCAATTTCATAGGTAACGCCATCCCCGACAATAACGGCCGTTTTCAAGCCGCCAGCTGCATCAATTATCCGCTGTAGTGTACCGGTCTGATTTTCTTTGTATCCGCTCATATGTTTGAACCATTTTTCCAGAAAAACAGAGACGTGCTCTTTGTAGAGTTCCTGAAATGGTTCAAGGAGTTCTTTTTTATTAAGAAACTCTGCATACAGATTACGAATTGCCGTATCAAGCTTGAAAAAACGTTTTTTATAAAAGTCAACACACTCACTGAACGAACTCAAGTAGGTAATATCTTGGGGGTCAAACTCCAGCAGTGCAATCACATCATTCCAGAAGACAATGCCAAGCGCCTGAGCTTGGTTGCTCTGATTGCGTTGACGCAATTTGGCAATGGTATTCGGAATCGAAACTTTATCTAAAAGATTTTTCCCGATTTCACCCAGCCATTTTTCGTCCAACTGACGAAACGGATGATGGATGTTGACATTCCAGATATCCAGTTCTGACGAGAGTGGAAAACTGTCAAGATACTCGTTAAATGAATTCCTGTAGGAAACTGAATCCAGCCAATTTTTGTACACAGACTCGAGCGTCTTGTTGCAGTTTCCTTCTGCCAAACCATCGAGCATGGCCTTTACGACTTCCCCGGCCAGTGTAGTCGGAGGCTTATTAAGATAATCCTGACCAAGCAGCTCATTGACTTTCCGGTAAAATGTTTCCCGAAGTTGGGCATCGTATTTTTCTTTTGAGTAGGTGTCGGGATCATGAACAAAAGGCAGAAGCTCTTTGTTCATGTCAAAGATTTCTGTTGCACCCTTATGGCTAAGATTCATCCAGTAGGTGCGATCTTTACCAACGCTGACTTTTGCGGCGGAAATCAACTCTTCCTTTGGAAGAGTGATGTTTAGATTCAGGGTCTGATGGACCTTGTCCTTGATGTAGTTCTGCAAGTGGCGGATTTCCAGACAGCCGCAGGTCTCGCAATATTCCCGGATGAACTTAAGCTGATCTTTTTTCGACCGAGTATAGATAATGAACCTCTGACGACTGGGTTGCGCCTTCTCGATAAGATACTTCACATGCAGCTCTTCTACCTCGGAATTTGCCTGATGGATGGTAAACTCACCCCTTACAGTCTTCAGCAAGAACTCCGCATCGCCGGATTCATCAATGAACACCGCCACCGAATGACGGTTGGAAATATTCAGAAGGTCATTTTTAAACCATTTATCAATCATAGTCAGCTCTCCCTACCAATCCGCATTTAGGTACTTTTTAAGTTGACCTGCATTGAGCACCTCGTAAGGAATCATTGTCTTTTTCTGTAATGGAGCAATATTTTTGCCGACACCGTCTTCTAGAACGGGCGTATATCCTTCAGTAAGCAATTCATCAATCTTGACTTTGAAGGCTTCAATCTCTTTGAGCTGTCTGAAGATGCGGACTTTTTCATTTTGGGCATCGGCACTTTCATTACCGGCCAGATCGCTTTGACGATTGATTAATGAGCGTTCCCGATGCTCGATATAGACCGAACGCAGGCGCAACAGCTTGTCACGGCTCCATTTGTAGATGATGATGTAACAGTCAAAGCCCTGTTCCGGACCGCTGGTGAGGTGCCAAATAAACGGCGTCTTCGGCAGGTACATAAACAGGTTCAGGTGGTCGGACAGCTCCGCGAAGAAAAACTTATTAAGGTACTCAAGAATTGGACGACCGAGGACCATATCAAAACTGGAGTATTGGGCCGAGCTAAAACCTTTCTCGCGGAATTTTTCCTCAATACGATCCAGCAACACCTTTTCCCCGGCATTTGGCACCAGCGGGATAATGCCGTCTTCATCCTCCATGAGGATTTCTCGAATCATGTCAGCCAGAAACTCCATCGCCAGTGTATGCATCCGCTGCTGCGGAATCACATTACTCTGTTTGAACCAGTACCAGACATTAATGGGGTTGACTTGATGGCGAATGCAAAACTCTTCTAGATCGTTGTTGTTCTGGAAAAGGGTTAGGAAGCCGATTTCAATATCCTCGCGCTCTTCCACGGTGAATTCTCTAGTTGGGAGTGATTCAATGAAATCGCGAATCGCATCCAAAGGGAATTCTTTGGTCACTTCAGTTTCTGATAGATAGGCCTCCCGGGCTCCTGTCACTATTGGAAGTCCTCCGATACTTTCACCTTCTTTTGCCAGAACCATGGCTTTGTCTTGTTCAGTCAGATCGTAGACCTCAAAGATTTTTTCATTAATGATAGCTTCGTTGATGAGAACTTGGGCTAAGATGTGGTTCTCGTAGTTTAAGTATAGTGATATTCGATTTTTATATTCGCCTTTTGCAAAATGGGAGTATGGGGATACCTTAAAGTTGGGTTCAATGAGAGAAAACCTACACAGCGTTTTCTTGATTAATACATTCGTTTTTGAGAGCGCTGACACTTCCATGCTTTTTATGTTAGCAGGAATAGCCAGTGGTATTCTTCTTATATCACCAACTTGCCGATTAACTGTTGGATTCAGACATTCAACAATGTAACTACAAAGCTTTGAGTTCAAGAAGCCCAGTAAATATTCATCACTCATTTTCTTTTCAACATTGAATATACATGGACCCCCCTTATCAAAAGAGTACTTATTTTCTATTTGGCGAAAACTTACCCCTTTTGAGCCAGAAGCAGAGTAAGAAATACCTTTTTTAAAATAGAACTCCTTGTTGTCTGTTGTGGCCAGTTTAGTGCCGTTATTTTCGTAGTCAACTATAACCCAGTTATTTCCATGCCAACGAACAAATGGACCGCCTTTTTGGTATCCAACCCATCTTTTATAATCTGACGGGTAGTGTGCCGATAAATTGGTGGAATCAACCTCCCAATAAAAACGAAGATGTTTATTGTTGTTTCCAGTCATTAAGCCTGTGAGAGCTTTGTTGTTATCTCCTAAAGCTTCACCCCCAAACTTCTCCCGAAATTCATCGGAGATCCAGTAAATAAAGGGCCAGGATTTGATGATCTTTAGCTTGTCTTGCTTAAGGGAATAAACACGTTCATTTGATATTCCAGTAACGTAATCATCCAAAGCCTCAAGGAATTTACCTTTTTTGAATTTTTCCTGAAGGTTAATAGTCAGGTTGAAGTACAGCCCATCTCGGTCTTTTTTCCCTTTGCTTAAAACGTAGAATGTTGCATCCAATCGCACTCCGGGATCAAACAAGTTTATACGATCCAGGCCAAAATCTACCATTACATCAACATGGCATTTATCGATCATAAATTTACGGACATCCTCAAAGGTTTTAATGTACATAAAAGTGTGAGGATGGATCATGGCAATTTTGCCATCTGATCCAGTCATCTCATAGCACCGCTTAATAACCGCGGCATACAGGTTGGTGTGGAACTTGTATGGCTTTTTGTAATTGTCTTCTATGAACTTCTTCAACTCAGGCCCAAAGTCCGCACTGTCAGTATATGGCGGATTTGCGGTGGCCACATCGAATTCTGTGGTGAGCAATTCAAGGAAAGTAATGGCATCCCTCGTCTTACTGGTCAGGAAGGTATCTCCTTTAGACTGTGCGTATTGCTTGACAGCGGTTTTCAGGTTGCTGAAGAAAGTGGCTGCGATGGCCTTTTCCTCCTCAATAAAGGCTGTGGTGAATAGTGAATATTCACCGGCATCGATCTGGTTCTGAATATCACGTATTCTTGATTTGAGTTTTTCATCTAATCGAATAAGCGAACCAAATTTGTAAGCATATTGAAGGTCTGACCAAACATCTGCCATGAGTTCTTGCTGGTTTTTATCTAGATTATTCCCTTCGATAAAAATGTGCTCTACAGCTTCATAATCTGGAAGATAAAAGTCTGAAGAGACGACATTAAAGGCGAGTTCGCCAATAGTTCTGCGTTTTTTCTTTGCTTTTATAAAGAGACCAAGCTGAGCCAGTTGAACCGCCCGGTCATCCAGATCGATTCCATGCAAGTTGTTTTCAATTATCAACTTGGGAATATCCTTTTCATCATAATCAGCGACATAGTTTTCGATCTGGTCGACATAGAGTTCATAGAAAAAGTCAAAGGCGTAGAGAAGGAAATTTCCCGATCCGCAGGCCGGGTCTATCACCTTTAATTCATGCAAGGGCTTGGGCTTACGCTCCTGAGTCTCGGGAGAGTTAGCAATTTTGTAACGATGCTTGATCTCGGAATTCGGATACATTTCCAAATAAAGTTTCCCAAGAGAGTTTTCCACCAGAAACTGCACGACCCAGCGCGGTGTATAAACCTGCGACTGCAGTGAAACCTTATGATATTCGGTTTTCTCACCGCTGTCCTTATGGGCCTTCTTCTTTATATTGTTATAGCTCTCATACATCCAGCCAAGGACATCATCACTTTGCCAAATATCACTACCTACCTGAGTGTCCTTTTCCACCGCATTGAAGGTGTCGATGATTTCATTGAGACTGATGGCATCGGGTAGCAATGCATAGGGATAGGCTTTACTATAAAGCGGAAGAGTTTCTCCTAGCTCGTTAAAGGCGTGTTTAAGGTATTCACGTATACCTTCCAATTCTTCGGAACGCATGTGCGGGTTCATTTCCAGCCATGCCTTGTGGCCAAATGAGCGGTCGCCGTGCTCCGGCTGTTTGGTCAGCACCGGAGGGAATAGCGCAGCAGCTTCCATGACTTTGACAGCAGCCATACGGTTGAAAAGTGTAAAGGTCAATTCATCAATGAGCTTTTCCCGAGCGAGTTCGTAATTACCGGTTTCAGCAATATAGATTTCAAGCATCTCCTCGAAACGCAGCCGCTTAGATCTGACTTCTGAGGCAAGCTTTTCAATATCTAGCTTCTTATTTTTACCAATACCTAGTCCGGCAAAATGTTTATAAAAAGAAGCCTCAATAAGTTCCCGGAGCTTATCTACATGTTCTGATAGTTTCATCTGCTAACATCCTATCGTATAGTTTCTATATCCAGTTCGATCTCTTCATCTGGTCTGGCAGAAGCCAAAAACGCCAGTTGAGCCGTAAGGAGCGATTTGTATTCCTGAACAGTCATAACCTTGCTGTTGACCAGAAAACGTACTTTCCGCGGTTTCTTGGGCACAGGAGGCTGATCACCACCGGTTTCCGGTTCCGGTTCCGGTTTGGGAGTCTCTGTAATAAAACTACTTTGAATAATCAGCAGCTTGTTCTCCTTGGTGGGAGCAAGTGCAGTATAGTTCAGGATATCTGAGAGAGAGTAGCCGCAGTTTTTACAACTGATGGCATATTCCAGTACTGGCTCTTTGATGATCCTGTCCGAACAGTATCGCTTAAGCTCATCAAGCTTACTCTGGTTATGCACATTCAATTCAGCCGGATACCCCTTCAGTATTCTGAGTGCTGCGTTTACTTTTCCGTTGAGAAGCTGATATTCATGGCTCATTCCGGCAGCAGCGTTTTTAATCAGCTTGTAGTAACTGTCTTTAACAATCTGCACCTGCTGCTGTAGGTTGCCGAAATTCTTGACCATGTCCTGTTTGTAGAGTCGGAGAAATTCACCGCGCGCTTCTTGTATCGTGTTGTCTGGTCGGTCTGCTTTTTTGAGTTCGTTCGCCACCTCTTCAATGAAGCGCTTAAACTCTCTAACCTTAGAAAAATTTTTCTTGATGAATTTCTGTGCTTTCAGGATTGTCTGAATAGCGCCTGAGAACTGGTCGCTGTTGGTAAGGAGATATTCAACCTTTTCGATGTAATTACTTTCAGTAATCTTCCCAGCGAAACTGAGCAAGGTCTGTTTCTGATTGGCAACAGTTGGGAACAGTGACTCGAATACGTCGACGGTGTCGTTCAGCGTCGTCAGTGCGCCAATAAAATGATCAGCCATGTGGCGAATGCTGTCCGCAAGATCGAAGTCATTGGTGTTCCAGTCAACCTTTCGCCCGGTATGGAATTCGATTTCAAGGTCCATCAGTAGTTGGACGGCCTGACTCTTCTGTGCTGTCGTCAGCGTCGCCGTAATGGACTTGAACGAAGCCGACTTGAATTTCGTGGCATTGGTAAAGGCGTCCTGAATACCGTTCTGCTTATGTGAAAACCATGTGTCACCATTGTATTTCACGGACAGGCGACCGGCCCGAAAGAGAGCTGCCAAGGTGGTTACAATGTTTCCAAATGAGTAGCCCCATGGCGCTCCGTAGAGATTTGACTCCAGTGTGCGACCATCTACAAAACGGCTTTTAATATTGGAAGTGATCTCTTCGACCACTTTCAAGTGATCACCGGTAAAGTTTCCATGGCTGTCGAAAAATCTGAAGTCATCACCGGAAAACAGTCGGCTTAGGTCTTCCTTGCGACTGCTGAATATCTGGGGAACTAGACCTTCAGAAAGCCCGGAAGCCAATCTCTTGGTATAGATATTCTTGATTAGTTTGAGCTGGATTTCACTGATCGTGCCTTTGAAGCTGTCTGCATTGAGCAGGTGCTCGTCATACATATAGATAAAAGAAGCATTGCGATAGGCATTCTCAATCTTTACACGGAGTTCTTTTTCCTTTTCCTCTCGGATGATTGAGAAGTCGCGAATGATCTGACGCTTGGCGGGATCAGATTCATTGGAATATTTATCTTCCATATATGAGTAGCGACTGACCTCACCGATTAGTTTATCAATCAGCGAAAACTCTTTGTTGTCTGGCACCAGAGTGATGATATCCTTTTGATACTGAGTTTCCAGCTTAAGGTCCTCAATAAAATCCTGCCTGTTCTCACTGATGTTGAACAGGCTGTAGACTGTCAATTTCAGCTGCTTGCTACCTTGCCCAGTGAGCTCATCATCCTGATCAGAAAGAACGCTGAATTTGAAACTGTTTGTACCGTCATTAAAGATGGCTACCGGGGTAAACAACTTGTATTCCTTGATGTATTTGATCAAAGACCGTTTCTTACTAAATAGCTCAACATCGAAGTCCTTCATCTCTTCAAGGAGCTTGCCTTCAAGATCAGAAGTGATCTTGTAATTGTTGTTTGAAAGCAGCAGAACTTTTGCTTCAAGCAGCAGTCCAAGAGCCTCTTCAATTACCGGCTTCACATTATAGTAGGTTGTTATGTCGGATATGTAGCTCTTGGTGATATTCTCCACTGTCGGTGAAATGACTTCCGAATCGGCCATAAGGTGAATCGTCTTCAGCAGCTTTCCGCCATCAATGGTGCTGCTGCGCTCTTTCAGTATCTTTCTCGCAGTATCGTATTTATTTACCAGTCCAACAGGGGGAGCCGTTTGCGCCTCGGTACATATGGCATAGCCCGGGGTAAAACTGTAAAGTTCCTTATCTCGCATCTGCTTTCGAAGAATATCAAAAGTCGTAATGATCATTCCACGAGCGGCGATCTGAGTGGCTACCAATGCATTGGAGCTGAATAAAAACTTCTGAAGAATGTCGAACTGATACTTATGGAATGGATAGTAGGTTGCAAACTCATCCGAATTTGCCGTTTTAGTCGGAAACGATGATTTCAAGTTGGTAGCGTCGGATATAAGTCCTTCATTTTTCTTGTAGTAATCCACGAGCTGCTGATGTCCGTCTTCCGTTTTTTGGAGAAGACGGCTTCGGATGATGACATCAACCTCTGTTGATTCAAGGTGAATCTTGGTCTTGAAACGATCGGTTACCTTGGTCAGTTGGCTTCGACTCACATTGGCATTGTTAATGACATCATCTAGCTTTTCCTGAGCAATGGCGATGGTCCAAACCTTATTGCTGATACTTGAAAGAGCTTCACTTATACCTTCCAGATCCAATAAAGTGAATTTCTTCTGGCTGATAGCTTCGCTGGCTTCATCAAAGATAAAGACAAGCGTCTCCTCCGGCCGGTACTTCAAGTATTTCTCAAGCTCAGCTTTAAACTTGCTCGCAGAGAAATCCTCAATAGCGGAACTGTAAACTTGATGCGTGTCCGCGTAGTCAGCTTCGCTATAACCCATTTCAGCAAACACTTTCCGCATGACCCTTGCAACCAGACGATTGCTGGGTTTCAACAAATCCCATTCCTGCCCCTCGAGCGATTTGACTTTACTTTTGAACTCATCGAGTTTACCATCGATAAACAAATCAAACTCCATATAGCCGTAGATATCGTCGCGGAAACCGAGATTTTTAAGGAAGTTGGCAAAAAGAGTGAATGCCAGGCCTTTGTCTGTGTTCTGTTTGGCGACGTCAAGGAACACGACTTTGCTGTTGATCGCTTCAAAATTGCGGATAGAGTTTTCAATCAAGCTTTCGTCCGCAATGCCTTTCAGTCGTGGGATAAATCGCTCTCTGGCAGGTGTTCCGTTAATCATCGGATTGTCGATCATATATCCCAACATCTTACCGAAGTATGATTTACCTGATCCATAGAAGCCGGACAACCACACCCCAGTTTCTTTTATATTGGAGGTGAATTGGTTTGTGAAATTGTAAAGATGCCGACCGATTCCTTCGGTTACAATGTAAGATTCAATTTCGTGTTGGATTTCCAGTTCGGACCGATCCTCAAGATCGATCACATTTTTTATATCTTCCTGTAGATCCAGTATCAGTATTTCGTTTATTTTTGTCATGAACAGCCCCCTATTTCACTAACGTGCAACGATATTTCGATGCATGTTTAAAGTTCAAAAAGTAAATGTTATCGTTCTCGATTTTAGACGGGTAAAATATCACAAGAGGCTGAGGCAGATTCATAACGGCCTTATCCTCCATGATGTTTACGTTCTCGATTCCGGTACCAAAGAGACAACCGGTTCTTATTAGAAATGGAATCTCGTCGTTCAAACAGGCTTTCTCAATTTCAGCAATAATTAGGTCAAACAGATCAATCGCAGGATCATCAGAACGAAAGATTAGGTGAGGAGTATTCTTAAAATCACTGTAATACTCTTTAAACGATTCCCATCCGTCCTCATCAATGAACTGAACCAGCAGCTTGCTGACATCAATAAATACAGCCTTATCAGCATATAGTTCTTTCGCTTTTTCGATATACTGCTGTTCTTCATCAGGCAAGTATGAGAATAAGATACTATTCCCGCCATTTGCCTGCCGACGAAGCTGATCTTGGTTTTCTAAATGAAACTTCAAATCTGTAAACTTTTGCTTATGGTCAGTTATATAAGGCATCGCAAACTCCTTTATAGCTATGGGTTAGTTCGATTTTCAAAGCGACACCGTTGAAATTCATATTAAAGAAGCCCTTCAGAGAGAGCTTTTTAAGACGGTCCTGAATATCTTCCAAAGGTATAAAGCTAATTGGAAGCAGTTCGTTAGTCAGGATATTACTGGCGCTTGGAGAGAATACTTTTGCAAAGTAAAGAAAGAGCACTTGTGCTTCCGAAGATGGGCGTATAGGATTGAATGACTTAACTCTCCCAGTGCTTAGAAAACCAAGCTTACTCATCAAATTGAGGTATTTGGTCGAAAGTGTGTTTATTGTCTTTTCTGACCAACTGATTTGTAGTGATTGATTTTGCTGTAGAAACTCCTTTAGATAGGCGGTAATATCCTCCTTGGAGATGCTGGCGCGTCCAGAGTAATAGATTTTCACGAAAACCCTTGATGTGATATCTCTGAATAATCTGTTGTTCATAGCAAAATGCCAAACCAGAACCAACTCTTTGTCCTTTAGTGGAACGCGTTCGCTAAATATCCCCTGAATGAGCTCTTGATGTTCCTCATTTTCAAATTGCAAAAATGCATTTCTTACCTCGCGTTCAATCCTTGTTCGGCTTTTTTCAGTACGCAGATTAAATTCATTCCGCTGGTTGACGAGTTCTTTTAGTGAGTCGGATTGACTGAAATGAGAATCTATTGCCATGAGAATGGCATTATAATCCCTCAGACCGCCAATAACGTTTATTGCGGTATTATATCCGCCAAGTTTTGTAGTGTTATCCATTGATTATTGTTCATCCTTTTTCGCTTTGTCCGCTGCACCACCAGTGCAAACCTATTCATTTACCTCGTGTTGTTTAAACATCCAACGACGTCTTACCTGGTGGTCTGGCATATCCTCTTGCTCGACAGTTTCGTTGCTCACATTGAGATATTTAAATGTCATCGACTATAAGCCATCCGTTCTTTCAAAGGTCTTGTCCTCTATTATTCATGGGGTTATTACATAACTAGCGGATCAGGATTAAAGCGCCTTTTTATTCTCTACATTTAATGAACGTTTGGCATAATGTCAAATCTTTTTACTTACAAACTGGTCACAATAAACTACCAGGAATTTGTATATTTCACTCTGGAAAAGTAGAGGTCAGTAATTGATTGTTTTCTTGTATTCCAGTGTTTATGTAGCTGAAGTAAGTAGAGAAAAACAAGCTCATAATATTATACCGTTATATAGAACAATACGTTTCAATTATTTTCTAAACTTTTAACTCAACACAAAAAAGAAGCGCCACGCAAGCCCTTTATCTTGATATATTTCATTATGTTACACGTCCCAGGTGCTGGTCAATTAATTGATCTATACGATTCATATACTCCTCGGCTTTTTCACGAGATGGTGGTGGCAATTTACACCAATCCCCATCAAATCTGTCTTTTAAACTAGAAGCGGAACAGTTGCCTAATACATTCATGAATTCTTCGCTATTTTGAACCAGCCACTTACTAACTTGTTGCAGTTCAAAATTACTTACTGCTTTTATAGCGGGTAATAGCTTTTCTAAGTTCTTTATTCTTTTACGAAACCTCATGGTGTTTCCACCCCCCAGTCGTTTTTCAATTTTTATTCGTTCATCCAATTCGCCCACTTTCCTTCCATAGTTTTAATAATGCTATTTGATAATGTAGCAATTAATCTTGCTCGGTCAATGCTAGGTGGTTCTAGTTGCATAGACTCGTAAATTACTCTTGAACCCCTATTAAATTAAAAATATAGAAAACCGTATGAGAAGGTTATTAATGTTTGCTAGTTTAAACATTGAACTAACTCTACACTCAATATTTCATACTCACACGTCCATACATCTCTATTAGCTGAAACTGGAGTATGTCTGCCTCAGATTATGAATCGGTTAGGACATAAGGATGAAAATACTACAAAGAATGTTAATTTACATGTAACAAAAGAAATGAAAAAAGAGGCTTCCCAAAAATTCAAAACTTAGTTTTCATAAATTCTCCTCTGATATTTTCAGTTATTGTTATATATTACTTATAATGAACTTTTTCAAAATTAATATCTTCCCCTCATAGAAAATCTCTAATGAGTCTCCTTTTCTTATACCTAACGTTTCAATCACATCTTTGGGAATTCTCACCCGATTCTCCGAATCAATCTTCCTAATAATCTTTTTCATGAATATCTCCTTTTTAATGAATTAAATAATTTTTTTGAAAATTATCCCAATAATAACATTAATCCTACAAAAATAAATGGTATAATTCATAATTAACAATGAAATTTATTTAGGAGGCTTATTATGCCCATCTACAATAAACTCGTACGTGACGGAATTCCTGCAATTATCGAAGCAGGTAATAAAAAATATATAATGAACGTATTGGAAAGTGATCAACATGAAGTCGAGATCAAAAGAAAGCTGGATGAAGAATTGAAGGAGTATCAAGAGGCGTCTTCCGATGAGGAGGCTGTTGAAGAATTAGCAGATTTACTTGAACTTATATACGCGGTGCTTCCGCTCCACAATTCAAATATGGAAGATTTGGAGAAAGTGAGATTGGCTAAACGTGAAAAACGTGGTGGGTTTGATAAAGGGTATTACTTAATAGAGGTTGAGGATAACTGAGACTAGGTTAATTACTCATCGATTAGTCGATGATTTAAAGATATTGAGTGAATCCTCTACCAGCATGTATTGGATGACAGCATTTGCTATGACATCTGGTGTAAAACTTGTCCTATCACAATTGAAAGCCGCTTCTGCACGT
>Ga0209013_10003567_pt1 | contig 13814 bp, 14 predicted proteins | sample Cruoilmetagenom2_FD_187291 | JGI IMG/M metagenome (GOLD analysis project Ga0209013, IMG submission 187291) | Oil polluted marine microbial communities from Coal Oil Point, Santa Barbara, California, USA - Sample 2 (SPAdes) (version 2) | ecosystem: Environmental > Aquatic > Marine > Oil seeps ... | reverse complement strand
TTTTTATTATTGAATTGTTTGCATAGTAAAACCATTTGGCCCCACTGGAACTGGAAGTGGACTAGAAAAATCTACTTCATTCCATTTTTCTTGTACGATATTCTCTAATCGGATAGTTTGATTGAAGCTTGCAGCTGTAAGCGAGAAAGCTTCTATCAAACGGGATGCCTCACTTGCATTTAGTGATTCCAAATCTAAAGGCTCATCAAAATGTACAACAAGTCCCTTATCTTCCTTAACTGAATAAGTTACATCATTCGGAATAACAGAAGTATAAATTTCATTTTCAGGATTTTTCATCCCCTGCAATGCTTCTAATAGTGTATTGAAAGTTTTATTGAAGTTTGGTGTTAAATAGGTCACCTGATTAAAAGCCTTATATGCAAAATAATTTACCTTCTGCTCTGTGCCAGTTAACACCAAAGGTTCATCTATAGTCCCTACTTGATCCCATTCGATTGGGGATCCGTCCTCATTTACTCTTAAGAACGAATCAAAATCGGTAAAGACCTCATTGATTGAAGAGATGTATGGTACAGCTGTTCCAGGTGCAGAATCGTAGCCATGATCTGCTGGTAAGTAATGTTTTAATATTTTACCTTCTGCTATAAAGTAGCCTTTGTAAGGATGATATTCTTGGAAACCAAGAGAAGTTTCGTCAATCTCCAAAGCATACTGATTATATAATTCTAAGCTACTAGGTTCCATATTTGGAAAATCCGCTTCTATTTTCTCTTGAGGAATGACAATCGTGATTGGTACAGTGAGCGCATTTTCCAATAGAGAAAAATGAAATACCGTTCCATCACCTAAATCCTGCTCATAAACAGAAGTAAAAGTCCTATCAAATGGGGCTAATTCTACATTAGGAGCTAACTTTTCAGACATAGTTGTCATACCAACAGATTCTTCTTCTTTAGCATCCATAGAGGATTCCTCTGGTACTTCTAGAGTTCTCATTTGATCGTCTGCTGTGGTCGATTCTTCGACAGTATCAGCTGTGGAGCTCTCATTGTTATTTATATAGGAAGAGACGAGTACGGTTAATAATAATACAGATGCTACAGAAATGATAAATGGTAGCCATTTGTTCATAGACACCTGTATTCGTTTACGTTGCTCAAATTTCTCTTGCGTTTCTATTTTTGACTTAAGCTGCTGGTAAATTTCTTCTTTTGAGCGCTTATCTGTAAACTTGGGCATCTTTTTTAATAGTTCATCTAATTCACGGTCTTCTGCTTTTTTCTCACTCATGATGAACATCTGCCTCCTTTTGCTTATCAGATAATCGCTCACGAAGTGCTTTTATTGCACGATGTTGCGTTGTCTTCACTTTCCCTTCGGACCAATTTAAGATTTCCGATGTTTCTGCAATCGAAAGCTCCTGGAAATACCGCATTATAATAACCATTTTCTGATCTCCCGTACAATCATCCAACGCAACTAATAATGTTCTCATCTCATCATTGAGCTGCACTAAATCTTCCGGTAGCATATCTGAAGATGCAAGTTGCATCGTTTCCCAGTCAAATGAGTCAAATAATCTCTTTTTCCGGACAGCTTGTTTTCTAAAATGGTCAATTGCTATGTTTTTGGCTATTGAGAATAACCATGTTTTTTCTGAACTTTTCCCCTCGAAGCTACTATAAGCTCTGAGTACTCGTACATATACTTCTTGGACCAAGTCTTCCGCAGTTTGTCTATTTTTCACCAAATATATGAGAAACTGAAAAACATCTTGATGATAGGTATCATACAAGCGGTGGAAAACGGAGTCATTCATATGCTCCCCCCGTTCTATCAATTAGTCGTTTCAAGTAAGTATTTGTTACACGGTTTCTATTGGCAATTTAATGATAAAGGATGTTCCTATCCCTATTTCGCTTTCCGCTGATAACACACCATCATGTCGTTCTACTATGTTTTTAGCAATAGCCAATCCTAAGCCTGTGCCACTTTTTCCCCTTGTTCTGGCTTTATCTGCTTTATAAAAACGTTCAAATACATATGGAAGATCTTCTTTCGGAATCCCATACCCTGTGTCGATAACCTTTATAACGAACTGTGCGTCTGTCATACTCAATTGCACGGTAACAGAACCATTTTCTGGAGTATGTCTAAGTGCATTATCGATTAAATTGGTTAGTACTTGCTCCATACGATCCTCATCTAGATGCATGGATAAGTTTTCTGTCAGGTTATGTTCAAAGTACAAGCCAATATCTTTTTCTTTAGCAGCCTGGTCAAATTTTTGCGTAATTCTTTCAATTGTCGGAACGACTAGAACGTTCTCTTTATATATACTAAGATATCCTGACTCTAAGCGTGCTAAATCTAACAATTCGGTTACTAATCTTCCCATTCGCTTAGATTCATCATATATAATACGCATCATTTCATTTTTGTCTTCTTCCGTGGTCACTACATTATCGATTATTGCTTCTGAATACCCATGAAGCATCGAAATAGGAGTTCTTAACTCATGTGAAACGTTCGCGATAAAATCTGATCTCATTTTATCTAAACGATGTTGTTCCGTCATATCACGAAGCACGATTACTGCTCCTCGCACGACATTTCCACTTGAATATAAAAGGCTTATAGATGCTGCAAAATAGGATCCTTTAATCTCTAATTCTTCGTCAAACTCTTCTTTTACTTCAAACACATATTCCAATAAGTGCTGGAGCTCAGCAGGAAGTTTAGAATCTTCTGTTGCTTCCAAACTTTTATACCACTTATCCAATAGAAGATCTGCCTGAGGGTTTTTAACTTGAACTTCAAATTTCGTATCAAAAGTAATAACAGCATCCGTCATAGACGTTAATATACTTGCTAATTGTTCCTTTTCTTGGTTAATCACTTCTACATGATGCTTCAATTGTTTACCCATCTGGTTAAAGGCGATTCCTAGTTCCCCTATTTCATCTTTTTGAAGATACGGAACTTTTGTTTCAAAATTACCTTGTGCCAACTGGATTGCTGCTTCTCTCATAGATCTTAGTGGTAATGTAATTCGTGAAGTTAAAAAGAATGTGAACATCGTAGTTAAAAGTAAGGCGATAAATCCAGATAAGAAAACAATTTTCGTAGTACTATTTGTCGTTTTACTGACAACCTCTAAACTTTGATAGATAAAAACAGCACCATGGATATTTTTATTGGATTCTAAAGGTGCGGCTAAAATGATATAATCTTCCATCCGATCCTCACTATTTATAGCGGGCATTAGCATTTTTTTGACGATTGGTTCATTAGATGTATATATTTTAGATAAGTCCTTATCATCCAATATCTTTTCCTGTACTACCTCTTTGTTGAGGCCCTCATGGATAGACAAAAAAATGGACTCAGAATTACGTACAATTAATGTATTCGTTTCTGTGCCTAATATATCTCGGATTATTTCAAACGAATCTTCTACATTTTCATGTTGCTCAACTATTTTCCCTATGGTCACTGCTTCTTTGCGAAGGGTGTCCTCTGCTTGTTCTGTATGGAAATCTCCTAAAAATTCAAGTAATAAAACGGTTACAATAAATAACACAAATAAGACGAGAAGCAATATGGTTCCCCATAGCTTCCCGACAACACTATTCCAAAGTCTATTCATTTATAACCTCAAACTTATACCCAACACCCCATACAGTTACAATCATTTTAGCAGACTTTTCGGAAACTCTGTTTAACTTTTCACGCAACCGTTTTACGTGAGTGTCAACTGTTCTTAAATCACCGAAGAAATCATAATGCCAAACTTCTTTTAATAATTGCTCGCGATCAAATACTTTGTCTGGTGCTTTTGCTAAGAAGTAAAGTAATTCATATTCCTTAGGAGTTAAACCTACCTCTACACCATCTGCAGTTACTCTATGAGCATCATGATCTATTGTAAGGTGTGGAAAAACTACTATTTCTTTAGAAATAGACGATCCTTGTGAAGGTGCAAATGCAGTAGAACGTTTTAACAAAGCTTTTACTCGTAACACTACTTCTCTAGGGCTAAACGGTTTCACTATATAATCGTCTGCTCCTAGTTCAAAACCTTCTACGCGATTAGCTTCTTCCCCTTTAGCTGTCAATAATATAATAGGAGTTTCTTTATGAACACGTAGTTCTGTCATCACTTCTATACCATCTTTTTCAGGCATCATTATATCTAAAAGGATACAATTATAATCATATTCTAAGGCTAACTTTAATGCGACTTCCCCATTTTCAGCTTCTTCTACTTCGTAACCTTCTCGCTCTAAATACATTTTCAAAAGACGACGAATACGTTCTTCATCCTCAACTACTAGAAGTTTAATTGTTTCAGACATAGTTTTATCAAACCTTTCTATCAACATCTACTTTACATTGTACAATTACTGTATCCAAAATGAAAGAAAAGCCCTTCCCCCCTTGTTATATAAAGAGTAAAGAGCTTTCCACAAGTACACACATTCTGTTTCGTTTCTGTCTAGTTAGCATTTATAAAAGCTTACACTTTTTTAAGCGTAAGAATGTAATCCTGCTAAAATTAGATTTACTGCAATCAAGTTAAACATAATTATGATGAATCCGATTAAAGCGATCCAAGCAGACTTCTTACCTTCCCAACCTTTTGATAAGCGAAGATGTAAGAACACTGCATAAAATAAGAAAGTGATAAGTGCCCATACTTCTTTTGGATCCCAGCCCCAGAAACGCGACCACGCTTCATGTGCCCATATCATAGCAAATATTAAGGCCCCAAGTGTAAACACAGGGAATCCAATTAATACGGAACGATAACCAATTTCATCCATCAATTGAGAATTAGACTTTTTCGTAAGTGGTTGTAATACAGTTGCAAGACGCTTACGTAATATTAAACGAAGTAATAAATAGATTACAGAACCGATTAGAATCGACCATACCACAGTAGTTAATTTTTTAGCATTTACTAGTGGTGGCATTTCAATAAGTGGATCTAATGCACCTTCTGTAATCGCTACTGACTCATTCATACCAAAAAGCGCTGGCATTGTATACTCAATATTATGCTCTGTTTCATCTTTACTTATATACGAGTACTCTGCACTGTAATCCGCAAGTGAAAATGACAGCGTGGAAACAACAAATCCTACAACAAGTACTAAAACATACATAACTGCCTCAATCCAAAAGCGTTCTTTGGATTTTTTTGTCAGGTCAATATTTTTCAACAAGTATATAAATCCTGCTACTGCACTTATTGCTAAAATTGCCTCACCCATTGCGGCAGTAATTACATGAATAGTCAGCCAGTAACTTTTCAAAGCTGGTATTAAAGGTGTAATTTCTGTTGGGAACATGCTTGCATAAGCAATGATTAACACGGCAATTGGTAAAGCAAACAATCCTAGAGCAGGTGTTTTATATATAAAGTATATAAGAATAAATGCTCCTACAACCATCATCCCAAATGCAGTAGTAAATTCAAATAGATTACTTACAGGAGCATGTCCTGCAGCAATCCATCTAGTAATAAAATAACCAATATTAGCGATAAATCCTAAAATGGTAACGGTAATCGCTAATTTGCCCCATCTATCAAAGGACTTGGTAGTTTGAGTATTTGAAGATTTTACTGCTCCTCCAAATAAAAACGTAGCAATAAGATATGCTACAAAAGCTATAAATAATAATGTACTACTTAAGGATGCCATATCCATTATGTTAAACTCCTTCCACTTTATCCACTTTTTCTTCTAAAGAATCTATATCTTGCTGATCTAGATATTTTGGAAGATGAGCTACATCTGTAACCTTGTCCAAATCTCTCTTAACACTCAACCAGTTTTTGTTTGTATGCGCGGCAATAACCGTTTGTCCATCTTCTAATAACTGAATCCAAATTCGACGGTGATTCCAGTACGCCCCTTGTGCTACACCAATCATGAAGATAAGGCCTCCAAGTGCAAGAAGTGGAAGTGTTAAATCCTTACGAACTGTTAAACCAGATACGTCTCTTGTCTCGACACTTTGGAATGCAATTTTATGTTGGTTTTCCCCTAAAGGTTCTACTGTCTCTTTAATCATGACAAAACTTGTTTCTCCTTTAGGAAATTCAGGGCTATACATTTTGATTAGAAATGCTGGGTTATTAGGAAGCGGTGATTGAGATTGCGGAACCCCTTCTTCAAATCCAGTAAAGTCTGCATAATAGTCCATTACTTCAACTTTATAACCATCATTTAGTTCATAAATGGGTTGTGGATCAGCTAGATCGATTGTAAATTCTCCAAAAGATTGTTGTGTTTGTTTATCCTGTAACTGGAAAGTCATCGTTGCTAACTCATCCAATCGGAAGTCCATTTGGAACACCGAAAAGTTATCGAATTTAATTGGTTTATTTACTTGAATAGAAGCTTCTTTTTCAAATGTTAAATCCTCTGTATGACCTGCAACAGCGCCTTCAGGACCCTTATACAAAGCTACATCTGTTTGATAGTTCTTTGCAATTGTACCCACTCGATCAATCGCTTCACCATAAACTTCTTTGGATTCTTCTTTCGAGTATGTCTCATAAATAAATTCTTTACTCTCTAAAAAGTATCCATGGGTTTCAGGTACATAAAGTGTTTCTCCTTCACGTAACCACATCGTTTCATCCACATAGAAACCAGGAAGTGCGCGTAGCATTACACCAAAAAGGAATATGATAAGTCCTAAATGGTTTACGTATGGCCCCCAACGTGAAAACCGTCCACGTTCAGCCAATATAGCATTACCTTCACGTTTCACATTGTATTTAAGCTCTTTAAGCTTTTCTTCCGCTTTAAGTAGAGACTCTTCTGAAACATCAGCTTTACCAATACCATAAACACGTTGTCGTTTTAAGAAACTGATATGCCTTTTTGTCTTTTGTTTTTTTAGAGATTTATATAGTGGTATGACTCTGTCTAAACTTGCGATAACTAAGGAAATCCCTAGCATACCTACCAATCCCTGGAACCACCAAGAGCTATATAAGTCCGATAAGCCAAGCTGATAATATAGCGTTCCAAATGTGCCATAAATTCGCTCATAATATGCTGCAATATCCGTTTCATTTGTTGCAGGCACATAAAATACTTGTGGAAGTATTGTTCCAATCGCGGCTGCAACTAAAATAGCAACAATTATCCACATACCTACTTTTACACTGGAAAAGAAATTCCATACTTTATCAATTATCGTCTTATTATACGTTTGAGACCGTCTTGCAGATCCTTCATAGCGCATATCTACAATTTTTTTTTCTTTTGTCTCATCATTTAATGGACGACCACAGCTCTCACATAATTCTGTACCAGCTGGATTCACGTTTCCACATGTACAAACTATCTTGTCCATTTTTAAAGACTCCTTCATGAAGGTTTAATTTGATCCATAAAATTCGCAATATCTTCTTCAGTCATTTCGCCTTTTATAATTTTTTCAATTTTACCTTCGGGATTGACCAAAAATGTTGTTGGTAGTGGATCAATATTATATGATTCCATTACACTTTTATTGCGATCAATTGCTATAGGGAAAGTTAAACCATATCGATTTAAAAAGCTATTTACCTTAAGATCTGATTCACCAATATTAATGGCCAGTGTTTGAACACCTTTATCAGTAAATTCTGCGTATTGGTTGTCCATCGCCGGCATCTCTTTTGCACAAGGCTTACACCATGTACCCCAGAAATTCAAAAACACGCCTTGTCCTTTATAATCAGACAAACGTCTTTCCGTACCATCCATATCTACTAAAACAAAGTCCGGAGCTTTATCTCCTACTTGCAATACAGCATTTTTCTCTTTATTTAGGTTGGAGTATACGGTAAAAACTATAGCTACGACGAGTACTGCTAATATAGCGGTTCTCATATAAAATCTTTGCTTTTTAGATTGAGCCAATTTGCTAACCTCCATTTCCAAGCATAATCATGAATAATTATAACAAAATTTACAATTTAAAAGAGCCTTACTTATGAAGGCTTTGTGAACACTCAAAATTTATTTACCTATTTTTCCCGTCTCTGCTAACACTCTCATTTTCTTCACTTCATGATTAGTCAATTCTCTCCACTCGCCAGCATTTAAGCCATGAAGCCCTAAGAAACCAAATTGTTCTCTTTTTAGTTTTTGAACAGGAAAACCTATTGCATCGAACATTCTACGTACTTGACGGTTTTTCCCTTCATGTATAGTGATCTCTACAATTGATTTATCCGCTTTACGCTCAGAGGATAATAACTTAACTTTAGCAGGAGCTGTTTTCCCGTCTTCTAAAACGATTCCACGCTCTAATGGACGTAATTGTTCCTTCAAAGGTATCCCTTTTATACGAGCTACATATGTTTTATCTACTTTATATTTTGGATGTGTAAGCGCATATGAAAAATCGCCATCATTCGTTAAAAGTAGCACTCCTGACGTTTCATAGTCCAGTCTTCCAACAGGATACAAACGTTCTTTTACATTAGGTAATAAGTCCGTCACTGTTTTTCTGCCTTTATCATCTGATACTGCAGAAATCACTCCACGAGGTTTATAAAGTAGATAGTATACTTTTTGCTCTTTTTCTAATTTTACCCCTTCTACTTCCACTACATCATTGTCAGACACTTTTAACCCTTGCTCCGTGACTACTTTACCATTCACTTTCACTTTTCCTTGCGTAATCATTTCTTCTGCTTTTCTTCTTGATGCCACACCTGCATGTGCGAGCACTTTTTGTAATCTTTCCAATACATTCACCTCGTCCATTCTATCCAATTCATATGACTGAATTATGTCATACTTTGGGGGAAATTAAAAGAAGACAGTCTTTTATAATAACTGTCTTCTTTAGAATTTATTTAATTTTCTTTACTTCAAATTTTAATGCGACCTCATTATTTATCGTAACATTCCAAAGATAAGGTTTTTTCTCTGAAGATTTACGTGGAATGATTAACACATTTTTGGCTTCCTCTTGTTCTTCTTTTTTTAGTAAAAGGAAATAATCTTTCTTAACTTCTATAACCTGTTTATCCAACAAGCGATACTTTCCTTTTTCTACAACTTTCACATTGTCATATGACTGAAAAACATTTGTCGCAAGAGAAGAGTGCGTATTCCAATCATTCGAATGGTTTAATGTTACAACGATCACTTTTTTTCCATCGTCTTCAAAATAAGTCACAAGTGTTCTCCCAGCTACTTTTGTATAACCTGTTTTTCCGGCAATAGCAAATTTATTGTAGTGTAATAATTTGTGCTTATTTCTCCATGAGACAGATTTTTCCTTTGGTTTATAAGTTTTAGCAGAAGCAATTTTTGTAAATGCTTCATTTTGCATTGCCAAGCGAAACATATTAGCCATATCTAATGCAGAAGCATAGTGTTCCTCATGATGAAGTCCTGAAGGATTAGTAAAATGAGCATTTTCTAACCCAGCCAACTGTATCTTTTCATTCATCAACTTAGTAAAACCGTCTATTGAGCCACCTGTATGCTCAGCAAGCGCATAAGCTGCATCATTTCCTGAATGTAACAGCAATCCATACAATAAGGATTCCACCGTCCAAACCTCTCCTGCTTGTAGATATAGGGAGGATCCCTCTTGAGTTGCCGCAGCATTGGAGATGGTTATCTCATCATCTAGCGGAACATTATCCAACACCGTTAAAGCAGTCCATACTTTAGTTAGACTCGCAATAGGAAGCTCTGCGTTAGCATTGCTACCTTCTAATAGTCTTCCCGTACTTGCATCAATAACAACATAAGAAGATGAAGCCTTTGCCTCATTCACATTCCACAAAAGAAACAGCAACAAAAATAATCCTAATTTTTTATAAATGAACCATACTCCTCATTCAATTATTTCTACCCTTCAAATGTCTCTTGAAATTTTGTCATAAACAAATCTGTGTCTTCCATTTCATCAACAGATAAGTCTTCTGGAAGCGGTGGAAGTGCTTTAATATCTTCTAATCCAAAGTACTGTAGAAATTCATTGGTCGTTCCATATAAAATAGCTCGACCCGTCCCATCTGCCCTACCTACCTCTTGTATAAGACCTTTAGCAGAAAGAGTATGAATTGGTCGCTCCGACTTAACTCCCCGAATTTCCTCCATTTCCACTCTTGTAATAGGTTGCTTATAAGCAATAATAGCTAGCACCTCAAGAGATGCCTGAGACAATGACTGTGGTGTAGGATTTTCTACTAGCCTTTGGATAATTTCTATATTTTGTTGTTTTGTTACTAACTGATAAGTTCCTGCTAATTGCTTTATCTCAATACCTCTACTGCTATTCAGTTTGTATTCTTGCATCATTTCATGGAGTATCTCTTCTATTTCCTCTTCTTTGGAACTTGTTAAAAATGCTAATTGTTTTTTAGTTAGCCCATCCTCACCACTTACAAATAATAGGCTTTCTAAATTACTCATCAATTTCATCTTGGAATTCACTTTCGATATCTCCCTTTCGCAACTGTACAAACAAATCATCAAAATTACTTTTTTGCTCCACTGAAATAATCTGGCGTTTCATCAATTCCAGTAGGGACAAAAAAGTAGTGACAATCGTTTGTTTATCTCTAGTTGGAAACAAATCATAAAATGATAGTTTCCCTCCACCTTTTCTTAATACGTCAATGACATTTTTCATCTGAGCTTTAATGGATATATCTTGCTTACTTACTCTCGTATTAAGAGGTGCGTTTAGTTGTTTCCTACGTAACATTTTTTGAAAAGCACCAAGCATATCGTACACATTTGCGTCTAGTTCGAGTAATTCAATTTGTTTACTAGTTTGGTATTCACTTAAATCGGTTGGTGGTCTAGAATAATAGAGTGAACGGGTTTCCTCCATCTCATGCAAGTTTTCTGCCGCTTCTTTATACTTCTTATATTCTATTAATCTTTGTACGAGTTCATCCCTAGGATCTGCTAAATCCACATCGAAAGCATCGTCCATATCATCGTCTTGGTGAATTGGTAATAACATTTTACTTTTAATAGATAGTAAGGTTGCTGCCATTACTAAGTATTCACTGGCTTCATTGAGTTCTAGTACTCGCATGGCGTGAACATGATCCATATACTGTTCTGTGATTTCTGCCATTTTAATATCGTATATATCTATTTCCAAACGATTTATTAAATGTAATAATAAATCTAGAGGTCCTTCAAATGCTTCTGTTTTTACTTCATAAGACATAAAACTCCACCTATTATCGATTTTTAACATTATTATAGAGGAAAGGTGATTGTATTGCACCCTACATTTCATACTAGTTTTGTGTCATTTCTAAAACATTTCAATGAAACCTTCGATTATTTTGAGTGTCATGAGTTATTGGAAGACTATTGGAAGGAAGTTTCCCCAAGACATAAAAAACACGCATTGACTGCTTTAATCTTGTTAGCAACTTCTATGTATCACTGGCGTCGCGGGAATTTTAGTGGAGCGATTAAAACGATGAAAACAAGTTTAAAAAGAATGGATGAAACAAAGAACTCTCCTTTCTTTGAGAACATCAACTACCAAAAGTTAACAGAAAATATGAATCTCGCACTTGAATTAATGACTAGTAGTCAAGACTTCCAAACATTCTACATTGAGGTAACCAATCCTACTTTACAAACGTTAGTTAATAACCTCGATATAGAAATGAACGATGATTTACATTTTCTTATTCATAAACATATGCTTCGAGATCGTTCTGAAATACTGGAGGAACGGGATAGAGAGAAAAAAAAGAGAGATGACTTATAAGGTTCCAAGTCATTCTCCTTCTTTTTTTGTTTGGCATTTAGTATAAAATGATTCAACATCCTCTGATGGCTTTATAGAAGTTGTTTGAAGGACAGTTGGCAGTTTTAGCAACATTTCTTTTCCAAGTCCTTCTCCGCGATGGGAAGGATTGACCGAAATGTGTTGTATAACTGCTTCAGTATCTTCCATCCGCACCCCTATTAACCCTACTAAATCGTCCTCTTTCTTCCAAAGAAACAAATGCCACAATGGATTTGTCTCATACTCATGAATTGTTTCTAAAAGTTTTTTTACATCTTTTTCGTGGGGCATAAAGGAAAGTAGTCCCATTGAAATTTTCTCAAATGTTTTTTTATAGCGAAGTAGCATCATTAAAACCCTCTTTTAATTTCATGGCTTGGTTATAATTTATCGGCAAAATTATACGTTCAGATTCATAGATTCTATAAACGCATTATTTCACATTAAATTTAACAAAGTCCAGTTTGTTAAAATATCTGTTTTATAGTACCTGAATTTTATCGATTTTACAAATTAGCATTAGGAGCTATAAATAACCAATATATTAATCCCCATACAATTCCTACGATAAATATCATTAGAAACAGTATAACGTTTGCCTTTTTCATCTTGTTCACTCCTTCTCCATTGCAAGAGGAAGGTCAAGATGTATAAGATCTTCCAAAGTTTCTCTTCTTACAGCTAATTGATGTTTTCCATTTTCTACAAATACTACTGCAGGTCTCGTTAACCGATTGTAATTACTTGCCATGGAGTAACCATAGGCACCTGTACAGAACATTGCCAGTATATCACCAGGCTCAGATACAGGCAACTGAATATCTTCGATTAATTTATCACCAGACTCACAACATTTTCCTGCAATTGTATAGTTCTTAGTCGCCGGGAGATCCATTTTATTTGCAATAACTGCATCATATTGTGCTCCATATAAAGCAGGTCTAATATTATCAGACATCCCCCCATTAACCGCTAAATAATTCCGAACATCCGGTACTTCTTTCTCAGATCCAATTGTATATAATGTCGTCCCTGCATCTCCAACTAATGACCTACCCGGTTCTATCCAGATTTCTGGCATTTTAAAGGAAGAATTGTGCACGAGTTCTTTTACGATTTGGATCATTTCATTCACATATACGGCAGGTTCAAGTGGAGCATCCTCTTCCGTATATTTTATACCGAAGCCACCACCTAGGTTTAAAACGCTACATAAGAAGCCATAGTCTGTATGCCATTCGATCATTTTAGTAATGAGCTTCTCTGCTGCCACTTTAAAGCCTATTGTTTCAAATATTTGTGAACCAATATGACAATGTAGACCAAGTAACTGAATATATTCATCTTGATACACATCCAGAAATGCTTGGTCCGCTTGTCCATTCAACAAGTCAAAGCCAAACTTAGAATCTTGCTGGCCTGTCGTAATATAATCATGTGTATGAGCTTCAACACCAGGCGTTACTCTAAGTAAAATTTTAACTTTTTGCTTGTGCGTTGCAGTAAGCATCTTTAATAATTCTATTTCGTAAAAATTATCGACAACTATACAACCAATATTATGCTCAAGCGCTAATAATAATTCTTCTTTGCTTTTATTATTTCCATGAAAATGAATTCGTTCCACTGGAAATCCCGCTTTAATCGCAGTAAATAATTCTCCTGCAGATACTACATCTAAAGATAAGTTTTCTTGCTGCATCACTTGGTACATTGCAACACTAGAAAATGCTTTGCTCGCATAGGCAACTTGTGCCGATATATGTTGATCTCGGAAGGTCTGGATAAATGCATGTGCTCGTTCTCTAATAAGAGATAAATCGTACACAAACAATGGTGTTCCATATGTTTTCGCAAGCTCTAAGCTATCTATTCCACCAATCATTAAGTGACCTTTTTCGTTTACAGCATGCTGTGAAACTAGCACCATTTAGTTCGCCTCTTTTCCCTATATCTATTAGAACTTTATCACAATAGATAAGGAAATGGCAATGCACATTATGACCGTTTACGATCAGGTGATCTTGTGATAAATGGTCTTTTAGCATCAT
>Ga0209013_10003566_pt1 | contig 13819 bp, 12 predicted proteins | sample Cruoilmetagenom2_FD_187291 | JGI IMG/M metagenome (GOLD analysis project Ga0209013, IMG submission 187291) | Oil polluted marine microbial communities from Coal Oil Point, Santa Barbara, California, USA - Sample 2 (SPAdes) (version 2) | ecosystem: Environmental > Aquatic > Marine > Oil seeps ... | reverse complement strand
GGACGGGTCGCCCTGGCGACGGTCCATCGCTAGACTGACAAGGCTATGCCACAGACCACGCGCGCTGCCTTCGCGGCACTCCTGTCCATCGCCTTGATCGTGCCCGCGGCCGGTGTCGCTGCGGCGGAGACGAAGGAGGGTGCGGCCGCGTCCGATGCGCCGGCTGTGCCGACCTTCGTGGAGGAGGCCGGGACCGGCGTGGACCATAGCTACGACGGTTCGTGGCAGTTCTTCACCGGCGGTGGTGTGGCCGTCCTTGACTGTGACGATGACGGCTTGCAGGACCTCTACTTCGCCGGCGGGACCGAAGCTGCCGGTCTCTATCGCAACACCAGCGAACTCGGTGGCCCGCTCGCCTTCGAGCAGCTCGAGACCGACACTACTGACCTGACCGAGGTCACCGGCGCCTACCCCATCGACATCGACAGCGATGGGCTGACCGACCTGGCCGTGCTACGGCGTGGCGAGAACGCGCTCCTGCGCGGTCTGGGTGCGTGCCGCTTCGAACGTGCCAATGAAGCCTGGGGCTTCGACGGCGATGACGACTGGACCGCGGCCTTCAGCGCCAAGTGGGAGGGCGATGCCGCCTTCCCGACGCTGGCGGTCGGCGACTACCTCACCATCGTCGAGGGAGGCGAGGCGCCTGTGTGCGACGAGAATGCGCTCTTCCGTCCCGGCGCCGATGGCTACGCCGAGGCCGAGGTCATCCCTGGTCACTGCACGCTGTCGATGCTGTTCAGCGACTGGGACCGCTCCGGCGAGCGCGACCTGCGCGTCGCCAACGACCGCCAGTACTACCGCCCCGGCGAGGGCGAGGAGCAGCTCTGGGCGGTCGGTCCCGCGGCGCCTGCGCGAGCGTACACGCGAGAGGACGGCTGGGAGTTCCTGAGCGTCTTCGGCATGGGCATCGCCAGCGAGGACACCACCGCTGACGGCTACCCCGAGTACTTCATCTCGACCATGGCCGGCAACCGGCTGCGTCAGCTGGCCGACGGGTCCGGAAAGCCGACCTACATGGACACCGCCTATGCGCGTGGTGTCGATGTCGCCCAACCCTTCGCCGGAGAGGACGACGACCTGCCGTCCACGGCCTGGCACGCCGAGTTCGACGACGTCAACAACGATGGTCGCTCTGACCTCTACGTCTCCAAGGGCAACGTCGAGCTCATGCCCGACCACGCCACCGACGATCCCAGCAACCTGCTCATCGGCCAACCCGACGGGACCTGGGCAGAGGGCGCCATCGAGGCCGGCATCGTCCACTACGACAAGACCCGCGGTGCGGCGCTGACCGATCTGAACAACGACGGCCTGCTCGATCTCGTCGAGGTCGTGCGTGCAGAGCCCGTGCGCATCTGGCGCAACGCCGGTGCGGGCACGCCGACCGAGCCTGCCTCGATGGGCTCGTGGCTGGCCGTGGAGCTGGAGCAAACGGCGCCCAACACGGATGCCATCGGCTCATGGATCGGGGTTCGCTCCGAGGCCGGCGAGGCCAGCCGCGAGGTGACCATCGGCGGTGGCCATGTCTCGGGTGCGCTCGACCCCACGCACTTCGGGCTGGGCGATGCGGCCGAGGCTGAGGTGCGCGTGACTTGGCCGGACGGCGAGATAGGAGAGTGGATCCCGGTGTCCGCCGACCAACGTATCCGCATCGAGCGCGGGGCCACAGAGCCGGTCGCGCTGCCGTCGGCTACGACCATGACGGGCGCGCTCGGTGTCGTTCGCGAGAGCCCGGAAGGACCGGTGCTGCCGCCCGTCGAGCCGGTCGATCCCGCCACCTGTGTGCGCACCGCCGACCCCGGCAAGTCGGTGGCCCGACTCTGGGATGAGGCCCTGCTCGACGCCATCCGTCGTGACTTCCCCGCACCCACCGTCCACGCGCGGAACCTCTATCACGCGTCCGCGGCGATGTGGGACGCGTGGGCTGCCTACGATCCGGTCGCCGATGGCGTCTTCGTCACCGAGAAAGTCGAGTCGGCCGACCCGGGAGATGCTCGCGATGAGGCCATCAGCTATGCCGCCTACCGCGTGCTCAGCCATCGCTACGAGGACAGTGCCGGCGGGCCGGAGAGCCTGCATCAGTTCGACGAGCTGATGGCGGCACTCTGCTATCGGTGGGAGATCACCGACACCGCCGGAGACTCGCCCGCCGCACTGGGCAACCGCATCGCTGGGCACGTCATCAGCAGCACCCTCGACGACGGTTCGCTCGAGGCGCAGGGCTACAAGACGCGTGACTACGTAGCCGTCAACGAGCCGATGGTGGTGCAGTTGCCCGGTACGCACATGGACGCTCCCAACCGTTGGCAGCCGCTGGCGCTGGAGGTGTCGTACACGCAGAACGGGCAACTGCTGCCCATCGGGCCGCAGGAGTTCATCGGGCCACACTGGGGTGACGTGACCTCGTTCGCGCTGCCCGAGCCGGCCGCCCCGGGGCTGCCCATCGATCCGGGTGACCCGCCCTACCTGCACGACGCGGCCACCGATGCCGAGTTCAAGGAGAAGGCCGTCGAGGTCGCGCGCTTCAGCAGCCTGCTCGACCCGCGTGACGGCGTGATGGTCGACATCTCGCCGGCCACGTGGGGCAATGCCTCGCTGGGCACCAACGACATGAGCGGCTACGAGGTCAATCCCCTCACGAACCTGCCATACCAGCCGGTCGAGGTGCCACGGGCCGACTTCGGTCGCGTGCTGGCCGAGTTCTGGGCTGACGGCCCGGACTCCGAGACACCGCCGGGCCACTGGAACACGCTGGCCAACGCGGTCGCCGACTCGCCTGGATTCGCGCGGCGGATCGGTGGGCGCGGTGAGGAGGTCGACCCGCTCGAGTGGGACGTCAAGCTCTACCTCGCCCTCAACGGCGCCGTGCACGATGCCGCGATCGCGGCCTGGGGCGCCAAGGGTCACTACGACTACGTGCGACCGATCTCGATGATCCGCTGGATGGGCGGCCTGGGCCAGTCGAGCGACCCGGCACTGCCGTCCTGGCACCCCGATGGCCTGCCGCTCATCGATGGCGAGGTCGAGCTGATCACGGCCGACTCATCCGCTCGTGGAGAGCGCCACGAACATCTCGCTGACCACGTCGGTGAGATCGCCATCTGGGCTTGGTCGGGGAACCCCGGCGACACCGAGACCGATCTTGGCGGCGTTGACTGGATCCGCGCTATCGAGTGGGTGCCGTACCAGCTCTCGACATTCGTGACGCCCTCGTTCGCGGGCTACGTCAGCGGCCACTCCACGTTCAGCCGGGCGGCCGCGGAGGTGCTGACCGAGATGACGGGCAGCCCGTACTTCCCCGGCGGTCTGGGCACGTGGACGGTGCCGGCCGGCTCGCTGGAGTTCGAGCTGGGCCCGAGCGTCGATGTGCCGCTGCAGTGGGCGACCTATTTCGATGCTGCCGACCAGGCCGGCATCTCACGCTTGTACGGCGGTATCCACGTCGAGGTCGACGACCTCAACGGCCGTGTCATGGGTGCGCAGTGCGGCAAGAGCGCCTGGACCACGGCGGGGCGCTACTGGGACGGCAGCGCCCGCACGTAGGCTCGCTGCGCACTTTTCGGTCTACGAGAGGCGCGTCAGGCCGGTGACATCATCGAAGCCGGTGTCGAAGCTCATCACCTGGTCGATGGCGTGTCGATGCATGACTGCGACGTGGACGGCATCCCGCACAGACAGCCTCGATGTCGTCTGCAGCAGACGTCTCGCGCGCTCGACATCGAGGCGTTCGATGGGCAGCACCTCATCCACGATCCGCAGCATGAACGCGAATGCCGGGTCGATGGCTTTCTTGCGCCGGATGGCAACGTAGCGATGCAGGATCTCCTGGAGCACCTCGGCGTCCGTCACCAACCGGTGCTGCGCCATCGCCGCGTCCGACACGAGCCGCTGTGCGACGGCGCGATTGGGGTGCTCGCCGCCGATGATGTACATGGGGATGCTCGAGTCGACGAACACCGTGGGCGTGGCGGGACCGTCCGTCATCGCGACCTCTCATCCGTCGGTTGCACGCATCCGGCCTCGATCTCGGCCAGCATCTGCTCGATGTCAGCCGTTGGAAACGAATACTGCGATGCGACGGCGAGCGCTTCCAGCTTGTCGGATGCATCGGGTGACTGCTGCTGCTCGAGTGTCGAGCGGAGCGACTGACGGACCCACTCCGCGGTGGTCAGCCGCTGGCGTCGCGCCGCCTCCTGCACGCCGGCCAGTTCGTCCTCTTCGAGGAGGACCTGTAGTCGCTTGCTCATAGGATGAGCCTAAGTGACTCATGCTGATGAGTCAATCCTCTCTCGGGCCAACGTGGGTGACGGCCCGAGCGTCGGCACGGTAGCCTCGGGCCGTGGGAGTCATTCGTTCCCTGCGGGCGCACGTGGATGCGCTCGTGGCCATCCTGCTGACAGCCGCCTTTCTCGTCGAGGTCTACCTCGCCGAAGCGCCGGTCGCTGGCGAGTCGTTCATCGAGGCGCTTGAGATCGACGAGGCCATCGCCATCGCGATGGGCGCCGCCTTCCTGCTCTCGCTCGCGGCGCGGACGACCGCTCCGTTGCTGCCCCTCGGGTTGGCCTTCGCGGCCTTCGCGGCATTGGGGCGCGGCAGCATCGACGACATCACGGCGCTGCTGCTGGGCGCGGTCCTGACGGTCTACTCGGTCGGTGCCTGGGCCGGCGGTCGCACCGCGCAGATCGGCGCACTCGGCGTCGGCGCCCTGGTGGGGCTCAGCGTCCTGCGCGCCACGGACGGCACCGCGGAGCCTCGCGACATCGCGGGCCCGGTCTTTGTGCTGTTCGGCGCGTGGCTGGTCGGGCTGGCGGTGCGCAGCATCCGCGCAGCACGTGACGACGAGCGCATCACCGGCGGGCTGGACTGGGAGCAGGGCACGGCTGCGCCCGACTCGGCTGGGCGAGATGACACGGTGCGCGAGCTGCGTGACGTCATCGAGCGGGCCATGAGCGCGGTCATCCTGCAGGCCCGCAACGCCCGCCGCTCGCTGGCCGGCGACCCCGGCTCGGCCCAGCGTTCGCTGGCCGTCATCGAGGCCGCCGGCACCGAGGCACTCGAGGAGACACAGCGGCTCACCGGCCTGTTGCTCGCCCCCGACGGCACGCCGCTGCCCGAGCCACAGCCCGGCCTGGCCGATGTGGACTTCCTCGCCGAGCAGGTCATCAAGGCCGGATTGCCGGTCAGTACCCGCGTCGAGGGCCGGCCACTACCGCTCACGCCGGAGCTCGACGCGGCGGCCTATCGCGTCGTCCACGAGGCCCTCATGACGACCCTCAATGGCGCCACCGAGGCTCGGTCGAGCGTGGTCATCCGCTACGAACCCGACGAGCTGCGTATCGAGGTCGTGGACGACGGCCTTGCCGCCGGTGATGACACCGGACAGGAAACGGCCGGCCTCATGGCCGTGCGTAACGAGGTCGCAGCGCTGGGCGGCACGCTCGATGCCGGCCCCGGCGAGGAGCGTGGCTACTGGGTCGTGGCCCGGCTGCCCTATGAGCCGGACTGGGCCTGATCGCCGGGTTTCGCGGAGTGCCCGATGTGTGGCGGCGAGGGGGCCGGACCGTCGTCGCTCGTCCGCCAGACCGCTGTGCAAGGAATCGGAGAGGCCGCCCGGCAACCCGGGCGACCTTCGCTCTGACTGTTCTGGTGCGTCAGGCTGCGGGCGACTCGACCGCGTCCTTGGCGTCATCGACGGCCTCTTCGACCCCGGCGGCCGCGGACTCCACGGCGTCCTTGATCTCGTCGACCACTGACGCCGCTGTCTCCTCGGCCTCAGCCGCCGCGGTCTCCTTGGCGTCCTTCTCCTCAGCCGCTGCGGTCTCCTTGGCGTCCTTGTCCTTGGCGGCCGCGGGGGCTGACTCGGCGGGCGCTTGGGTCGCTTCGTCCTTGTTGTCGCAGGCGACGACGGCCAGGCTGGCGACGAACGCGGCAGCGATCAGGATCTTCTTCACAGGGTGGGACCTCATGTTCGTTATTTTGATCCAGAGCCACTCATATCGTAGACGACATCGGGTTCAGACGCCCTGCCGCGCGGACCCGCGCGTCGTACCATCTCCCGGCGTGGAGCGGCGTGGAACGGCGAAGTGCGCCGACACCGTCGCACTGAGGAAGGAGTCGGTCGGGCATGCCCATCGAATGGCGTAAGGGTGAGCGTCAGCTGCATCTCCACAACGACAGCATCAGCTACGTCATGCGGGTGCTGGAGTCAGGGACCCTGGCACACCTCTACTGCGGTCCGCGGTTGGCCTCCGGTCATGACTACTCGCATCTCGTGCGCAGCTCGTTCATCTCGCGCTTCAACCAGGTGCTGGACCCCATCCCCATGGAGCTGCCCACAGCGGGCAGCGGGGATTTCCGGGTGCCCATGCTCACGGTGCGCCACGCCGACGGCAGCACCGTGCTCGACCTCATCTACCGCGAGCATTCGATCACGGCCGGCAAGCCCCCGCTCGATGGCCTGCCCAGCACGTACGTCGATGACGAGGCCGAGGCGGAGACGGTCGAGATCGTCCTCGTCGACGGCCACTCCAGCCTCAAGGTCCGGCTGCTCACCACCATCTATGCCGATCGGCCGGTGGTCACGCGCAGCATGCGAGTGACCAACGACGGCACCGGCGACGTCAAGCTGACCACGGCCATGAGCGCAGCGCTGGACCTGCCCGACTCCGACTGGCACCTGCTGCAGCTGACCGGCGCCTGGGCGCGTGAGACACACATCGTCGATGCGCCGCTGGTCAGTGGCACCCGAGCGGTGCGCAGCCAGCGCGGCTCGTCGGGGCACCACCAGAACCCCTTCATCCTGCTGCGCCGTCCCTCGACGACCGAGGCCGCCGGCGAGGCCATCGGCATGTCGTTGGTGTACTCGGGCAACTTCCTCGCCCAGGTGGAGGTCGATCCCTACGACACCGTGCGGGCCCGCATCGGTTTCGATCCAGAGACCATCCGCTGGCAGATCACGCCGGGCATGGATCTGCAGATTCCCGAGGCCGTGCTGGTCTGGTCCGACGACGGCATCGGGGGTGTGTCGGACGCCTACCACCGCCTCTATCGCGAGCGCCTCGCCACGGGTTCGTGGCGGGACAAGCCGCGCCCGGTGCTGCTCAACAGCTGGGAGGGCGTCTATTTCGACTTCGACGAGGACACCCTCGTGGAGATGGCCACGGCGGCGAAGGACCTCGGTGCCGAGCTGTTCGTGCTCGATGACGGCTGGTTCGGGCAGCGCGACGACGACACCTCGTCGCTGGGTGACTGGACCGTCGACTTGCGCAAGCTGCCCTCGGGCCTCCCCGAGCTCGTCGAGCGCGTCAACGAGCTGGGGCTCCTCTTCGGCCTCTGGATCGAGCCGGAGATGGTCAATCCGCGCAGCCGATTGTTCGAGGAGCACGCCGAATGGGCCGTCGGCTTCCCCGGCCGGCCGCGCTCGGAGCTGCGCAACCAGTACGTGCTTGACATGTCCAATATCGATGTCGTGGATTACCTCGAGCGGGTCGTCGGCAACGTGCTCAACAGCGCACCCATCTCCTACGTCAAGTGGGACATGAACCGCGTCATCACCGAGCCCTACGGTGCCTCACTGCCACCGGAGCGACAGAACGAGTTCTTCCATCGCTACATGCTCGGCGTGTACGACCTCTACGCACGCCTTACCGAACGGTTCCCGGACATCCTCTTCGAATCTTGCGCCGGCGGTGGCGGCCGCAACGACCCGGGCATGCTGGCCTTCGCCCCGCAGGCCTGGACGAGCGACGACACCGATGCCATCGAGCGTCAGCGTATCCAGTACGGCACCTCGCTCGTGTACCCGCTGGTGGCCATGGGTGCGCACGTCTCGGATGTGCCCAACCACCAGGTCGGCCGCAGCACTCCACTCGATACCCGCGCCGCGGTGGCCTTCTTCGGCAACCTCGGCTACGAGCTCGACCCGCGCAAGCTGGACGATGTCGAGGTCGAGCGCGTGCAGGGTCAGATCGCCTGGTACAAGGAGCGTCGCCAGTTGCTCCACACCGGTCGCTTCCACCGCCTGGTGAGCCCCTTCGAGGGCGACCGCAACGAGACGGCCTGGATGACCGTGGCCGACGACGGTCGTCATGCGCTGGTGGGCTGGTACCGCACGCTCTCGCGCCCGATGCCCGGGCCGTCGCTGCTGCGCCTGCGCGGACTCGATCCCGGCGCGCGCTACCGGGTCACGATCTGGCCCGATGCTGACGACTGGGTCACGCGTGCCAACGTCATGGAGCGCGGCGGTGACGAGCTCATGAGCCAGGGGCTGTTCCTCGACGACCACGCCTGGGAGTCCCAGGCCCGGGGCGACTTCCAGGCCCGCATCTTCGAGCTCGAGTCGCTCTCGGAGTGAGCGTCAACGACCTCGCCGTCGGGCAGCCCTTCCCGTTCGGCGTCAACTACTGGCCGCGGCGCAAGGCCATGTACTGGTGGAAGGACTTCGATCGCGACGAGGTGGCCGAGGAGTTCGACATCATCTCCGGCCTGGGTATGCGGCTGGTGCGCGTCTTCCTGCTGTGGGAGGACTTCCAGCCCACGCCTGAGGCGGTGTCACCGGGCGCGCTGGCGAACCTGGAGACGGTCTGCGACGTAGCTGTCGAGCGCGGCCTCGGGCTGGACGTGACCTTCTTCACCGGGCACATGAGCGGGCCCAACTGGGCGCCCTCGTGGCTGCTGGGCGGCTCCGAGCCAGTGCCCGAGGACCGGCAGGTCGTTAGCGGCACGAACGAGGATGCCGGCTCATATCGGAACCCCTACACCGACCCGGTCGCGCTGGATGCCGCCGAGCTGCAGTTGCGCGAGGTCGTGGGTCGCCTGCGCGACCACAAGGGCGTATGGGCCTGGAGCCTGGGAAACGAGCCGGACAACTTTGCACTACCTCCCGATGACGCGGCCGGCGCAGCGTGGGCGCGGCGGATGTTCGAGGTGGTTGGCGTGATCGATCCGCGGCACCATCGCAGCGTCGGCCTGCACTCCCCCTCGTTGACGAGCCACAACCACCTCCGCGCGGACCAGGTCTTCGATGGGGCCGACTTCGCAGCCATGCACACCTACCCCATCTACGCCAACTTCGGCGTCGAGGCCCTCGATCCCGACACCGTGCCCTTCGCCACCGCGCTGACGGCGGCACTGTCGGGCAAGCCCACGATGATGGAAGAGTTCGGGGCCTGCACCGCGCCGCCCGGAGGCGAGACGGTGAGCTGGCAGTGGGGGGCGAGGGGCAGGGCCCAGGACCAGGTCATGCTGTCCGAGGAGGCGCTGGCCGAGCACGTGGCCGAGGTCCTTCCACGACTGGTCGAGGTCGGTTCGGCGGGGGCCATGGTGTGGTGCTATGCCGACTACCAGCAGGACCTGTGGGACCGTCCGCCGTGCGACCTCCAGCTGCATGAACGCCATTTCGGGCTGGTCCGGCCGGATGGCTCGCTGAAGCCGCATGCCGAGGTCATCCGCGACTTCATCGCCGCTGGTCCGGTCATCGCGACACCCGCTGCGCGGGCCCGCATCACCGTCGATGGCGATGCCTTCTACGCCGACCCGGACGCGGCGTTGGCCGACCTGTACCGCGCCTTCAAGGAGGGCCGATGAGCGACCCGGTGCCGATGCCGACCGAACGTCCACCAGTGCACGTGCGCGACGTGCCCGAGCGCAGCCGGTACGAGGCCACGCTGGGCGACGATGCCACGCCGGCCGGGCTGCTGGGCTACACGCTCTCGAACGACTGGATGGCCTTGGTTCACACGGAGGTCCTGGAAGGCTTCGAGGGGCAGGGTGTCGGCAGTCGCCTCGTGCGGGCCGTGCTCGACGACGCCCGCCAACGCGGTTTGCGAGTCATCCCCAAGTGCCCCTTCGTGGTGCGCTGGCTGGAGCGGCACGCGGAGCAGCACGACGTCCTCTACCGGCCGCTGCAGTCGCCCGCAGATCCGACCCCGCTTGAACCGGCCTGATCGCTAGCGCGTCGTGTCGGCGAGGTCGCGGACGTTGTCGGGCACCTCGATGTCCGGCGTCAGCCGCGGATCGGGCTGGGGCTGACCGATGCTCAAGGTCACGGGCAGCACGCCGGCCCAGACGGGGAAGTCGTAGTCCTCTTCCTCGTCCCCCGGGGGTCCTGTGCGCACCTTGGTCGAGGCCTGCTCCAGCGAGATGCGCAAGACCACGGTCTGTTTGATCTCAGCCTCCGTGGTCGGGCGCAGCTGCTCGCCGCGACCCGGCACCAGGCGCTGCATGAACACCTCGAGGGCCCGGGCGCGTTCGTCCACGTTAGCGATGACCTCGGCTTCGCCCAGCACCACTACCGAGCGGTAGTTGAGTGAGTGGTGGAAGGCTGATCGTGCCAACACCAGCCCATCGAGCAACGTCATCTCGACGCACACCGACTGGCCACGTCCGCGACGGACGGTGCCGCTGGCCGGTGCGCCGTGGAGCAGCAGCCAGTCGCCGTCTCGCACCGCGAGCATGGGGATGACCACGGGCTTGCCGTCACGGACGGTGCCGACGTGCGCGATGAGCGCGGCATCGATGATCTCGTGGACGATCACGCGGTCGTAGCTGGCACGTTGCGCCACACGGCGGATGCGCAGGTCCTCGCTGGGCGGCTGGGGGTCGGTGGGGCGTTCGGTCGTCATCAGGTCGCACAGCCTACGCGAGTCGGAGGCGGCGAACGTGCGACCATCGGTGGCGCCATGACCGTGACCGCATCGCCTGCCCGTGCCTGAGATTCGCGCCAACGGCCTCGACATCCACTACGCCGTCGAGGGTGAGGGTCCGCCGCTGGTGCTGCTGCACGCCGCCACCTCGTCCGCGACCGAGGACTGGGCTGCCCAGCGCCCGGTGTTGCGCAACCAATTCAGGTTGTACCTGCCCGACGCTCGCGGCCACGCCTCGACGCGCTGGGATAGCGACGAGGGCTGGAGCCACGCGATGCTGCACGACGACGTCGTGGCCTTCGCCGACGCGCTCGGCCTCGAGCGGTTCCACCTTGGCGGCCTGTCCATGGGTGCGGGCACGGCGCTGGCCGTAGCGGTCACCCATCCGGAGCGCGTCATCTCGGCGGTCGTGGCCGCGGTCGGTGTCGAGAAGGAGCCGCGCAGCAGCGTGGCCCGCCGGCTCATGGACCCCGACAGGATCGAGCGCGAGGATCCCAGCTGGGCCAGCCGCCTGGCGCGGCGCCACGATCGCGTGCAGGGCCCCGGTGCCTGGAAGAAGCTGATGGCCGCCATCCGTGACGACATCGTCGTTCAGCGCATGCCATCGCCCGAGGAGCTGCGCCGGGCGCGACTGCCGATCCTGCTCGCCTACGGAGATCGCGACCCGTGGGTACCGCTCGAGCAGGCCGTCGCCCTGCGCCGTCAGCTGCCCGACGCGCGGCTCTTCGTGGCGCCGGGGGTGGGCCATGTCGTGGCGACCGAGCGACCCTCGGCCTTCAACACGGTGGCGCTGCAGTTCCTGCGCTCGACAGCCGGCTAGGTCCGGGCGTTAGCATCGCGGTGTGAGTCGAGATCTGCGGCGCCAGCTCCGGGAGGCCTGGATCGTCGATGCCGTGCGCACGCCCATCGGCCGCCACGGTGGAGCGCTCCGGTCGGTGCGACCTGATGACCTGGCCGCGCTCGTGGTCCGTGCCGCGGTCGAGCGCAGCGGCATCGATCCGACGCTCATCGATGACGTCATCCTCGGAAACGCCAATGGTGCGGGCGAGGACAACCGCAACGTAGCGCGCATGGCGGCCCTCCTGGCCGGCCTCCCGGTCGAGGTTCCTGGCCAGACCATCAACCGCCTCTGCGGTTCCGGGTTGCAGGCTGTGAACGCCGCCGCGCACGCGATCATGGCCGGCGACGGCGAGGTCATGATCGCTGGCGGCGTGGAGTCGATGACGCGCGCGCCCATCGTCCAGCTCAAGCCCGAGCCCGAGCGGCCCGACGAGGAGCCGGAGAGCGCTGACACCACGTTGGGCTGGCGCTTCGTCAACCCGGGGATGCAGGCGGCCTATCCGGTCGTGCCCCTCGGTGAGACCGCGGAGCTGGTAGCCGATCAGTGGGGCATCAGCCGCGAGGAGCAGGATGCGTTCGCGGCCCAGAGCCAGGCCCGGGCCGCGGCCGCCATCGAAGCCGGTCGGTTCGACGGCCAGTTGCTGCCGGTGGAGGTGCCACGGCCGGATGGCGAGCCCATCCTCGTGGCTCGCGACGAGCACCCTCGATCGGGCACCACGACCAAGATCCTGGCCGGTCTGCGCCCAGCCTTCCGCGAGGGTGGCACGGTCACCGCCGGCAACGCCTCAGGCATCAACGACGGCGCCGCCGCGCTCGCGGTGGTCGAGGCCGAACGCGCTCGCGACCTGGGCCTGGGGCCGCTGGCGCGTGTCATCAGCACGGCCGTGGCCGGGGTCGATCCCTCGGTCATGGGCATGGGTCCGGTGCCGGCCACGCAGAAGGCGCTGGCGCGGGCGGGCCTGTCGGTCGGGGACCTCGACATCATCGAGCTCAACGAGGCCTTCGCCAGCCAGTCGATCGCCTGCATGCGGGAGCTCGACCTGGATCCGGCGCGCGTCAACGTCAACGGCGGCGCCATCGCCCTGGGCCATCCGCTGGGCATGAGCGGGGCGCGGCTGATGACGATGCTGGTGCACGAGTTGCGCGCTCGCGGTGCGCGCTATGGCCTGGCTACGATGTGCATCGGGGTGGGGCAGGGCATCGCCACGATCGTGGAGAACCCGGAGAGCTAGCGGGCCTGCCCCTGCCTCGTCGAGGCTAGTAGCGCTTCCCGTAGAAGTCGTAGACGACCATGGTCACGCCGTTGCGGGTGGCCACGCCGATGCCGACGCTCTTGTAGCCGCGGTTCTTGATGTTGCGCCAGTGGCCGCCACGTGCTGACTTCTCGGCCTGGAAGGCTCGATGAGCCATGAGCACGACGTCCTTGGGCCTGCCCCAGCCCCAGCCACAACCGACGTTCTCGCCGTAGTAGGGATACTTGAAGCCCGCCCTCGCCATGCGTCTGCCGAGATTCGGCTTGCCGGCGATGGAGTGACCGCAGACGTTGTACGTGACCATGTTCCGGGCCCAGGGGAACGCGACCCTGGTGCTGATACGTGTGTGCCGACGGAGCGGCCGGCGATAGGTCGAATGCTTGCCCGAGCCGCGAGCGACGCAGGTGCCGTTGGCCTTGACCCAGCCGCCGGTGCGTGTGCAGTTGAGCAGGCTCAGCGCGTACTTCTCGGCGTTCCAGGCGCGCTTCGGAGGGTCGGCGGCCGCGGCAGGGCCGATCGACGCGATGGCCAGGGCCAGGGCCAGGGCGGCGGCGAGCGATCCGATGCGTCCGAGTCCGCGAGTCATGGCCGGAGCGTGCCCGGGAGCGCCGCTCGCTCCCACCACCCGGCGGTACGGCTCGGGACCTCCGCAGACCGTTCCCCTGTGCACCATGTCCGTGATCCGGGCTCTCCGGTGACCGTTTCGGGCGGGGCCCTTGCCCAATCCTTACCATCCAAGTAGGATTTCCCGACGCGGCATCACCCACGTGGTCGCCCACGCCAGTCGATCCAGCCCCCGGAGGTCACTACTCGATGCTCGAGACGCAGCCCCAGACCCCTCAGACCGTCCCGGCCACCGAGCCCGAGGTCGTGCCGCTCGTGACCCTGTCCGATGCCGCGGTCGACAAGCTCACCGAGCTGACGAAGGACGAGACCGACTCCGACGTCGGCCTGCGCGTCTACGTCTACAGCGGCGGCTGCAGCGGCTACCGCTACGGCATGATGCTGGAAGACCAGCCGGCCGAAGAGGACATCAGGGTCGAGTCCAAGGGCATCAACGTCTACGTCGACCCGCAGTCGACC
>Ga0209013_10003565_pt1 | contig 13820 bp, 12 predicted proteins | sample Cruoilmetagenom2_FD_187291 | JGI IMG/M metagenome (GOLD analysis project Ga0209013, IMG submission 187291) | Oil polluted marine microbial communities from Coal Oil Point, Santa Barbara, California, USA - Sample 2 (SPAdes) (version 2) | ecosystem: Environmental > Aquatic > Marine > Oil seeps ... | reverse complement strand
TATTTCATTTTTCCCTAGGATTTGAATATGTTCCGTTGCTATAAAATCGAACTTGTCCATAAACTCCAAGCCTGGACGTCGAACTTTTGTTTTCTTTAATACCCGATGGAATTGATTGTGACCAGATAAAACTTCTAGAGAAAATCTTTTCACAACGTCCATCACCGTTAAACTTTTCATAGCTTACACTCGCTCTCTCCATATCATGAACTAATAATATAACAAAAATATGTTTATAACTATTCAATTTTTGTTGAAGAATCTATATTTTCCTTCCAACTCGTAAATAACAGTGCCTCATCCTTAAGCCAATTACCTGTATAAGGGAAAGGAATAAACTCTGTGGTATGTAAAAAATAATTTAACCGCTTATAGTCATCTAAAATGATCATATCTTTTCTATATACAATACGTGCTGTATATTGTAATGGAAAATGCTTATTTAAAAATTCAAGCCAAATACTCCAACCTTGGTCTGTATGTGATGGAAACGGAATACTAAGTAATTTATGCTCCCCATTCTCCTGATAAACAAAATACAAAATAGGGGCTGTTTCAGTAGTCTTTCTATAATGCGGACCTGGTCTTATGGTTTCGCGAACAATGTAGGATGCTACAATGATTTTTATGAGTTTTTCGAGCGGGACAACTCTTTCTGAAGGTTCATGTTGATAGACTTTATCCCATTCCTTCGTTTCAATTTTATTCTCAAGCAAAGTATAAGAAGAAAGATGCTGATTTTTCCAAAACATTCTTTTCGTATATTTAACTAATTTGATATCTATCCAAACCCCTAAAGGAATAAAAAATAATAATACAAATAACCATGGGGACACGAATTGAATAAAAAGAAATATAGGACTAACAATTAACAATAACCCAACTATAAAACCTACTGTTAAAACAACCAAATAAAAAATCCACCAAAATAGCTCTACCTTTTTATCAGTATACTTATGAATAACTTTTAGTTTTTCCATAATTCCTCCTAAAAATTAAATATCTATAAAATATACGAGTTTTAGAGGAAATAGTTTCAAGTTAAAATTGTCGATATGAAAACGATCTCCTTTGTAGAGAAGATCGTTTCACTTTGAATCTATTGTAGCAATCCACTTTTTAAATCATTATGCCATTTTGAGAGCATTGGTATATCCTGTTCTTCGATCATTCCAGAATCTTTTGCAGCAGTTGTTAATGCATCATAATTTGTTAGACTAATGAAGGAAATGCCTGCTTCTTCAAATGATTGCTCTGCTTTAGGTAATCCGTAGGTAAATATACTAACTACACCTAGTACTTCTAATCCCGCTTTTTGAAGGGCTTCTACTGCCACAAGACTGCTTCCACCTGTCGAGATTAGATCTTCAATGACTACTACTTTTTGTCCTGCGACTACTCTACCTTCAATTTGATTGCCACGACCATGTTCTTTTGCTTTTGAACGGACATACATCATAGGAAGTTCCAATACATCACTCACCCATGCAGCATGAGGAATACCTGCTGTTGCCGTACCTGCTACTGCTTCAGTTCCTGGGAAATTTTTGTTGATGGCTTCTGCTAATCCTTGAGCAATTTCTTTTCGTATAGCAGGTGAAGACATTGTAATACGGTTATCACAGTATATTGGAGATTTAATACCAGAGGCCCATGTAAAGGGATCGTTCGGTTTCAATGCAACTGCACCAACCTCAAGAAGTGCCTTGGCAATTTTATTTTCTAAGCTCATGTATTTTCCTCCCACATTTTTAAGATAGTTTCATATGCTTGTACTGGGTCATTCGCTTTGGTTATTGCACGTCCTACCACAATATGAGAAGAACCAAGGATTCGAGCATTTACTGGAGTTGCAACACGTACCTGATCATGTGCTTCTTCTTCTGCTAACCGAATACCAGGAGTAATACGCAAAAATTCTTGACCACAAGCAGCTGAAATTTTCTTGGCTTCTAAAACGGAACAAACGACTCCATCTAGAGCTGCTGATTTAGCTAGCTCTGCATAATGAACAACTGATGCGTCTATTGTCGTTTGAATTAGCTGTTCTTGCTGCATTTGCAATTCAGATGTGGAGGTTAGTTGCGTTACAGCAATAATGGAAGGTCTTTTATCACCAGCTGCTGTCCCTGCATCTAAGCCTTCACGCGCCGCAATCATCATAGCTACTCCACCTGCCGCATGCACATTCACTAAGTCTGCTCCTAAACGAGCGAGACCTTTCATCGCATGCCCTACTGTATTAGGAATATCATGTAGTTTCAAATCCAAAAATACATCATGACCCATTTCTTTTAATTTATAAACAATAGAAGGTCCTTCTTGTAAATATAACTCCATGCCTACTTTCAGAAATAATGACTGCTCAAATGGAGTTAAGAATTGGTATGCATGTTCTGCGGTAGCGAAGTCTAATGCAATAATTGGACTGCTTTTCATAGTCGATGACTCCTTCCAACTAATTCAGTTATTGTTTCATAGCCAAGCTCATCTAATTTTGCTGGAAGCTGCTCTATCAATTTCGGACAGATGAATGGATCTACAAAGTTTGCAGTTCCTATCGCAACAGCACTCGCCCCAGCGGATAAGAAATCAACGACATCATCAATGGTAGATATACCGCCCATTCCAATAATGGGGATAGACACTTTTTGGGCTACATCATAAACCATTCGAAGTGCTACTGGCTTAATAGCTGGACCGGAAAGACCACCAGTTACATTTGCAATGACTGGACGACCAGTTTTAGTGTCTAAGCGCAATCCTAATAATGTATTAATCATCGTAATACCATCAGCTCCCCCTGCTTCCACCGCTTTTGCAATTTCTCCTATATCCGTTACATTTGGAGATAGCTTCACATATACAGGGACAGAGGATACCGCTTTTACCGCTTTCGTTAACTCCTCCGCAATAAGAGGATCTGTTCCAAATGTAATACCGCCTTGTTTAACATTTGGACAAGAGATATTAAGTTCAAGCGCATGAACATTTGGTGCTTGAGAGATTGCCTCTGCTACCGTGACATAATCTTCTGTCGTATAGCCTGCTACATTTGCTATAATCGGCACTTCGTATTGCTCAAGCCAAGTCAGTTCATTTTTCAACACTTTTTTTAATCCTGGGTTTTGCAGTCCAATTGCATTTAACATTCCTGCCGGTGTTTCAGCAACTCGTGGTGTCGGGTTACCAAGTCTTGTTTCTGGCGTAGTTGCCTTAATCATAATTGCACCTAGCTTTGATAAATCATATAATTTTGCATATTCTTTTCCGAACCCAAAGCAACCAGAGGCTGGTATGATTGGGTTTTTCAAAGAAAGGCCAGGTAATTTAGTAGCTAATCTATTCATACTCGTACAACTCCTGACGGGAACACTGGACCATCTGAACAAACCTTCACATAATCAGCCTCTATTTTTTCTGTTGTATCGCAAACACATGCAAAGCATGCTCCTATTCCACAACCCATACGTTGTTCAAAAGATAAATATCCTTCTTTACTTGGATACATTTTTTCAAGTGCAGCAAGCATCGGTGTTGGTCCACAGCTATAGTAAACTGCAAAATCATCTTCTAGCTTTTCTAACACATTTGTTACAAATCCAGTAGAGCCATGGCTACCATCTACCGTTACAATATAAGTTTCTCCAAGCTCTTGGAATTGTTTCTCATAAAAAACTACATTTTCTGACTGAAATCCTAATACATGAATAGGCTGTACACCTTTTTCCACAAGCCTTTTGGAAAGTTCAAATAGAGGTGGCACACCAATTCCTCCACCTACTAGCAAAGCCTTTTGACCGGCTTCTACTTTGTCTATCGGAAAACCATTTCCAAGAGGTCCAAGTACATCGACTTGGTCTCCTGGTTTTTTTGCAGAAAGTAGTGTAGTTCCCCTTCCTTCTGCTCGGTAAATCATCGTAAATTCTAGTGCCGCTTCATCTATTGTTGAAATACTTATTGGTCTTCTTAGCAAAGGTTCCATTTGATCAGACACTCGCAGATGGACAAATTGACCTGGTTGTTTCATTTCCAGTACAAGCTTCCCTGTCAATGTGAGTTCATAAATGTTCGTCGCAATTGCTTTTTGTTGTACGACTTGCATTTGCTCTTGTCTAATCATGCTTTTACCTCCTGATGTTTCATCGTTACAGTGGAGAATGTCATTGACTCAATAACACGCAACATTGCTTCTGCAGTATCCAATGAAGTTAGACAAGGAATACCATTTTCAACGGATTCTCTGCGAATACGGAATCCATCACGTTCTGGCTGCATTCCTTTTGTTAGCGTGTTAATAACGAATTGAGCTTCTCCTTTTTGAATCACATCTAATAAGGTAGTTCCTTTAGCACCAATTTTCTCAATAATATCAACTGGAATTCCAGCATCTTTAATTGCTTTAGCGGTACCTTGTGTAGCCATAATTCGGAACCCAATAGAGTAAAATCTCTTTGCAATTTCCGTGCCTTCTTCTTTGTCTTTATCAGAAATAGTCATAAGTACTGTGCCGTGGTCTTTGATTTCCATACCTGCTGCTACTAAACCTTTATATAATGCTTTTTCGAGTGTGATATCTTTCCCCATTACTTCTCCAGTAGATTTCATCTCTGGCCCGAGTGTAATGTCTACACGACGAAGTTTCGCAAAACTGAATACTGGAACTTTTACATATACACCTGGGCTAGTCGGAGCAAGTCCTGGTGTATATCCTTGTTCTATAATCGATTGACCCAAAATTGCTTTCGTTGCAATATTCGCCATTGGGATGGATGTAATTTTACTTAAGAAGGGTACCGTACGACTTGAACGTGGATTTACTTCAATTACGTAAACCTCATCTTTTGAAATGACATATTGAATATTCATCAATCCAACAATTTTCAATCCTTTTGCAAGGCGTGTTGTGTAATCTACCAATGTATCCATCTGATGTTGTGAGAGTTTTTGTGGCGGATATACAGCAATTGAGTCACCAGAGTGGACACCTGCACGTTCAATATGTTCCATGATTCCCGGTATTAACACATTTTCACCATCACAAATTGCATCTACTTCAATTTCTGTTCCAGTTAAGTAGCGATCAATTAAAACTGGTTTTTCAGGACTTGCTTCTACCGCATTCTCCATATAATGTTTAATCTCATCTTCGGTATAGACAATTTGCATTGCACGACCACCTAGTACGTAAGAAGGCCTTACTAGTACTGGATAACCTATTTCATTGGCAATATTAGTAGCTTCATCTACAGACACAGCTGTTTTTCCAAGTGGCTGAGGAATATCAATCTCATGAAGAGCCGCTTCGAACTTGTTTCGATTTTCAGCACGGTCTATGTCTTCTAATGTTGTGCCTAGAATCTTAACTCCTCTTTCTTCCAGTCCAGCAGCTAAGTTAATAGCTGTTTGTCCGCCGAATTGTACAACTACCCCTATTGGTTTTTCTAAGTCGACGATGTGCATAACATCTTCTAATGTAAGTGGCTCAAAATACAATTTATCTGAGATAGAGAAGTCTGTTGAAACTGTTTCAGGATTGTTATTTATAATAATTGCCTCATATCCAGCTTCTTTAATAGCCCATACAGAGTGTACAGTTGCGTAGTCGAACTCAACCCCTTGACCAATTCGAATCGGCCCCGACCCTAATACAATGACACTTTCCTTTTCCGTTCGAATGGATTCATTTTCCTCTTCATACGTTCCGTAAAAGTAAGGTGTTTCAGATTCAAACTCACCTGCACACGTATCGACCATTTTGTAGACCGGTACAATTCCATGCTCTTTTTTGAAGGTATATACTTCTAATTCTTTTACATTCCAATATTTTGCGATCGTTTTATCAGCAAAGCCCATACGTTTAGCTTTATATAATACTTCTTGATCGAAAGGATTTGCTTGGATTATCTGTTCGTACTTCACGATATTTTGGAGCTTGTTTAGGAAAAATTGGTCAATTTGGCTCCACTCATGAATTGTTTCTACAGATACTCCTCGGCGAAGTGCTTCTCCGATAAAGAATAATCTTTCATCTCCCGCACGACGAATACGTTTTTCCATCCACGCGTCTGTAATCGATTCACTATTTTTCATTTCGATATGGAAGTGTCCTGTCTCAAGTGAACGAACTGATTTAAGAATCGCTTCTTCAAACGTACGACCAAGTGACATAACCTCTCCTGTCGCTTTCATTTGAGTACCTAGATTACGTTTAGCTGATTCAAATTTATCAAATGGCCATCTTGGAATTTTCGCTACAATATAATCCAATGCAGGTTCGAAACAAGCATATGTTTTTTGGGTAACTGGATTCATCATTTCATCCAAAGTCAGGCCTACTGCGATTTTAGCTGCTAGTTTTGCAATTGGATAGCCAGTTGCTTTTGAAGCTAGCGCAGAAGAACGGCTTACTCTAGGGTTCACCTCAATAATATAGTAATTGAAGCTATGTGGATCTAGAGCTAACTGTACATTACATCCACCCTCAATTTTAAGCGCACGAATAATCTTTAAAGATACATTTCGAAGCATTTGGTTTTCTCGGTCTGACAATGTTTGTGTGGGAGCAACAACAATAGAGTCCCCAGTGTGAATCCCAACTGCATCAAAGTTCTCCATATTACATACAACGATTGCATTATCCGCAGAATCACGCATTACTTCGTATTCTATCTCTTTATATCCAGCAATGGATTTCTCTAGTAAACACTGTGTAACGGGACTATATTTTAAACCACTTGTCACTATTTCATTTAAATCGGCATCATTATAACAAATACCCCCGCCAGTTCCACCCATTGTAAATGCTGGACGGACAATAACTGGATAACCAATACGTTCTACAAATGCTTTAGCTTCATCAAGGTTATGAATAATATCACTATCAGGCACTGGTTCATTTAATTCATTCATCAGCGTTCGGAATAGATCACGGTCTTCCGCTTTGTGAATGGCTTCTAATTTTGTACCTAATATTTCAATTCCTAGTTCGTCTAAAATACCGGATTCATCGAGCTCAATGGCCATATTTAATCCAGTTTGACCACCAAGTGTAGGTAAAATTGCATCTGGACGTTCTTTACGAATGATTTTACTTACAAATGGTAACGTAAGAGGTTCAATATAAACTTTATCTGCAATTTCTGTATCGGTCATAATAGTAGCAGGATTTGAATTTACTAAAATAACGCTATAACCTTCTTCTCTTAGTGAGATACATGCTTGTGTACCGGCGTAATCGAATTCAGCTGCTTGGCCGATAACAATTGGACCAGAACCTATTACTAGTATTGTTTTTATATCTTTACGTTTAGGCATGTGAACTCTCCTTTTTGCTTTCAGCATTCATTAATTCGATAAACTCATCAAATAGATGTTTTGAATCTTCTGGACCTGATGATCCTTCTGGGTGGAACTGAACACAAAATACCGGGAATTTAGTATGTCTTACTCCTTCAACTGTGCCATCATTTAATGCTATATGTGTTATTTCTAAATCTGTTTGTGCAATGGAATCTGCATCAATAGCATATCCGTGATTTTGAGAAGTTAACTCTGTTCTTCCAGTTCTTAAATCTTTTACTGGATGATTTCCTCCTCGATGACCAAATTTTAACTTGAAGGATGTGGCACCACTTGCAAGTGAAATAAGTTGATGTCCTAGACATACACCGAAAATCGGTACTTTTCCAATAATTCCTTTGACCATTTCGATTGCTTCTGGAATATCAGTTGGATCTCCAGGTCCATTAGATAGCATGACACCATCAGGGTACATACCTAGAATTTCAGTTGCTGATGTGTTATAAGGGACAACAATAATATCGCAATCTCTTTTGTTTAGTTCTCTTAATATGCCGTGTTTCATACCAAAGTCCACAAGTACGACTCTCTTTCCTCGACCCGGACTTGGATACGGGCGAGTTATAGAAACTTGTTCTACCACGTTTCTTGGAATTTCCGTTGCTTGAAGCTCTTTTACTACTTGCTCCACATTCACCTCTTCACCAGCAGTTGTAAGTCTGCCTTTTAAAGAACCATGCATACGAATAATACGTGTAAGCTTTCTTGTATCGATTCCTTCAATTCCAGGAACATTTTTCGCATTTAAAAATTCACTCAAAGTACCTGTACTTCTGAAATTAGAAGGTTGTTCCGCAAGCTCTCTTACAACAACTCCGGAAAGACCTATTTTAATAGCTTCAAAATCATCAGGATTTACACCGTAGTTCCCAACCATTGGATACGTAAACGTTAATATTTGGCCGCAGTTAGAAGGGTCTGATATAGATTCTTGATAGCCTGTCATGGCTGTTGTAAATATGACTTCACCAATTGTGCCTTCTTCACTACCAAATGCATTTCCTTTAAATACCGTACCGTCTTCTAATATTAGATATCTTGTTTTCATGCTTGTTCCTCCTGCCATACGATTTCTCCGTTATACATTGTCAGTTGTGGCCAACCAGAGCAAACAATTCCGTTAAACGGGGTATTCTTTCCTTTAGAAACAAATGATTCTTTATCTATTTTTTGTTCTTTTTTTAAGTCTATTAAAACTAAATCGGCGGGTGCTCCTACTTCTAGCTTTCCAAACTCAAACCCGAATACTTGCGCCGGCTTAGTAGTTAGATATTCCAATAGTTGTTTGAGTGTCCATTGGTCAGTTTTTACGAAGTGAGTATATAAAAGTGGGAATGCTGTTTCTAATCCAACAATTCCGAATGGAGCTTTTTCAAATCCTGCAGATTTCTCTTCCTCGGTATGAGGGGCATGATCGGTCGCGATAAAATCTAGAGTTCCGTCTTCTAATCCCTCTCGAAGTGCCATCATATCCTCTTTTGCTCTAAGTGGCGGGTTCATTTTCCAAATAGCTTCATTGGACGGAATATCATCCTCACAAAGTATTAAGTGATGAGGACTTACTTCCGCCGTCACATGGATACCTGCTTTTTTAGCATCTCGTATTACTCTTACAGACTCTTTTGTACTAACATGACATACATGGTAATGAGCACCTGCTGCTTCTGCGAGTAAAATGTCTCGCGCAATATGTACTGATTCAGATACAGATGGTATACCGTTCAATCCAAGCTGTTCATTTCGTTTTCCTTTATGCATAACTCCACCATAGATAAGCGAGTTATCTTCACAGTGAGCAACAATTGGAATATTAAATCTTGCTGCTTCCTCCATTGCTTCTAGCATAGTCCCAGCTGTTTGAACACCAACGCCATCATCAGTTAAAGCAAAGGCTCCTAGTTTCTTCAAAACTTCAATATCTGTTCTTTGCTTACCTGCTTGTCGGATGGTAATAGAGCCATATGGTAAGACACGTACGATTGCATTTTTCTCTACTAAATCCAAGACATGTGAAAAATTTTCTGCTGTATCTGGTACTGGTCTTGTATTTGGCATTGCACAAATAGTTGTATACCCGCCTTTAGCTGCAGCTTTCGTTCCTGTTTCAATCGTTTCCTTCTGCTCTCCACCTGGTTCACGTAAATGGACATGAACATCAATGAATCCTGATGAAAGTAAAAGACCATTACCATCTATTTGTTGTGCATCAGTTGATGTAATATCCGCCCCGATTGCAGCAATCTTACCATCTTGAACTAGAACAGCAGTCGTTTCAAATTCTCCTTCATTATTAACTATTTGAACGTTTCGAATAATTTTTGTCATGTTATTCTCTCCCTTTCAAAATCATTTCAATGACAGCCATGCGAACAAAAACACCATTTTCCATTTGCTTAAAGATCCTTGACCGGTCGCATTCTACTAATTCACTTGCTATTTCCACCCCTCTGTTGAATGGAGCTGGGTGCATGATAATCGCAGACTTTTTCATTTTACGCTCTCGCTCTATTGTCAGACCATATAATTTATGATATTGCTCTTTTGAAAATTCTGTCTTCCCACCATGTCTTTCATGCTGAACACGGAGCATCATGAGAACATCACTATCCTCAATTACCTCATCAAATTCAGTAAGTGATTCGTATTCTCCTTGCCATTCTAGTGGGCAAACAAATTGCACTTGTGCCCCTAATCTTGTAAGTGCATCTGCATTTGATCTGGCAACACGACTATGGGTGATATCCCCTACAATCGTTATTACTTTATCTTGTAAAGTTCCAAATTCTTGCCAAATTGTATAAATATCAAGGAGGCTTTGGGTCGGATGATTTCCTGTACCGTCTCCGCCGTTGATAATAGCTGGTTTTACTTTTCCGACAAGTTCCTCAAAATAATTATTTTGTTCATGCCTTATTACTAATACATCTAGACCAATAGATTCTAGAACTTTTACTGTGTCATAAAGTGTTTCACCTTTTAATGTGCTAGAGAACCCAGCATCGAATGGAAGGACCTCTAACTCCAGCTTTCTTTCAGCCATTTCAAAACTCATTTTAGTTCTTGTACTAGGTTCAAAGAAGAGATTGGACACCATATATTTATTCCTGATAGTTGAGGAGACTCCATCACGAAATGCTTGTGCTTGGTTTAATATCGCATGTATTTGATCTATTGATAGTTCTTTCATTGATACTAAATTTCTCATTTAACATCCACCATTCTTTTTAATCAAGGCTTGTTCTACAATTATTTTTGCTATATAAAGTTAAAACCTCCTCGAAAAAGTCTCGAGAAGGTTCGTTTTTGCATAGACAAGTAGGGGGATCATATTATATGTCCCATTTGGCTATCCGAACCTTTTGCTGACTCACTGTTCAACTTCTTAAAAGGTCTGTTATTTAGTTTGATATAAATCGGTGCTTTCAGCTTCTTTTCTTCCAGGTAAAATAAGATTTAGTATAACTCCTATAATTGCTGCTAATGCCATACCTTCAATGCTAAGAGCTTCGGTAACGACGAACTTGGCACCACCAATACCTATTACGAGAATGACGGATGCAATAACTAAGTTGCGACTATTGCCAAAATCAACTTTTGCATCAACTAACATGCGTAAACCACTTGCTGCGATTATCCCGAATAATAGAATAGAAACTCCGCCTAAAACTGCTGTTGGTATTGTCGAAATGACTGCCATCGCTTTTCCAAAAAATGATAGTAAAATTGCCACTATAGCAGCACCCAAAATTACATAAACACTGTATATCCGGGTTATCGCTAAAACTCCGATGTTTTCACCGTATGTCGTTTTAGGTGGCCCTCCAATAAGTGCACTTACTAACGTTCCTAGACCATCACCTAATAATGATCTATGCAATCCAGGCTCTTTTATGTAATCTCTTTCAACAACTTTCCCTAACACAAGCTGATGACCAATATGCTCAGATATAGTAACAATCACGATTGGGACCATTACTAGCAAAATATTAGGTGTAATAACAAAGTCATAATTGATGCCAGGTAATAAAAAGTCTGGTGAAGCGAATAATTTTGATTCTTTTATCGGGCTAAAGTCAACAATTCCAATGATAATAGAATATATATATCCGACTACTAAACCTATTAATATTGGCATTGTACTAATAATATTTTTGAAGAAAACTGTACAGACAATTGCTGTAAACAAAGTAACTAATGCCGCTGAGAAATGTAAGAAACTATATTCTTTTAAGCCTGTATCTGCATTTGTAATATTCATCGCCATATCAACTGCGACACCAGATAGTCCTAATCCAATGACCATAATGACTGGTCCAACAACAATTGCTGGTAACAGCTTCATAATCCACTTATAACCACTTTTCCAAATGACGAGCGAAACAATTCCATAAACCAATCCTACGAACACTGCACCTATCATTGCATTTCCTGGATTAATAGCTTCCCCGGCTTCATTTAAGCCATTTACTGCCACAAGAATTGGTGCGATGAATGCGAAAGACGAACCTAAATATGCCGGCACTTGAAATTTAGTTACGAGCAAGAAAATTATTGTTGCAATACCACTTGTTAATAATGCAATTGCAGGACTTAAACCTACTAGTTGCGGTACTAAAATAGTCGATCCAAACATGGCGAACATATGCTGAAAACTTAAGGTAATAAGCTGTCCACTTGATGGCTTATCATTTACATCTAAAATGGCATTTGACATGAATTTACCCTACCTTTAAAATAGATTCTTATTCGTAAATGGATACTGCATCTACTTCGTCTGTTTCCGTGACTTTAACAACAATTCTCTCCCCACTAGAGGTGGGTATGTTTTTCCCAACATAATCCGCTCTTATGGGCAGCTCGCGGTGTCCTCTATCGATTAATACAGCTAACTGAATTTGAGCTGGTCTTCCTAAATCCATAACTGCATCCATAGCTGCTCGGACGGTTCTTCCTGTGTACAAAACATCATCCACAAGAATTACTTTTTTATCCTTCACATCATGTGTTATATCCACTTGCTGAACTAAAGGTTCGTCCGTATTATTTTTTAATGATAAATCATCTCTATATAACGTAATATCTAGTTCGCCAGTTTTAATCGGCTTGCCCTCAATAACCTCGATTCGATCTGCCAGACGTTTTGCTAAAAATGCTCCTCTAGTTTTAATGCCTACTAGGATACACTCTTCAATCCCTTTGTTACGTTCAATAATTTCATGTGCAATTCTTGTGAGCGCTCTATTTATCGCTTTCTCATCAAGAATATTTGCTTTTTCTCCCATCAACTTCTCATCTCCTTCGAACAAAATAAAAAACCTTCTAAGACTCGAGAGCCCAGAAGGTTGTAAATGCGTTATTAAGTAGAGTGATTCCTAAAAATCCGCAGATTGATAGTGAGTCACGTTCACATATACCTTCCCAGCCTCTCTGGACTGTTATTAAAGGTGTAGCTATATAGTTTTTAAAATACGGCAAATCAGTGATTGCCTTTTTCTTAGTATAGAATACTATTCCTCATTAATCAATGTTTGATTTCTTAAATTTTGGATTAAATCCGTGAAATCATCAGGTAGAGGATAAGAGAACTCTAAGTATTCTCCCGTTCTCGGATGTATAAAGCCTAATAAACCAGCATGTAATACTTGTCCATCAAAGTTAATCGTTTTTTTCGGACCATATTTTGGATCCCCAGCAAGTGGATAGCCAATATATTTCATATGCACACGAATTTGATGTGTACGTCCAGTTTCTAATTGACACTCAACCAATGAAAACTTATCAAATCTTTCTAATACGCGGAAATGTGTAACAGCATGCTTACCGTTATCAACTACTGCCATACTTTGTCTTTCTCTTTTATCACGAGCAATAGGGGCTTCAATTGTCCCTTTATCATGCGCAATGCGACCATGCACTAGTGCAGTGTATTTACGAGTAACTGTTTTCTTAACCAGTTGATCTACTAAAGAGACATGCGCTACGTCATTTTTTGCTACCATAAGTAAACCAGTCGTATCTTTATCAATACGATGCACAATTCCTGGACGCATAACCCCGTTAATACCGGACAAATCTTTAATCTGATGCATTAATCCGTTAACAAGTGTTCCAGTAGTATGCCCTGGAGCAGGATGTACTACCATTCCACGAGGTTTATAAACTACTACGACATCCGCATCTTCATAAATAATTTCTAAATTTAGGTTTTCTGCTTGAATATCCAGTGGTATAGCATCTGGAGGTGTTACGACAATAACATCTCCTACTTTCACTTTATAATTGGATTTAGCTGGTTCATTGTTTACGGTAACATGTCCATCTTTTATAAAGTTTTGAATTTGTGTACGTGACCAATCTGACTCAAAAGATGCCACTGCTTTATCAATACGCTCTTTTGCTTGTTCATTTTCAATAATAAATGTTAAATCTTCCATTACTTCACCTTTTTCTTTTCAGCT
>Ga0209013_10003564_pt1 | contig 13821 bp, 12 predicted proteins | sample Cruoilmetagenom2_FD_187291 | JGI IMG/M metagenome (GOLD analysis project Ga0209013, IMG submission 187291) | Oil polluted marine microbial communities from Coal Oil Point, Santa Barbara, California, USA - Sample 2 (SPAdes) (version 2) | ecosystem: Environmental > Aquatic > Marine > Oil seeps ... | reverse complement strand
ACCACCCTCGGTTGGTACAACATCTTGGGACATTTTATTTCTCCTTTTTCTGATGATTCCACATTTTTACGGGTTTGATTAGTAAATTATAAGGGAAAAAACCCATTTCAAGCAAGCAATTTTGTTTTTTCGTGCGGATAAAAGGACCAGGTTCAATTGCAGTGATGGAAACAATTCACCCGCACATGAACGCCCGAGCTGTTAATCAAACCCAACACTTTCATCTCCGGGCAGGGATGGGTGAAAAATCGAAGCCGGGTGGTGACGAATTTGTGGCAAGTAATCATGACTGTGCCGGGATTAAACGCCAAACTTATCCCTGCCCCAGAGAATTCAGTTGTTTTCGAGACCCTGTCTGGTGCTCCGCCAGGTTGAGCCGCTCTACGAAGGGGCTGTCCCTAAAGCACCTAAATGTCATTCTGAATTTATCCTGAGTTTACGAAGGACCTAGTGAAGAACCCTCCCCCTCAATCACAGAGACCTTTCGCATTGCTCAGAGTAAAAGACTATTTAGACAGCCTCCGCTCAACGAAGCTCAACCAAGTTAAGCCGCTCAGACAGCCGGTGGTTCTAAAGGCTGGGGCATATTTTGAAGCTGAAGAGCAGCTGCGCGGGTATTTTCTTCCATCGCCAGAAAGAGAAATATCAGTTCCCCAAAACCGAACAAAGCTAACGCAGGAACACCGACGGAGAATATGACGAGCAGGCTTGCGAAGATTCCGCCGATAATACCGCCGAAGATACCTATTCCAAAATCGCTGCCAAATTCCTGGCCAACCTGGTCGAGTGCTGCTCCCCCTAACACACTGGTGGCACACGCTGCAATAACGAGCAGGATTGTTATCACACCAAAGATGACACCCAGGATCTTAAAAATTGTTCCAGTTGCCCTCAACGCATTGTAACGCTTTTCCATCTTATCCTCCTTCTGTTTCACTATCGATCCAATTTACTCGGTATTTATTAACGAGTCCACTGAAAAAACTACTTCCAAACGGAGAAAGCGGGTATATGTGGGTGCGTGCGCAGCACACACCCACATATACCCGTTCCCGTCTTGGTTGGTACCTTTTTTCAGTAAAGTCATTAACAAATTATAAGTGATAATTTTTATTTCCGGCAAGAAATTTGGCAACAGGTTTGTGCAGCTGTTTTACAGAGCTGCATCGCTGTTTGCAGGCGTCCTAAACTATTGACCGCTATCCTTCATCGAAAATGAATGTGTGCGCTCATAATTCCTTCCCACCGCCACATGCGCCTCAGCGCTGTTCATGTCATATACGATCGACCATTGGGTCGCATGCGTTGCACTTTCCCATGACACTTCCCCCAGCAGGTCAATCGCCTGCTTTGCGGTCAGTTTTCCATTAAATTCGACCAGGGTATCTTCAATAATTTCATACCGCCAGCAGTTGGCCTGTTTGTTGTTTGGGTCCATCGAGAGCAGGAAGTTGGTCGCCAGGTGCCAGGGCTGATGGTTTGGTAGAACGCGCATCTCTCCGTCTACAAATTCCACCAGCAGGGCCTGTCCTGAGGGATCGGCGAGCAGGTAATGCAGTGCAGGACCGCCCTCCCAGCTGATATTGTAGCGCTTCATAATCTCCAGGGCTTCTCCCACATCCCGGGCGTGATCCAGCATCTCTCGGATGATCATCAGAGAATCGATGGTTTCCTTCTGGGGGTCGTGGGGCATAGGGCTGTTATCAACAGCAGCCATACCGATCGCCAGGCCGTGTTCGTTCATGCCGTCGAATGGCCAGTAAGGGGTTTGCAGTAATACTTCTCTTTCGTTGATGGGCAGCTCTTCCAACCTGTCCACGACTTCATCATCCACGAGGTAAGCGATGTCCACCATGGAGAAGGATGCATACCCGTCAGGCGGATCCGTGAAGAGCAGCAGGGCAGGACTGTAGCGCCAGTCGAAGTTCCGCCCAAAGAGCAAATTTTCAGAATCCACCAGTGAGGTGAACAGCGAGCATCCCCAATCGGAGTAGGATGGAATGGCATCCTGCGGCAGAAGAACGGCGCCCGCATCCATGGTTGAATGGGCTTCATCATACTGGCCAACGAAGCTCATGCTGTAAAGTGGAAATTCGTCCACCTTCTGCAGGCTGGTCAGGGTCGCCACCTGATCTCCGGTCAGGCGATCGAGGGCTTCATTACCTGGATGAGCTGTGGCGGTGGGTTCGCTGCCGGGTATTTCTGCATAGTCGACGGGTGAATTTGACGATATCAACCTGTCTGTGTGCCCCATAATTCCCCCACTGCAGCCGCCAAGAAGGTATATGAAGACCAATAGAAAATATACGGGTTTCTTAAACATTCGTTTCCCTCGTCTATTCATTACGTGCACCAACTGCTTTTATTACCAGAGCGGTGGATGGAGGGTTCATTCCCAACGTGTGCAGCTGTATGCAGAAAAGAAGGGCTTATCACACGCGTGCCAGGGGAGAACGACAGGTAGACAGGTAGACAGGTAGACAGGTAGACAGGTAGACAGGTAGACAGGTGGATAGGGAGACAGGTAGATAGGTGGAAAGGTAAACAGGTGGACAGGTAAACAGGTAGACAAGGTAGCTTATTCCACGCGTCCCAGGGGAGAATGAGAGACGGCGCCGGGGACGGCGCCTGGATCAGATGCTTATCCCACGCGTCCCTTGGGAGAACGCTTACTGCATTGTTTCCATTGGCAGCAGCAACCGCGCTGGCTGCTTTGATGGTAAACGGGGAGCTACTGATCCTGCATGGGAGCCCCATGCAGGAACGAACGCTTTGGGATGGCATGCAGGAACCATCAGGATGCCTTCAGGATAACTTAATCACCATTCTCCCCCATCTGCACGCGGTAGACCGGCCCCTCCCCCATGGGGATAAATTCAAACCAATCTTCCCAGGCATCGACCGGGTCGGTGGCGTAGACTGGGCGTTCGAGGATGTTCATGTTGATAAAGTCACGCACCAATTCGTCGGAGGTAATATCCGAGGAGGGTCTCGGTACCTGGATGTCTGGGTACTGCGCCCGTATCTGGTCCCGGTACCAGAGATATGCCAACATGCGAGCGTTAACGATAGCGAGGTCGGATCGCTTCTGGTTGGCATACACCTCGTACCACAACCCGAATGTAGGCTTATCGCGCCTGGTGATTACCAGGCTATCCGCAGGGACACTTTCCAGGATATGGGCTATGTAAGTTGGAGCTGCAGCCTCTTTACTCAGATCGACCTCTTTCCAGTGGGTGGTCATTGAGGCCATGGGCAGCAGCAGGATTATAAAAGGAGGCCACCAGCGCCAGAATGCTCCCAGTGGTTTGTTGGAGTGTGATTTTGCCCGTCTCGCCGTAGATTCCTGGCCGAGCAGGATCAAAAACCTGGCGCCCTCCCCCCACCACAGCGCCATCAAGATGATGAGCGGCAGGAGGATGGTGTATGCATCAGCGGTATTGTAGAAGAAGGCGTAAACGAGCAGCGGTACGGCCCATACCATGGAGAAGATGAGAAAGAAGCGGTCGCGCACCCACCAGGCAACGATCCCGATTGCTGCGATGACCAATCCCCACCACCCAAACTGGCTGCTGATTATTCCGCTCCATGAAGAGAGGTGCTCTAAGATATCTTCACGCGCCAGCCCGAACACGAATGGCTGGTATTGCTTGGCCGATACCACCCACCAGAAGCGTTCCAGGGAGTTGATGTAGCCCCAGTTTACCGGCGGCTCCCTGGAGGCGGCCAGGGGAAGATAGGCATAGATACTCAACCCTAACAGGACGAAGGCGACCAGCGGTAAGATCACCCCCACGCGCAGCCAACGCCTGCGTTCAGACCACAGCAAGATTACGGAGGCGGGAAGCATAAACACCAGGCTCAGGTGGTTGCCCAGTCCCAGACCCGTGAAGAAAGCGACCAGCCAGAGGTACCAGTTCGCGGCGCCGTTCCTCCAGCGCAAAAGCAGCCAGAGCAGCAGGGCGGCAAACAGCGCCAGGAGTGTGTAGACCTCCGAGATAACAGCCTGCGACCAGAACAAGGTTGCGAAGGCAAGCATCGTGGCAGTGGCAGCCGGGATCACCAGTGAGGGATCGTCTTCGGGCTGCAGTTCGCTTGAGATCAAAAAGAGGAAAAATACCACCCCGGCGGCGCAAACCGCAGACAGCAGGTTGATTCGGTAAGCGATGGTCCCAACCGGGAAGCGCGTGAACAACCATCCCAGCAGGGTGTAGGTTGGATAGCCGGGTGGATGAGGCACACCCAACCTCCAGGCAGCGGAGATTAAATCTCCACCATCGGCGCCGGTGTGCTCGAAGGTCAGGTCGGGCGCTAAAGTCGCCAGGTAGACGACCAGCACCAGCCCGCTAACCAGAACAGCCAGCAGCCCCGATTTTTTCCTGGGTGAAAATAATCCCTGCTCCATGTCTACTATTTTACTTAATATTGTGCGATTGGGGTCGATAATTACCTCAAGGCCGAACAGCCGGTTTCATCAGGTCCCTTGAGATGAATTTTTGTTGATATTGTCCTTGGAACTGCTGGTCCTGGTTATCCCGGAACGAGTTTTTCTACCTTCTTTGGCTTTTACACGCGCGTCCAGCGAAAATCGCATACATCATCCCCTCGCGCCAGGGTGCCGCTGCGCTCCCAGCGGACATAGGGTGATAGCCCATCGAACATTCGATCATCCATTTTACAGTAGACCAGGGTTAGCTCTGGCACGCCGTAGCCGGTTAGCGTGTCCAGGTAAAAACAGCTATGCATGTTGAACGCCACACAATGCGGGCTGTCCTCTATCCACTCAATTTCCCATCCCTCGACAGGGAATTGTTGTTCGAGGGTCCTTGGCGTTTGAAACCGCAGGAGCCGGAAGAAAATGGGCAGGCGTGCCAGGATTTCGAGAGGTTTGCGCTCTAAACGCCTTGAATAGTCGATGAGATGATCTACGTTGGCAAGCGCCTGATTCTGGTCCAGGCCGTCTTCGAGCAGGATTTGATAGAGCGCCAGACCGGGGAGGATATTGTTGTTCAGGTGGTCTCGTAGTGGTTGGCTGACCAGCCTGGGTCGCTGGCAGAAGAGCTCCCAGTAGCGGGATTCCACACGGTTGACTAAGTAGGATGCCTGGACCTGCCCGCGTTCTTGTGCCAGATAGCGCTCCCATACGTTTGCGTGCGGCATCCGCCTGGCGGAATTTATCCGGTTGCTGACCAGAATACCGCCCAGAACGCCGCTGAGTAAGCCGCCAGCGAAACCGATGCCAAGCGAAAGAGCTAACTGGAAATTTTGTTTTGATTTCTGCTGATTATTCATTTTTATTTATCCTTGGACCGAAAGCCACGGATTGTCATATATTGATGAGGCCCCTGAAAAAACTACTCCCAAACGGAGAAAGGGGGGTATACCCATCCCGCCTTGGTTGGTACCTTTTTTTAGTAAAGTTATTTATTATATTCTAATGGATAATTGGATAGCTTGCACGGTAATTAAGCCTCAAATTTCCAATAGAGCACACTTGAGCTGAACTTTCCACTTCTCAACCGAGACTTTAAAAACAAGTCTTTAACTTCTTTCATCGAATAAGCGGACTTGATTTCATTTTCGATCAAACCCAAAAATGAGCGTCTGAGATCCCTGATGTAGAGGGCACCCTTTGGGCGGAGCACTCTTTCCAGTTCGTCCAACATCTGGATCGGTTTTTCTACCAGGTGCGCCATGTTAATGTTCAAAACGACATCGAAGTTATCATCCTCATAGGGGATCTGCTGTACGTCACAGTTTTCGAACTTTACTTTGCCCTCGACACCTTCCTGTTTTACGTAATGGGACGCTATCTCCAGAAGTGGTTTGGAGAGGTCGATCCCGATGACTTCTACGTCCGGCAGCGATTGCGCCAGGGTGATACACGTACCGCCGGATCCACATCCGGCGTCAAGTATTCGACCTGAGGACAGGCCGCGTTCAGAGAGCTTTTTGGTATACTCACGACCAAATCCTTCGGCCATTTTGTGGTGACCGTCCGCATACCGCCTTGCGTAATCTTCATCGCTGAAAACCCTATCATGAGTTACAGGTGATCTTTTCAATGTTCCTCCTTCATATTATTGACGTAGACGAAAATCGGGTAAGACAGTGGTATGACATGGCAACCCAAAAACCTTACTCGAGAGCAAAAGGCAGAACGGCGCCCCGATATTTTGTTGGAAAGTTTTCGTCATGCTCGGCTCAACCATAACTACTGATCCTTGATTTGAAGGCTAAACCCCCTCAGCGATCAAACGACGCAAGAGACGTTTATTAACTTATACAACGATCAGTAACTTTAGTAAACGTCAATAGGTGTCTACATTCTTTTAGTAGATAATTGCACTGATGTGAGTGATGATAGTTTCATGTTCATGCAATTATGCTTTTGTTTTACAAACGAATATTTGCATTTAGTGTGTGACAAATATTTTCACACTAAGACACGGAGACACTAAGAAACACCAGTTTTTTAATAATTTTTCTTTGAGTCCCTTTGTGCCTTGTAGCCTCGGTGGTAGATATTGCGTACATCAAAATTAAGGTGGCGGACTGCTTATTAAGGCTAAAGATATCGCGTGTTCGGTGTAGGGATCGATTGGCAGGTTCAATCCCTCTTCCAGCGATACCCAGACGTATTCCTGGGCTTCATGGTTGAGGATAACATCGGTTGAGAAGGTTTTACACGTGAAATCCAGGAAGACATAATGCCTGGATTTCCAAAAAGAATCGTCAAATATAAAATCTTGATAGCACAGAAACCTGATATCGAAGATGTCCAGGTTGGTCTCCTCTTTGACCTCTCTGATCAGCGCCTCCTCGATACACTCCCCCAGCTCGATGTGACCACCAGGGACAACGTATTTATCCCGCCATTTGTGGGATTTCATCAGGAACAGCTGTCCTTGTGGATTGAAGATCAACGCACCAACGGTGGGTTCAGGATATTTTTGTTTTGCCATATGTATTACCAGTGCTTTGTCTAGCATGAAGGGATTACTTGATAATCCGGTGATAAGCTGCTTGACGAGCTTAAGTGTTCCTTGAACTAGTGGTAAGTCACTCTGATTTTGATGAATGGGGGACCTGTGTGTCACTGCGAGCGACTTTTGCGAAGCAGTCTCCTCTGTTGTAAAGGGGAGATTGCTTCGTCGTAAAGAACGCTCCTCGCAAAGACACATCCATCTAATTTACTGTGACTGAGCACTAGCTAATTAATCTAAACCACGGAATTTGGCGGAACACCAGGCCTCCTAAAGCTTATTATAACTCTAGGATGATTGCCAATCGTCCCGGGTATCCAGCAAACACAGGCTGCCGGCTGAAGCTTAAGGGGGATTACCCGTATCACTTTTGACATAGGATGATCAGGACTGTTGCTCTCTGAGCTCCGTTCTTATGGATCCACTCCCGGATCCATTCACCTCTACCTCTGAGCTGCTCGTAGTTGGGTAATACCTCGGCGCGTTGGATGTGCTTGGTTATGGAAGAATCGATCTGCTGGACGATCTGCTCTTGACGGTCGTCAAAACCCGGATTGTTGTAATCGTAACAGGTAAGACTCTTCCAATCGGGTTCTGACACGCAGCGCACGATCTCATCACGGGTGAGCGTCTGATTGTGGGTGATGCCGAGTGCGCTGTCAATTTCAGCCACCCAATGATGCAGGTGCACTTCACTAAGCTGTCGATCCGTTTGCCCGTCCTGGTACATCTCGCTGAACACGCAAAAACCATCCGGCTTCAGCACCCTGTGCATCTCTTTAATTACACACGCAATATCAAGCATGTGGTGCAGAGACACCGAACTGTTTACCAGATCAAAGCTGTCCCCGCTGAATCCCATCAGGGCGCCGTCCATCTGGGAAAATTCGACCTTCTTTGCCGCGTATTCTGCATGCGCTTCAAGAAGCAGATGCAGATTTACGTCCACGCCGACCGTCTGCGAATTCTCCGGATAACATTCCAGCAGGATGTTAATGAAGCCACCCTGACCTGTAGCGATATCCAATACCATCTCGACTGGCAAATTTCCCAGGATGTCCTTGAATACCTGGTTTGAGTCCCCTTTCACCAACGTGCCCGCTGGCGAAGGTCCTGCCTTGCTGGGGTCTTGATCAGGATAGCGGGTTGATCGCATGCTGCTCCTTTGGGCTGAATATATCTTAGCGCTTCTTTATGATAGCTACACTGGACCCGATAGCATCCTCTATCCACTCCCGCAGCTCCCAGCGGGTGCCCGATAGCAGCTCTTGCATCTCGTCTCTCGATACCATCAGGTAGTCAAACCACGGCGAGATATATTTCCGGTACCTGACCCGGATCCGGACCTGGCCCGCCATCCTGCCCCGTTCGAGGTTGCGTTGGTGGTATGCCAGGTGATGCGGGTTGTCGGTTTGATAAGGGTCCCTGGTCTGCGCAATGATCCACCCGGTCGCGCCTGTCATGCGGTGGAATTTTTGCAGCAGCCAGCGTGCTCTGGTTGGATTTTCTACCAGGCCGAAGTTGTTGCCCATCATCATGATGGTATCAAATGTGCCGATTTTCCGAGAGACCTGGGTCACGGGCATAACATGGCTGTCCCGCAGTCCCTGTTCCTGGCAGACCTTGATGGCCAGTGGAGAATTATCGATGCCGGTCACAGCGAGTCCACCCTCCTGCAGATAGAGGGCGTGCCTTCCGGCTCCGCAGCCGATGTCGAGCACCTTACCGGTGGCAAATTTCATCGCCTCTCGCTCCGATGGCGGCCATTCTTCGTATTCCAGGAAGTATTGCCCCGGTCCGCCGCCTATGTCGATATAACCGTCGTCGCGTTCGATGATCTCATATCCGCCCCCATCCTGGAAATAATCGTAGATCTCGTGTCCGAATGCGTCCTGTTTATCTGTTAGCATTTGTTCTCCAAAATATTTGCTTTTTTTTCTGTTGTCAGTGGATATCTAAAGTTAAAGACTTCTATGGTTAGATAACGTCATCGTACTCGATTTATTTGCGATACAGAAAGAATGATACATTACTTATTCGGTTCATGAGTCATTATCTCAACACTAATCACTACTGATCGTTGCATAAGTTACTAAAAGTCTCTTGCGTTGTTTGATCGCTGATTGGGTTTAGCCTTCAATGCAAGGATCAGTAAGTCACTAAGAAACACCAAGATTTTAATATTTTTTCTTTGTGCATCTTGTGCTATGTCAAGCATGAACAATTAATTCCTAACTATCGCTAGAAACTGCTTGACATAGCTTAAAGTGTTCCGTCATAGTACTAGTCAATCTAAACAATGATGTTTGAGGGAACACTAGGTGTCTTTGAGCCTTTGTGTCTTCGTGTGAGGCACCAAATTCTCACACAAAGACACAGAGACACCAAGTTTTATTCTTTGTACCTTTGTGGTGAAAAACTTACCAGGTCACAAGGAAACCACGAAACATCAAACATGGAGCGTAGTCGAAGTGGCAGTGCATGTCCTGAGCGAAGCCGAAGGATAGAATCTCTACCTGTGTTCGGAAGATTCTTCATTATCAATCATCAGGACTCCAATCAAAATCAGTAGGAATTATATGTCTCAGCTGGTCCTGAATTTCAGCGAGCTTTCTTCTAGAGCCCGGTGCTGGTTCATCCCTCAGCTCGAACAGTTCGTAAAATGTGGGCATGACATCTTCTTCTGTGATCAATCCTAAGCTGATGGCGCTCTCAATTACATATACCAGGTCCGTGAACGCCTGCTTCGCATCCCCATTGAGTTCCTGGAGAAGTATTCGCTCTATGGCCGCATATCTCTCTGCCTCCAACCACTGCTCTTCGCTCTGGAAACATTCTTCCAGTTCCCGCAGGTCATCCGGCTCTAAATCCCATCCACTACCAGCGACGTTCTCCTCCAGGTGTGCTGGCGTGGAAGGGCCGGTCAGCGCACAGGTCACCCCAGGATGGGTGAGCACCCAGGCGATTGCCGTTTGTGCGGGCGTCTTGTCGTATCTGGCTCCTACCTGGCCAAGTTTATCAGCGATTCTTAGTCCGGACTGAAAACTGGCTCCTTGGAAAAGCGGATCCATGCTGCGGATGTCGCCTGGATCAAATTTGACCTGCGCTCCGATCTTCCCGCTCAGCAGGCCTCTCCCGGTCACGCTGAAGGCAATCGCCGCGATGTCCTGTTCCTGGCACAGGGGCAGAATCTCTTTGCGGACCGACCTGGTCAGTGGGCTGAATTCCATCAATACTGAAAATATTTCGCCACCCTGGATGTAGTCCAGCAGACGAGCGGAGGAGAGGTGCCCTAACCCATAATGGCGGATTTTTCCCTCGTCCTGCAGCCGCTCCAGGGAGCGGATGGTATCCTCGACCGGTGTCTGCGGGTCATCGAAGTGCAATTGGTACAGGTCAATATACTCCGTGCCCAGATTTACCAGGCTCTGCTCGCACGCCTTGTGCAGGTACTCGCCGGAGAGGTTGGGTTGGGCGCTCTCTTTTATCCCCACCTTGGTAGCGATATAGACCTGGTCCCTGAAAGGTCTGACCACCTGACCGAGGACCGCTTCAGCATCGCCGTAGGCGTCAGACGTATCATAAAAGTTGACCCCCAGCTCGTACGCTCGCTTTAGGGTGGTTTTGTAGGTCTCTATGTCCTTCTGACCGTACGCGCCGCTCAACCCGTAGCAGCCAATACCGATTTCGGAAAGGGTTAGATCTTTGTGCTTGCGGTAATTCATATTTTTATCCTGCCGCAGGTTGCCCGGTTTTTATCTTACCGGAATAATTGTTTCTGCATCGAAATAAAGGAAAATCTCAGGGAGCATCTCATGCAGAAGATCTCCCATCCAGTAATTGTTCGATCGAACCGATCCTGACCCCCGTGTGCTGCATTAGCAGATCATAAACCCTGCTTAATGGTCCCATCTGTTCCTTCATCGTCTGCACTGCCTCAGGGCGCATGCCCAATTTTTCGGCGCCCTCCGATAGCGAGACGGTGATATCGAACAACCTGCGGGCGCAGGCAAAGATCTCGAAGAATTCCACCTGCTGGACTTCTGCCCCCGCTAAACGCTCGTATTCCACCAGGATGCGCTCACGCCAATCCTCGCCCATGTACACATAAACAAGCAGCAGCGTCCAGCCCAGGTCGTAGCGCGCGTCTGTGACCTGGATACCCGGCCAGTCGATCACCACAGCCGATCCGTCAGGGCGCAGCAGGATGTTGTTAGGGTGATAGTCAAAGTGCACAACCGAGGGACGATAGCAAGGCACGCTTTCCTTCCGTTCTCCTAACCAGGCCACTATGGGGGATAAGCCCGTATTTGGAAAATCTTGCCCCCGATTCTTTGCCATCTCCAGCATCTGACTGGTGAAGAAATAAGGGTCGTCGAGCGGCACGGTGATCGAATTGTCCACAAAAGACCGCCAGTCCAGAGAGTGCAGGCGCACGAAGAGGTCACAGAACTGGGTTAACAGCTCTTGCTGTTCCTGGCGATCTGCTTGGTTGAGTACTGACCACATCACCTGACCGTCAACGCGTTCCATAACCACGAATGGTTTTCGAAATGGGGAATGATCGCGCTCCAGCAGTGAGAGGTGGGGGACAGGGTAGCCTACGTCTTCCAAGCGGCGCATGCCCTCGAACTCGCGAGCGGATTTTCCAGCCGCATCATCCCCCGGATAGATGCGCAGAACCAGCTGCTCGGACCTGCGCCTGTTACGCGGTCCATACGCCATATCGAAGGCGTACATCTCGTTTTCCCAACCCGTGGTAATGCTGGTCAGGTTGGTTAGCTGGAGGTCCTGGTGGTCCTGGTAAACCTTCGCCAGGTATTCTTGCAGGTGTGCCTGGACCTCCAGAAGGTTCTCGCTCTTTGGGCCGGTTGGTTCGTCAATTTTAGACATATCGCTATATGGGATGCTCCTGTGCTGGTTACCAGCTAGTGTGTGATTTTCGAATAATCAACCTAGAAAAACACTCAGCGCTATTTTACCTTCTTACCCGAACATAAAGTGACTGGCGAGCGCTGCCCTGCAGGACTCTTGCCCCCCGTTGGCACCCAAACGTTGGGGAGTTTTTATTTCTGGCAGCTGGGGCAGATAAAACTGCTGGTAGAGCCGGTCTTGATCTTAATAATTTCAGTCCCGCATTCCGGACAGGGCTGTCCTTCACGGTAGCCGATCAAAATATCGTCCCCTGTGAAGCCTCCTTTCTCGCCGTACAGGTTTACTTCGTAGTAGGCGCCCCCCTTATCAACGGACGGCTGCAGCCCGGCCTGGATGGCGCTGGCGAGCCTTTCGATGTCCTCTTCAGCCAGGGTGTTGATCTGGCGCAGCGGGTGCAGGCGCGCCATGAACAGGATATCGTGTACGTAGGCGTTGCCGATACCGGCGATCTTGGATTGGTCCAGCAGGAAGGACTTGATGCGCCCGCGCCGACCTGCGAGCATCTGCCCTAACTCTTCGGCAGTCAGGTCCAGGGCATTGGGTCCCAGTTTGGCCGTCATCTGGTGGCTTTCGAGCTCCCCGTTGGGCACGTAGTGTGCGTAGCCGAACCACCAGAAGTTGATGCTGAGACTGCTGCCATCGTCAAGATCGAACACCAGGCGGTACTTCTCTGGCAGCTCGTCCCGAGTGAGCAGCAGTATCTCACCACCCATGCCCTGGTTGAGCAGCAGCCAACCTTGGCTGGTCTCCATAAATATCCACTTACCGCGGTTCGTTACATCCAGGATTTCAGCCCCGGTCAATGCGCTTCGGAATTCACCCTCGGGCACATTGAGTGATTTGGGCTGGATGACTGCAATATCGCTGATCCTTTTACCCACCAGCGTTTCGTTCATCTCCCGTGAGCGGGCGGTTATCTCGGGTAATTCTGGCATTGGGTCCTCCTTTGGTTTGATTGGATCATCGTTTGCCTATGAATTTACCACAAATGTGTGGAGGGTGAAAGCTTGGGTTGTTGAAACTCGAAACCCTGGGCGGTTGAAACCACCTCAACGAGAGGCACGAAGTCGACCTGCGTCGACTGCTTAAATTCTAAACCAATCACCGCAGGGAGATTTCGTGCTTCTGTTGTCGTGAATTTATTCGCCTGGGGTTTTCTAGTGATGAGCAATTCCAATCGAAGAATCAACCATAATGATTTACCATCGTCAACTCGAATTCACTCCAAAGATCATCTTCCGCATGGTGCTTCTTTTGATTATTTATGTAATTGATCACTCGATCTAAACTCTCTTTGCTGACTGTAAACGCCCCGTAAGCACCCTGCCACTTGAAAAACATTCCTGGTCGTAACTCATGGGTAACCAGGTGAGAAGAAGAACCTTTGACACCTTTCACCAGTTCAGCCACTGATATCGTTGTATGCAGCCGCACAAGCAGGTGTACATGATCAAGTAAACCTCCGATTGCTATTGGTTCACATTTAAGCGAGCGCGACTTCGCAAATATTGATGCGTAAATTTGCCGTTCAATCCGGTCTGTAATTAATGGTAATCGATCCCAAGTCGCCCACACATAATGTACATACAGCTGAGTATACGGAGCCCGCATATCCCCTCCTTTGTAATAATGTAGAATATCAATGAACAAGAGTTTGTTAATTCTACACTAAATATTCCTACAGGTAACCATGATCGAGTAATGTTCTGGCCCCAAAACCAATCTCCGCAGGGAGATTTCGTGCTTCTATTGACGTGAATTTATTCGCCTGGGTTCTAGGTGTTACATCGTTCCATCGTGTCCTGGGCGGTTGAAACCACCTCAACGAGAGGCACGAAGTCGACCTGCGTCGACTGCTTAAATTCTAAAACAATCACCGCAGGGAGATTTCGCGTTTCTG
>Ga0209013_10003563_pt1 | contig 13824 bp, 12 predicted proteins | sample Cruoilmetagenom2_FD_187291 | JGI IMG/M metagenome (GOLD analysis project Ga0209013, IMG submission 187291) | Oil polluted marine microbial communities from Coal Oil Point, Santa Barbara, California, USA - Sample 2 (SPAdes) (version 2) | ecosystem: Environmental > Aquatic > Marine > Oil seeps ... | reverse complement strand
GATGCGTGATGAGATTGTCAAAACCAAGATCAATATGGTGGGACTTCCTGTGAGGGCGGGGGGACTCTATCCTTCTGAACTCAGTGGAGGGATGATCAAACGGGCAGCTTTGGCGCGAGCTCTGGCGATGGATCCGCAGCTGCTCTTTCTGGATGAGCCGACCTCGGGGCTCGATCCTATCGGTGCACGGAATTTCGATGCCCTGATCGTAGAGCTTCGAGAGCTTTTGGGGATTACTGTAGTGATGATCACGCATGATCTTGATTCGATCTACTCCATTGTCGATCGATTTTCTGTTTTGGCAGACAAACATGTCGTTGCAGAAGGAACTTTGGAAAATGTGCTACAATCTGATCATCCTTTTATTGAAAGGTTTTTTAAAAATAAATATGCCCAAAAAAGTCAGATAAAGAGAGTCAATAGAGATGTATAGCAAGGTCAATTATACAGTGATCGGTATTTTTGTGATTCTTTTCGCGACAGGTATCATCTTTTTTGCCTTTTGGCTGGGCAACACCGGATTCAAAGATGACTACGATCTCTATCTGCTTCGCACCAAAGAATCCGTCTCCGGACTCTCCAAAGATTCAGGAGTAAAGCTCAAAGGGGTAGATGTAGGAACGGTTAGTAATATCCGTGTCAATCCCAAAAATATCGAAGAGGTGGAGATCATACTCAAGATCACAAAGGGTATCCCGATCAAAGAGGATATGCAAGGCACGATCGGTATGTTTGGATTGACGGGACTCTCTTATATCGAGATAGAGGGAGGAACCAATGGTGCAAAAACACTTCAATCGATAGAGGGTGAGCTGCCCGTCATCCAGTCAGGCTCTTCTCTTTTTGGGCGATTGGAAGAGAACTTCGAAGATCTTTCTGAGAAGTTGGTAGTGATCCTGGAGAGGGGAGAGCAACTGCTCTCAGATGAAAACCTAAAAAATTTCAGTGCTTTGCTGGATAATGCCAATAAAGTCGCTGCTAAAGGTACGGATGTCGAGGAGAAGATGATCACGACTTTGGATGAAGCTGAGAGTGCCCTCAAAGAGTTCAAGGTCTCTTTCGCAAAACTCTCCAAGGATTTTGATGTTTTGGCACTCGATCTGCATAAAGAGATGAAACCCTCACTCAAAAAATTTGACAGTATGACCAAAAGTATCGATGAGCTTGCCTTCGAGATCAGAAAAACAGTCAATCGCGGAGATTATAATATGCAAAAAATTATGCAGCCTACGATAAGTGATCTCAGGGTGCTATCTGAACAGATAGATGCATTGACCAGGCAGCTCAGAGAGAGTCCCAGCGATTTGCTTTATAAATCCGGCAGACCAAGACGAGGACCAGGTGAATGAATAGAGTGGTAAAAATAGTCATTTTGACAGGTATGCTTCTGTTGAGCGGATGTGCCATGAAGAGTTCAGAAATGCGAACATACAGTCTCAATCCCGATCTGAATTTTTCAAAACTTTCTCACGCTGTCTATAGGGATAAGAGTATCAAGATAGCGTATCCGACCAATATCAAAGGAAAAACAAGTTCCTCTATCTACTTCTCGTATAGCAAAATTGAAGAGGGAAAATATCAAAATGCGATCTGGAACAGCAGTAATAGTCAACTGTTGATCAATGGCATCATTCGTGCACTGGAAAAGGGCGCCGTATTCAAAACGGTCGTAGATTACACTTCTCTTGCCAATACAGATTATTTGCTGGAGAGCGAAGTATATGATTTTTATCATAAAGTACGCAAAAATCTCTCTATTTCAGTTCTCTCGATCCGATTTGACCTGATTGATGCCGATTATAATCGTTTAGTGAAGAGCAGGAAGTTTACCTATGAGATACCTACCAAGACAGTTGATGCATTGGGCTATGTCAAAGCAACGAATATAGCACTGGAGAAATTGACAGTTGATCTGGTCAAATGGCTGGGAAGATGAGACGATGAATATCATCTTTGGCCCCATCCACTCCCGCCGTTTTGGCAAATCACTGGGTGTAGACCTCAGCCCTTCTAAAAAACAGTGTAATTTTGACTGTCTCTACTGTGAATTGGATCCCGCGAAGACTGTCACTGCTTATGATGAGATTATCACGGTTGATGAAGTCATAGCAGCCTTGAAAAAAGCCCTGAATGAGCATAATGGTATTGACTTTATTACACTGACGGCAAATGGTGAACCCACGCTTTATCCTTATCTTTCAGAGCTGATCGATGCCATAGACCGGATCAAAGGTGACACCAGGACTTTGATCCTCAGCAACGGCAGTACGATTTCCGATCCTCTGGTCAGAAAAGCGCTCACCAAACTGGATATGGTCAAACTCTCACTCGACTGCGCAACAGATCGCTGCCTGCACAAGCTGGACCGGTCACATCAGGGGATCACCATCGCTGCGATACAGGATGGAATGCTCGCATTTAAAGAGAGCTATCAAGGCCCATTGATCATCGAAACACTTTTTGTCAAAACGCTCAATGACAAGCCTGAAGAGATCGCACAGCTCAATGACTTCCTGCTCAAGCTCAAACCCGCCCGTATCGATATCGGAACGATAGATCGCCCACCTGCCTACGAGGTCAAACCTCTCAGCTATGAGGAGCTCCGCAAGATCACACACCTCTTCGACCCCTCTCTTCCCGTTTATATCGCATCGCGCAAGCATGTTACTTCAAGCCCCGAATACTATACCCCGACAGAAATTCTTCAGACACTCTCCAAAAGACCTTTGAGTCCTGAGGATATTGAAATACTTTTTGATACCCAGAGCCAAAAAACACTCGAAACTCTCCAATCAGAAGGAAAAATCATCATCAAAGAGACAAATGGTGTAAAGTTTTATACTTTAGCCTGAAAACTCATTGACTTTAAAGAACTTTTTGACTATAATCTCATCCACGAAAATAAGCACCCGCTTTTTTCAACCCATTCCGGATTAGCTCAGCGGTAGAGTAGGTGACTGTTAATCACTTGGTCGCTGGTTCGAATCCAGCATCCGGAGCCACTAAAAAACCCAATAATCATACCATTTTTCAAGTTTTAAGTTTTTCAATGATATACCAAGTTGTATATTAAATTTGCCCCACTTCTAAAACCTGCTATAATCCAAATCCAAAAATCCACATAAAGCATCAAATACCATGTCCCAAAATCTCACAAGCATCCTCACTAAAAAAACATCCCTAAGCCAAAAAGCCATCACCAATATCCTTCAACTCCTGGATGAAGGTGCTACGATCCCCTTCATCGCTCGCTACCGCAAAGAGATGACGGGTGGTGCGAGTGATGAGCAGCTGCGTGATTTTTATGAAGTTTATCTCAGTGCCAAGCGACTCTTGGAGAGAAAAGAGGAGATCATTCATCTCCTGACCGAAAGAGGAGTGATCACGTCACAGCTTGAGACTGCCATAGAGGGTGCCCAGACGATGACCGCACTCGAAGATATTTATCGCCCCTACAAAGAGAAGAAAAATACACGAGCCTCTATCGCCATCAAAAACGGCCTGGAGCCTCTGGCAAATATTTTGCAGTCAGGAAAACTGAACAAACAAACATTTGAAAACAAAGCAAAGCAGTTTGTCAAAATAGAAGTCAAGAGTGCAGGGGAAGCCATCAGGGGAGCTCAGGATATCATCGCCGAACGTTTTTCTGACTCTGCAAAAGAGCGCAGTATCGTTAGAGAGATGACACTCAAACACGGCACCATAGAAGTTAAAGAAGGCAAAGCATTCGATGAACGGGGAGTCTACAAGAATTATAAAAACCACAGTGAGAGAGTAAGCTTTATCCCTTCTCACCGATATCTCGCTATCAAGCGGGGAGAAAAAGCCAAAGAGCTCTCGGTGAAGATCACTATCGACAGAGATCGCTATCTCGACACACTCAAGCGCTATAAAATAAGAGAGTATATGGAGAGTTCCGCATCTTTGCTCTTTGATGCCTACGAGGATGGCTTCAAGCGTCTGCTTTTTCCTTCGATCGAGCGGGAAGTGTTCGCACTGCTCAAAGAGCGGTCAGATTTGGCTGCTATCACTCTCTTTGGCAAGAATCTGACACAGCTGCTGATGACACCGCCCGTCACCAACAAAGTGCTGTTGGGGGCTGACCCTGCCTACAAGACAGGATGTAAGCTTGCAGTACTGGATGAAAACGGAATGTACCTGGACGACGCACTCATCTTCCCTGCACCTCCCAGAAGTGACTATGAGGGCTCCAGAAAGATTGTTTTGGATCTGGTACAAAAGTATGGTATCCAGGGGGTCGCTATCGGTAACGGTACCGCTTCCAAAGAGACACAGGAGTTCTTCGCCAAAATCAACAAAGAGTTGGATGGAGCACTCAAATATACAGTGGTTTCAGAAGCGGGCGCTTCAGTCTATTCCGCCTCCAAAGTGGCGACAGTAGAGTATCCTGATCTGGATGTGACGGTACGCGGTGCCATTTCGATAGCCGGCCGTGTGCGTGATCCGATGGCAGCGCTGGTCAAGATCGACCCCAAATCTCTGGGTATCGGTCAGTATCAGCACGATGTGGATCAGAAACTGCTGGAGCGAAAACTATATGATACAGTAGAAGGCCTGGTCAACAGAGTAGGGGTGGATGTTAACTCTGCTTCTGCCTCACTGCTCTCATTTGTAGCAGGTGTAGGACCCAAACTGGCTGGAAGTATCGTATCATACAGAAAAGACAATGGAGCCTTCAGTAACAAGAAAGGGTTACTCAAAGTGAAAGGCTTGGGTGCTAAAGCTTATGAACAGATGGCAGGCTTCATCCGAATACGGGATGGAGAGAGCCTCTTGGACAATACCGGCATACACCCCGAAAGCTACGCCATAGCAAAAGAGGTCCAGAAGATAGATGATATTTCAGACATCAGAACCTTCGCTCAAAAGATGGGAGTGGGCGAGGAGACACTCAGGGATATCATCAAGGAACTTGCCAAACCGGGCTTCGACCCCAGAGAGGAACTGCCGTCTATCCCCTTCCGGGATGACCTCACCGATATCACGATGCTGAAGGAGGGCAGTATCGTTTCAGGAGTCGTACGCAATATCGCAGATTTCGGAGCTTTCGTCGATATTGGACTCAAGAATGATGGAATGATCCATATTTCTCAAATGAGTGAAAAGCGTATCAAGCACCCGCTCGAAGTGTTGTCCGTCAATCAATATCTTGCAAGGATTGAAGTGATAGGGGTGGATGTGGAGAAGGAGAAAGTGGCTTTGAGTTTGAAAGGGGTAGATAAATGTGCGGCAGAGTAGGATTTTTTGATGACATTGCCTGGAGCAGGGCAGTCAACAACTATTACGGCAGAATAGACAATAGAGTAGGCAGGCTTACCCCTCGTTACAATATAGCTCCTTCCCAGCCTCTTGCCACACTTCTCAACATCGGTACCTACACCTTCACCCACTTTGGTCTCATTCCCCATTGGATGAGAGAGAGAAAAGCTGTGGCTATCAATGCCAGAGCAGAAACGCTCTCACAAAAACCCAGTTTTAGGGAACCGTTCCAACGTAAGCGCTGCATTATTCCCGTCAACGGTTTTTATGAATGGAAGAAAGAGGGGAGCCATAAGATGCCGTACTGGATCCACCCCAAAGAGGGTAATTTCTTTGCGTTGGCAGGGTTATGGGATGAGTGGAAGGATAAACAGAGCGGAGAGATCATTACTTCCTCAGCTATCATCACGACTGAACCAAACGAACTAATGGAATCTATACACGATCGTATGCCGGTTATTCTTGAACCGGAGAGTTGGAAACTGTGGCTTGACCCTAAAGTAGAGGAGGGTGAAGTGCTTGCTCCGCTGCTAAATCCATACGATCCTGATAAAATGGATGCCTATGAAGTATCGACCTATGTCAATTCTCCTGTGCACGATGACAAGAAAGTGATCAAACCCAATGATGCGGCTACACTTTTCTGACTTCTTGACAAAACAAAGAATAAAACCTATAATAAAGGTTATAAAAACTTAGATATAGGTCAATAGGAGAAACGATGCTTGAAACACTTTTTGGTTCAAAGAACAGGGAGCGGGTGCTTCAGTTTATTCTTGCCAACGATGAAGGGTATGCCAGGGAGATTGCCGATTTCTATGATAGCAGCATTGACCCGATACAAAAACAGCTGGAGAAGTTGGAGTTGGGTGGTGTGCTTGTTAGTCGTAACGCCGGCAGAACCCGCCTCTTTATGTTCAGTCCTCGCTACGCCTTCCTGAAAGAACTCAAGGAGTTGCTCTTGAAGGCCAGAAGCTATTATCCACCCGAAGAGATAGAGCGTTTGACAATGCGGCGGAAGCGTCCTAGAAGAGTAGGAAAGCCACTGTGAAGCCTATCGCACAAATGAATATGGAGGAGTTGGCAGGGTATGTATGCAGCAAGCTTGGAGAAACTGGGATTGAGACCGTCCTTTCCGGAGGTTCCTGTGTGGAGATTTACTCCAGCGGAAGATACACTTCCAACGATATCGATCTCATAGACATATTCAACGGTGGTCACAGAAAGATCAAAGAGGTGATGATCGCTATGGGATTCGAGGAGCACAACCGCTATTTCATTCACAAGGAAACGGAGTATTTCATCGAATTTCCGAGTGGTCCTCTTGGTGTAGGGGATGCGCCGGTCGACGATATTGCCCAGAGAGAGTACGAAACGGGTATCTTGAGACTGCTTACACCTACGGACTGTATCAAGGATCGCTTGGCAGCCTACTATCACTGGGATGATCGTCAGAGTCTGGTGCAGGCGGTATGGGTAGCACGGCAAAATTCTTTCGACTTCGATTCGGTCAGGAGTTGGTCACAGAAGGAAGGTATGATGGAGAGGTTTGCTCATTTTGATGAGATGGTTAGGAGTGATAAGGATGAAGACGACTTGTTAAGCTAGTTATGATTTGGTATTACATCCGTTTCTTGGTTTTGTTTGTTGCTATGGCAGTGAGGGGGTCGTCCGGCCAGTAGTGTTTTTTGTATTTTCCCCGCAACTCTTTTTTTACTTCACTGTAAGTGTTTTTCCAAAAACTCTCCAGATCAATAGTCACTTGCATAGGGCGTGAGGCGGGAGAGAGCAGATGCAGCATAAGTTTTACTTTGCCATCCAGCAGAGTAGGTGTGCTTTTGGTGCCAAACATTTCCTGAAGACGTACTGCCAAGAGAGGTTGCTCAGGATTGCTGTAGTCTATAGCTATATTTAAGCCGGAAGCGACTCTGAGTTTGGCAGGTGCCAACGAGTCGAGTTGTTTTGTCTCTTCAAAACTTAGTTGTCCCAAGAGGATGTTGCGCAAGTCGAGGTTTTGGCAGGCTCTCAGTGTGCTGATGCCGGCGAGGTAGGGTGCCAGCCACACATCCATATTTTCTAAAAGATAGTCATCGCTAAAGTCCGGGAGGGTAATATCCTGTGCATTGAGAAAACTTACTCTTTGTCTCAGTGAGGTGGCTTCTTTACTCCAGTGCAACGCTTCAAGCCCTAACTCTTCAAGCTCTTCGATGAGTATTTCTATGACTTTCTCTTCCGAAATATTTTTTATCTGTAGTGCTTTGAGTGTGATGGCACCCAGCTTTGTCACCCTCCTTGCTTCTACGCGCTGCTGCTCGTCATTCCAGGTTAGATCTTCATAGCTGTACATCTGTTCGTCCAGGTATTCTTCTATCTGTGCATGTGTTATGGCAACAGCTTTATAGATGGCGGCATTGCTGTTTTTGGCATCTACATCTGCGATGACTAAAAAACCTGTATTAAAAAGTTCATCCTGTTGATGCAGCAGGGCACCTTTGCCATTGGCAAGCAGGTAGGTAGCGCTTTTGTCACTGCGCAGTTTGGCTATGCGGTCAGGATAGGCAAAGGAGAGGAGTACGCCTATCATATCCAATGCAATACTCTCTCTTTGTACTTTTTCTATGCGTTTGGCATTTTTGAGTAGGTACCGGCACTGTTTCAGGTCGATATAGTGTGTGTTGATATGCTTTTGTTGTCGGATATCATGGAGTATCGAGACACGTTCACGCAGATCTGAAGAGCCAAAGGCGTTTCGGTAGATATCTTTTTCGCTGATGAGCGCTGCCAAAAGAGAGGCTTCATAGCTAAGATCCAGTTCTTTTGCTTTGAGCATCATATGCGCAAGTCTTGGGTGCATAGGGTACTTTGACATAGCTCTGCCGTGTGAGGTGATGGTTCCGTTTTTGTCTATAGCTCCCAAATCCTGCAAAAGTGTTTTGGCGTGCTGCAATGCAGTTGACGGTGGTAAGTCCATCCAGGACAGTGTTGCGATATCGTCATTTCCCCATACAGCAAGTTCCAGTAGAAGTTGCGAGAGGTCTGCTGAGAGTATCTCCGGTGTGTCATGTTTGATGAGTATCTTGGACTGATGCCAAAGATGATATGCCTTGCCTGCGGACAAGCGTCCGGCACGCCCAGCTCTTTGTGTGGCTGAGTCTTGGGAAATGAAGGTGCTTTCAAGTCTGTTCATTCCTGAAAATGGACTGAAGACCGAAACATTATGCAGACCGGAATCTATGACTATCTTGATGCCTTCTATAGTGAGGGATGTCTGGGCAATATTTGTACTAAGAACTATTTTTCTAGTCCCTTTTGGCGGTGCTTGTATAGCTCTGTCCTGGGCTTCTTTACTCAGGTTCCCATAAAGGGTGGAGATATAGACATCTTTTAAGTCGCTGCTCTTTAGCAGTTTTTCAACAGCCTTTATTTCCCTCATACCTGAGAGAAAGACAAGGATATTTCCCTCTTCCTCTTTGATGAGCTTTTGTAAAAGTCTATGCGTATATACGGGCAGTTCTTTCTTTGTAGGCTGTTGCGTGTTGGGAGGAAGGTAGATGCTTTCCACAGGAAAAGAGCGCCCTTCACTCTGTATGATAGGAGCATTATCCAGCAGTTTGGAGATGGCAGCGGTATTGAGTGTGGCAGACATCACAAGTATTTTTAAATCTTCACGCAAAATATTTTGAGACTCTATTGCCAAAGCCAAAGAGAGGTCAGCGTGCAAAGAACGTTCATGAAATTCATCAAATATAACCAGAGCCACATCTTCCAGACTTGGGTCGTGTTGGAGTTTGCGGGTCAATATACTCTCTGTGACAATGAGTATTTTTGTTTTTTGACTCTGCACTGAGTCCATTTTGATCTGATAGCCTATCTGCTCGCCTACTTTTTCACCCAAAAGTTCAGCCATCCGGGCAGCAGAAGAGCGCACAGCCAAACGACGGGGCTCGAGCATCAGGATCTTTTTGCCCTGGAGCCAGGGCTCCTCAAGCAGTGCCAGAGGCAGTGCTGTGGTTTTGCCTGCTCCGGGCGGCGCCTGAAGTACCAGTCTAGTATTGACTGCAAGCTTCTCTTTGATTTTGGGTGTAACCTGGGTGATGGGCAGGGTTTGCATCTTTGGATTATACTGAAAGAATGGTAGCGATAAGCTATAATACACCCTATGAAACAAAACACAGCACTCAATATACTCAAATCAGGAAAAAATGTATTTATCACGGGTTCGGCAGGAACAGGAAAAACCTACCTGCTCGATCTTTATACGCAGTATCTGAAAGAGCGCAGGGTGTACCCGACTATCGTCGCACCAACCGGAATAGCAGCATCCCATTTGGGCGGACAGACGATTCATTCTTATTTCGCATTGGGTATACGCGAGAGTATAGATGAAGGGTATGTCAAATTTTTGCTGGATAAAAAATATCTAAAAACCCGCTTTTCAAAACTCAAAATCCTCATCATCGATGAAGTCTCTATGGTCTCCCCCGAACTCTTCTCTTCTATGGATCTGATACTGCGCGGTTTCAAAGGGACAGATGCGCCTTTTGGAGGAGTGCAGGTTGTCATATCCGGAGATTTCTTTCAGTTGCCCCCTGTCTCAAAAGAGCCCAGAGAGAAGCGTTTCGCCTGGCAGTCTCCTGCCTGGAGAGCACTGGATCTGCAGACTTGCTACCTGGAAGAGAAGTTCAGGCAGGACGACGGGAGACTCATACAGATACTCGATGACATACGCTCAGGAGAGATCTCGGCATCGTCAGAAGCATTGCTTGGTGAAAGGCACGAAAAGGAGCTTCTGTCACACTTCAAGCCTACCAGACTCTACACGCATAATGTAGATGTTGACCGCATAAACCTCGGTGAGTTGGAAAAGCTTGAAGGAGAACCCAAACTCTATGTCTATGAATCCAAAGGCAGTCAAAAGAATATAGAGAAGATATTTAAATCCTCGTTGGTATTGGAAGAGCTGGCACTCAAAAAAGGTGCCGTTGTCATCTTCATCAAAAACAACCTTGAAGCAGGATACCTGAATGGTACGACAGGTACCATAGAGAGCTTCTCTCCTATAGACAATATGCCTATAGTCAGAACTACCGATGGTACAAAGATAAAGTTGGAACCCGAAGAGTGGTCGCTGGAAAATGACAGCGGCAAGGTGCTGGCAACCGTTTCGCAGGTCTCTTTGCGCCTGGCCTGGGCGATCACTGTACATAAGTCACAGGGTATGACGCTCGATGCTGCCGAAATAGACCTCTCTAAAACCTTCGAGACAGGGCAGGGGTATGTGGCGCTTTCACGTATCAAAAACATAGAGGGCTTGCGTCTTGTGGGCTTGAACAGTATGGCGTTGCGTGTAGATCCGTTAATTTTACACATAGATGAGCGTATCAAAATGGCATCCAGAAAATCCTCCGACACTCTGGAGGCGCTCTCCAAAGAGCGACTGGAATCGATGTTCGAAAATCATATCTTAAGTTTGGGTGGTATCGTAAGCAAAGAGAAGATCAAAGAAGAGAGAGAAAACATCAAAGCCGGCAAGCCTTCACACTCTGCCTATGTCACTCCGACACATATGAAAACAAAATACCTTATAATAAAGTCCGGTACACTCGTGCAACTGGCACAGAACAGAGGCTTGAGCAAAGGTACTATCGTCAACCACCTGGCACTGATAAAGGAAGAAAATCCTGATATAGATTTAGATAAATACAAACCTAAAGATGAAGTTTTCAAACGTGTAGAGGATGCAGTGTTGAAGTTGAACGCCAAGAAGTCAAAAGAGGATTTCACGGAAGACGGAACTTTGCGGCTAAAGCCTATATTTGAAGCCTTGGGCGGTGAGGTGAGTTATGATGACATACGGGTTTGTATGTTGTTTGTGACATTATCCATTCATTAACGTTCAATTTTCCAATGGTTTACCCTCAGACGCTATACTTCATTTATGAGAGATGGGAATCTTTCAAAACGATGTTGAGAGTTTGTTTTACTCCTTGTCCAAAATTGTAAACCTTCCTTGTTTGCTCTTGATTATCGTAATCTTCCAAGAAGCGGTTTCGTAGTTATCTTCCTTGTTTTATACTACTCCTTGTTTACCGCTTCTTTTTTAATCACAACTAATAACACCCTGAATGATTTGCGTATAGAGAATTGATGGGATCTTTTCCTCTCCTCATTGGCTTGACTCTCTTTGGCTCCTTTTTGAAAAAACTGTTAAATATATCTCGTTCCCATCCGTCCTCGGTGGGAATGCATACGAGAACCTAAACTACCAAAATCTCTCCACCTTAATCAACCCTTTCATACCTTCATAATCTCTAGCAGAAGAGTATCTCCAGTGTTTAGCTTCATCTACATAGCCTCTCTTTACAGGATTGTGATGGATATAGTTAATCTTAGCTATCATTATAGCGTCCGTCTGTATAAGTTTTGGTTGGTACCCCTCTTGCCATATCTGATAAGTCCTATCTGTTTTATGCGCTTTTTTGTAAAATCTAAACTGTTCCAATAACGTTTGAGCATTCTCTTTTTGTAAGAGTTTTAGAAGTGCTTTTGCAGTAAATGATTTAAAGTGTCTCATACTCTTGCCTATATCATCACTTTGAGCAATAATATGCAGGTGGTTTTCAAGTATAACATAGGCATATAGCTTTAGGTTTTCTTCTTTTTGCAAATGCCTTAAGCTATCGATTATTATTTGTACACTCTCTTTTCTTGTAAATATTGGTAGCCAATTTAGGATAGTGCAAGTTAAAAAATGTGGATGTGTTGGTCCGTATATTTTATATCTACTTCTTCCCATAGAGAATTGTAGCTTTTTTGGGGTTAAGAGTCTGTTTTGTTGCTATTGCTCTCGTATGCATTCCCACCGAGGACGGATGGGAACGAGCGAAATATCTGGTAAAACTATTGTAATTAATTACTTTGGTGAGTTATGATGGGAGATTTGAGGATTAAAGGTCGGATGGGTTTGCAAGATCTACTATTGCTATCACCAGAACCTCTTTCTTCCAGGCCCCTTTCTTCGGTTTCTTGTCGGATGGACTGGCATACGGCTTTTCTGGTCCAGAGGGAGAACTTGAATTATTACCGCACCAAACCAACTCACTCAAGCTTTGAAAGTGCATAGTTTTACTAGCGTACAGTCGATAATAAAAAAAGTTTTTAAATCGAAAAAAGGTATGAGAGTGAGCAGCTAATACTATTACTATCACCTAGTACCTTTAGGTTTGGATGACATTATCATTTGACAATTTTATCTCAAACTCTTTCAAGTCTTGCATTAAATGATTCAAGATGGTTGTAGCTGCCCTCTCTATCGTTTCTTCTAAAGAAACTTCTTATGGTGCTGGTGGGCTATACTTACAAACCAATGAAACTATACCAGCTGATGATACAACATTTGTCCAGACACCTGTTTGTGCTGGTTGTTGAGTAACATTTAAAGTATTACACAGTTTACCTTCCTCTGGATCAGTACTATAATATACTACTGCAGGTCTATCAGCTTTTTTACCTCTAATTTTTTCCGGCTTATATGCACATTTGATAGTTGTATTGCTGTCTCCTACTGTGGTATTAACATCCAATAGGTATCCACTTACAACATCTTTATTATAATCGTATACACAACATTCACTATCTTCACCAGTAATACCAAGATCACTATCAGTATCACATACCGCCATTGCAGCACTTGCCCCAAATACCACTGCAGATGCTACTGCTAATTTTACTAACGTTTTCATATTACTTCCTTGTTTGTTTATGACTTAATCAGATAGAAGAGTCTCTTCCATCAGACAAAGTCCATTTCCGATCATCATACAAGAGATCGAAAGGTTATTCTATGGCACATTCATCAAACTTAAATTAAAAGTTAAAGTTTAATTTAGCCTAGAACACAGAATGTTAACCCCTAACTCAGGATAATTAATACTATTTATCCCCATTGATATTATATAATAAAATAATTTTAAAAAAGTTGCATTTTAAAGAAAATTTAATATTTTAACCTGAAATGTAACTTTTAAGTAACAAAAAACAGAAGATTGTCGATAAAAAAGATGTTGTGAGTTCGGTGTAGAGGATATTCCTGGCATCTGGAAGTAGGACTCAAAAGCATGAAAGCTTTTGAGTCAGCAGTGTGAATTACCGTTTTCTAATGGTTTTTACATTAGAGGCATCGGATGTCTCTTCACCTTTGTATGCTTTAACTCGATAGTAAAAAGTTCCTGCCTGACCATTAAGATCATCAACATATGATGTAGTATCAATCACAGTTGCAATCACAATATAAGTGCTACCATCACTACTTCTTTCAACATAAAATCCATCTTCATCACTGTTCGAATCATTCCAGCTTAGAGCTACCGTTCCCGTTTTTCTTGAAAGTTTCGCACTCAGGTCTGTCGGGGCAACCAACTCACCTGGCGGTGGTGGCGGTGGAGGGGAAATCTCTTCAACTTTAACCAGCACTTCGTTGGAGTAGTCAGATGTGAACTCTCCTCTCTTGGCATAGACGCGATATTTGTATGTGCCAAGTTCCAG
>Ga0209013_10003562_pt1 | contig 13825 bp, 11 predicted proteins | sample Cruoilmetagenom2_FD_187291 | JGI IMG/M metagenome (GOLD analysis project Ga0209013, IMG submission 187291) | Oil polluted marine microbial communities from Coal Oil Point, Santa Barbara, California, USA - Sample 2 (SPAdes) (version 2) | ecosystem: Environmental > Aquatic > Marine > Oil seeps ... | reverse complement strand
TTTTTTTAAGGCCAAAATCTTTTGATCATTCTTGTCTTGAGCAAAAGAAAAAAATGTTGTTAATGTTATTATATATATTAATAAATGTTTCATGCTAAAATCTAAATTATAAAACTACTGGTTTTATTATAGTTAAAAATTTTATAAATTAATTATCATTAGATAACTATTAAAAAGCGTAATTATAAGTTTTCATTAAATAAATTTAATTTCTTTAACCATTCTGTTTTACGCTCTAATAAAAAAATATCAATAAATAAAAAGAAGATTCCGAAAGCAATAAACCATTGAAATTGATCTTTAAAATCGGAAAATTGTTTGGCTTCAAACTCTTTTTTATCCATTTTATTTAGAATATCTCTAATACTTTCTACTACATTACCCGTGTTTTTTCCATTTATATATGCTCCATTTGCTTCTTTAGCAATATTCTGAAGCGTTTCTTCATTAAGTTTAGTAACAACCGTTTCTCCTTGTTTGTCTTTTTTATAATTAAGAACTATCCCATTTTGCTTTATAGGAATTGGTCCTCCTTTTACATCTCCAACACCAATTGTAAAAATTCTAATTCCTTCTTCACCTGCTTCTTCAGCTACATTAATAGCGTTATCACTATGGTCTTCTCCATCAGATATAATGATTAAAACACGATTCGTTTGCTCTTCATCATTATAATAGGTTTTTGCTAACTCAATGGCTTCATTAATAGCTGTCCCTTGTGAAGAAAGCATATTGGTATTCATGTTTTGTAAAAACATTTTTGCAGCTGCATAATCTGTAGTTATTGGTAATTGTGGAAATGCTTTTCCTGCATAAGCTATAATACCAACACGATCACTAGCTAAATTATTAATGATTTGCGTTACTAGCTGTTTTGCTTTTTCTAAACGATTTGGAGCAATATCTTCTGCTAACATACTTTTAGAAACATCTATAGCAAAAACAATGTCTACACCCTCTCGTTTAACAGTTTCTAGCTTGGTCCCTATTTTAGGGTTAACCAATGCTATTGCTAAACATGCAAATGCTAAACACAGTACTGTTATTTTTAAAATAGATTTAAAAAATGATCTATTTGGACTTAACTTACTTAGAAGTAATTTATTTGCAAATTTATTTTGAGCTTTATGCTTCCATACTTGAAGTACCAAAAAGAGCAAGATTATCACAGGAATGATAACCAATGTCCAAAACCATATTTTTTCTTCTAATTGATACATCTATATAAAACTTCTAAAAATTGTAAAGCGTAATAACAACTCTAATAGCAATAAGAGTCCAGCTAATAGAATTAGTGGTCTATATTTTTCTTCATAATTATAAAACTTAAACTCTTCTATTTCAGTTTTTTCAAGTTTATTTATTTCTTTATAAATTTCTTCTAATTTCTTATTATTGGTTGCCCTAAAATACTTCCCTCCAGTAACTTCGGCAATTTCTTTTAATAAATCTTCATCAATTTCTACTTGTACGCGTCCATATTGGAAACGTCCATTGGGTAGAATTGCAATTGGTGATAAAGCCATTCCGTTAGTTCCTAATCCAATTGTATATGTTTTAATACCATATTCGACAGCTAAACTACTCGCAGTTTTAGGATCTATTTGACCAGAATTATTTACGCCATCCGTTAAAAGAATAATAACTTTACTTAATGCTTTACTATCTTTTAACCTATTCACTGAAGTCCCTAAGCCCATTCCAATTGCAGTTCCTCCTTCAATAATAGTGTTATATTTTATCTCTCTTAAAGAACGTAAAACTATCCCCTTATCACTTGTAATAGGTGTTTTTGTATAACTCTCTCCAGCATATTCTACTAGACCTATTCTATCATTAGGTCTTCCTTTAATAAATTGAGCTGCAACCATTTTTAAAGCCTCTAATCGATTTGGCGATAAATCTTTCGCTAACATACTAGCAGAAACATCAATGGCCATAACAATATCTATACCTCTCGTAGTTTTTGTCTTTGTGGATACATCTACTGTGCGAGGTCTTGCTAATGCTGTAATTAACAAACCTAAAGCTATTAACCTTAAAGCAAATAAAACATGCTTGAATTTTGGCAACCATGAATTAGTCGCCTTAAAACCTTTTATACTAGATATTTTGAGTTCTGCTATTTGTTTTTTACGTTTAAAAATATACCATAGCACAGCTATTGGCAGCATTAAAAACAACCAAAACATTTCTTTATTTAAAAACTCAAATCCTTCAAACATCATTTTGATTTTTTAAGTTCTACTGAATTTAAAATACGCTCTACCATTTGATTTGCATAAGTATCATCTTGTCGCCATGTTATTAAAATTTGTTGTAACACATTTTCTGCTGTAAACTGAAGCAAAACATACTCTCCTTCAATATAATTTTCAGTATTCAAAATAAGGAATTTTAAAGTCCCATAAGTTTTCAATCCTTCTGCGGCATTAGGTGTCATAAATTTTTCTCGTAATACAACAATATCTTTAGCGCCCTTTTCTTCTAGACTTTTAATACCTGCTTCTGAGGCTTCATCAAGATTAATTTTTGGTGGTTCCTGTTCAGCTCCTTGTTGCTGCTGTATAGATTTAGTAGTGCTAAGTATAATATTTAAAGGCGCTTTTATGCCTCCATAGCTAAAAGAAGTCATACTTATTTGTTGCTTTAACTCCTTAGGAATCGGGAGTTCTATCCGTCTTAAAACTTTTGGGGTGGCAATTGTTATTGGTGGGATTCCATACTCACTTGTTACCCAATTTCCTTCAAGCATTTCTTTACTTTCATGTCCAACGATAGTATCTTTAACATATTCGAACCCATATTTTATACTGAAACCTACAAAAGTTGCAATTAAGAAACATAGAACAATCACTCCAGTTAGAATAATTTTTTTACGCTTTTTTTTACGCTCTTGTTCTTCTTTATATTGTTTATTTAATAATTTTTCTTCTTCTGTTGGTTCTGGTAAAGCTTCTTTAACATGGTCTATTTCTAAATCTATAGTATCTCTATCTAATTTAGCGAGTTCGATATCTGGAGTTGACTTAGCAAATTTTACCAAATCTGCACGTTTTAAAATATTTTCTAGATTCTTAATATCCTCTTTACTAATATCTATTTGATTTCCGTCTGTTAGCAATTTTAATCTATCAATAAGTTCATCTGTTGTACTTTCTAAAGCATGATTATAAACTTTTTCGTTAAGGTATTTTCTAATAATAAATGTTAACTCCGAATAATAATCTTTTAATTCTTCATTTTGCAAATAACTACTCTCATCTAATACCTGAAGTGCTAATTTTGCTCGATCATAAGGAGGAAGTAATGCGATTTTTTCTTCTTTAGTAAGTGGTTTGGTTCTCCAAATAAACCAGTATAATAAAAAAGATATTAACGCTAATACTAGAAGTATCATTAAAAAGTAGTTCCAAAAATTACTTGAACTTTTCTCAACTTTAATGAATGATTTAATGTCATATAGCCCTTGCTTTAAAGTGTCTACGATAATATTGTTAACTTCAATTTTCAATGAATCTGTAAAGATCGTTTTAGTTCCAATCACTATTTTTTGTCTTGGAATAGTATAAACTCCTGAATCAAATTGAGTTAAACCATATTTCTTAATCAGATTGTATTTAGCATTGTTTTTTGTGGTATCAATTTTATAAGACTCAATCATTTCTAGTGGAGAAAAAGTCTGTCCTTCAGGAAACACCACTAAATTTATTGTGTCCGTTTCTACTTGAATTGAGTAAGTGATTTGTTCACCTATTTTTATTGATGTAGAATCGATAGAAGATGATACTTGAGCTGAAATGAAATAAGGCAAAAGAAATAAGGCAAAAGAAATAAGGCTTGAAGCTTGAATTTTGAAGCTTGAAGGAAAAATAATCGTAAATTGTAAATTGTAAATCATAAATCGTTTTATCCTCTTCTTTTAAAGTATCCTAATAGTTTTTTTACATAACTTTCATCTACACGACAATCAATTGTACCTGCTCCTGACTTTGCAAAACTATCCTTGTAATAATTCACTTTTTCATTATAAAACTTACTATAATTATGCCTCACTTTTTTTGACGCTGTATTAACCAACATTAGCTCTTCCGATTCCTCGTCCTGCATTTGTACCATTCCCAAATTCGGAATATGTTCTTCGCTTTTATCATATATTCTTATACCAGTAACATCATGTTTTCCTGAAACAATTTTGAGCGTTTGTTTATAATTATCTGTTATAAAATCTGATAACACAAAAACTATAGCCTTCTTCTTCATAACATTTCGTAAGAACTTTAGGGCTTCAGCTAGATTTGTATGTTTACTTTTTGGATGAAACTCTATAAGTTCACGAATAATACGTAGTACATGTGAACGTCCTTTTTTTGGTGGAATATAAAGTTCGACTTCATCAGAAAATAAAATCAATCCTATTTTATCATTATTTTGAGTAGCAGAAAATGCCAAAGTTGCAGCAATTTCTGTAACAATCTCGTTTTTAAATTGTGTTTCTGTACCAAACAATTCTGATCCAGAAATATCGACCATAAGCATCATAGTTAACTCACGCTCTTCTTCAAACACCTTTATATAGGGCTCATTATAACGTGCAGTTACATTCCAATCAATAGCACGAACATCATCCCCAAATTGATACTGTCTTACCTCAGAAAAAGTCATACCACGACCTTTGAAAGTCGAGTGGTATTCGCCCCCAAATATATGATCAGACAAACGACGTGTCTTAATCTCTATTTTTCGTACTTTTTTTAATAATTCTTTGGTATCCATTTATCAATCTACAATTGTAAGTTTTTTGTTTTATGATTTTAATTTATAAAAATCCTTAGATCGTTATTTGCCTTTCTAAAATCAGAAATTCTATGGTACTTCTATTTCGTTTACAATTTTATTGATAATGTCTTCTGAAGTCACATTTTCTGCTTCAGCTTCGTAAGTAATTCCAATTCTATGACGTAACACATCGTGTACAATAGCACGAACATCCTCTGGAATTACATAGCCACGACGCTTTATAAACGCATAACATTTTGCAGCAGTTGCTAGATTAATACTTCCACGTGGTGAAGCACCAAAAGAAATAAGTGGTTTTAAATCTGCTAGTTTATATTTTTCAGGATAACGCGTTGCAAAAATAATATCAAGAATATATTTTTCAATTTTCTCATCCATATAAACTTCACGAACAGCTTCTTGCGCTTTTAAAATTTGAGCGACTGAAACAACAGGGTTTACTGTATCGAAACTCCCTTTTAAATTAGCACGAACAATATGCTGTTCTTCTTCAATTTTAGGATAATCAATTACTGTTTTTAACATAAAACGATCGACTTGAGCTTCAGGTAAAGGATATGTTCCTTCCTGCTCGATAGGATTTTGAGTTGCCATTACTAAAAATGGTTTATCCAAAATAAACGTTTCATCACCAATAGTGACTTGTTTTTCTTGCATAGCTTCCAAAAGAGCTGACTGAACTTTTGCAGGAGCTCTATTAATTTCATCTGCTAAGACAAAATTAGCAAAAATTGGTCCTTTTTTGATTGAGAAATCATTCTCCTTCATATTAAAAATCATTGTCCCAACAACATCTGCAGGTAATAAATCTGGTGTAAACTGAACTCGACTAAAACTTCCATCAATTGCTTTAGAAAGTGTATTAATTGCTAATGTTTTAGCTAATCCAGGAACACCTTCAAGTAAAATATGTCCTTGTCCTAATAAACCTATAAGCAAACGTTCAACCATGTGTTTTTGTCCGACGATTACTTTATTCATTTCTAGAGTAAGTAAGTCGACAAATGCACTCTCTTTTTCAATCTTCTCATTGATTGCCTTAATATCTATTGTACTTGTTTCTTCTATCATCTTTTAATTTTTAAAAACACGAATTTAGCATTCATAATTTGGAAGTGCAAATTGTTAAAATTTTTTGTCGTATCATGTTAATAATTGGTTAAAAATTCCCGTATTATAAAGAGTTTATGAGTATTTTGTTTTCTATTTTTAAACTTTAACTTCCTTTTTCTGTAATATCCACTTAATGATTAATAAACGCTTACTCATAAAAAACTTACTAGCCCACAATGATGAGAACAGCTTTTATGATAAAAAAAGAAAAATTGATATCAGTCAAAAAGAAGGGAAAGCTAAGTTTTTAAAACATATTTGCGCGCTCTCAAATAGTAACCCTAAAAATAACTCATACATTGTTATTGGTGTTGAAGATGAAGACAATAATATTATTGGTGTCGATTTTTTTGATGATAGTAAAATTCAAAACCTCATCAATGCTTATTTAGCAAATCCACCAATTGTACAATACGAGAATATTCCTTTCCCTCATTTAGCAGAAGATAAAGTTGTTGGCCTAGTGACTATTAGAGCCATTAATGAAATTACTTCGCTGCGAAAAAATATTTGGAAATATTATGGAGGTGCTGTCTTTTTTAGAGATGGAAGCATGAGCATGCCAAAGGTTTTTGACATTGAAATTAATGATGTTAATTCAGGAATTGTTACTGCTATTGAAAATCATGCGCAAAATAATATAGAACACACCTTGGATGCTGTTTTTAATTTTATGAACAAGAGCCAAGATTATAACCCTCAATATAAAGTGTTTAAAGAATATTTTGTGTTGTGTTGGTCAGGGCAAAAAAAGATAATTAAGGAAGAAGTTTTTTATTCGAGAGTTGATATTGAACTCATTAATGAGCAAGTACGTTTGTTTTTTTCAACTTTAGACCAAGTATCTATCATTTTTGATAATGATAGCTTTAAAATTACCGAATATGTTAATCTAGGGCTTCAAAATTCTCGTCATCATTATCCATTAGAAGAAACAATCATTCATTTTGATAATAATGCCAACTACACAATTGATACTACTTTGATTTTTCAAGCACCACAGTTTGATAAAAAAGTGCTTCATCATATATATAATGCAAATAATTCACTTTTAGAGAAACTAAAAAAGGGGTTGACACTAACTAAAAATGAAGAACTGGATTTAAAAAATTTACCTGAGACCTATTTAATTTGCTACCTTAATTCTTTTGATGATGCTTTAAACAAACTAACTGAAGCTAAGTCTCTATTAAGAAAACGGGAGGAAGATATATACAAGCAATATAAAGAAGTTATTCGTATTCTAAGAAAAGTGAAATACAGCTAAATAAAATCTAATTGTTTAAATGATTTATTCAAGATTTTTTTATCATCAACTTGTAACCATCTATTTAAAACCGTTGCATAAATGGTTCTAAAATCTATTTCAAATTTTAAATCGCCATTATCATCTAAATTATTTAAGCTAGCCAAATCATTATAAATCCCTGGGGGTTTCAAATTTTCACCAATAATAAACACATTATTTGCCGATCCATGGTCTGTGCCATTAGCGGAATTCTGTTCCACACGACGGCCAAACTCTGAAAACGTTAAAATTAATGTATCTTTAAAAGTGTTTTGCTGTTTTAAATCTTGAATAAAAGATGCCATACTATCTGCATAATTTTTTAATAAGCGTTCTTGTGTTTTTGACTGATTTACATGTGTATCAAAACCATCTAAAGAAGAGTAAAACACTTTTGTGTTTAATCCAGAATTAATAAACTTTGCAGTCGTTTTTAGTTGTTGGGCAAATTCACTATTCGGATATTTTTGTTTCGTGGTGAATGTTTTACTCGTTTCATAAATATATTTTGCTGATGACTTTGCAGTTATCATGCTCTTATATAAATAGCCTAAATTATGTTCATTAAGATGTTCATCGTTATAATAATTTAATACCCTTTTAAAGTAAGGGTCTTGAGACAGCTTAAAAATGATTCCTGGATTTCTTGTTGCTAACCCATTAATTTTTCTGCCTTTCATTACTAAAGATAGACTATCATTGACCTCAATCGCATTATGAGGTTGGTTATCAAAATTATCTAAATAACGACCTATCCATCCACTTTTCAAATATTGATTAGAACTACTTGCTGTTTGCCAAATATCTGTAGACCTAAAATGGGACCTATTGGGATTTGGATAACCAACATTATTAATCACGCTAAGATGTCCTTCATCATATATGCGTTTTAAAGGCAATAAACTTTTATGTAAGCCCAATTCATCATTTAGCATTAAAGTGTCTTCTTTTAAAATTGCAAGCTTTGGTCGCAGCCTATAATAAACATCATTATTAATAGGTATAACTGTGTTTAACCCATCATTTCCTCCCGATAACTGAATTATCACAAGTCTTCTAAATCCTAGTTTTTCATTAGCAATATCTTCAAAAGCTCTAACAAAACTTGGAACTAAAAATAGGCTACTTGCTAAAGATGTATTTTTTATAAATTTTCTTCTATCCATAATTAACACAATTGATATTCTGGTAATGACATTAACTGCACACAAAATTCTTTTTTAGACATTTGATTTAAATTATCTAAAAATAATTCTGTGCCTTTGTTTAAAGAACATAAAATCAAGGTTTCTTGTATCTCTTTATAGGTTGAATTTCCAAAATTCTTATTGAATGTGTTCCAATTTGGCTCAACATTAAAAATTTTATTATACTTCCTGTGCCTAACATTTTGATTTAAATATGTAGTATTAGTATCTCCTTTTTGTTTTAATGAAATATAGGAATCATTTAATAAAATAGACGGTAACTTTAATCGCATCATAATCGTATTGCTATCAATCCAATTTTTATCTCCTTTCCATCCATCAACATTAGGAGGATTCAATAAAATTTGATTTAAAAGCTTCTGTATTTTCAATATATCAACTGGTTCTTTAAATAATAATGGCACAATATTTTGTATCCCAACTAATAACTCAATTGGAGATTTAATTATTGCTCCTATGTTTTCTTCATCATAAAACCAATCGGAAGAAAATACAAACCGCATTAATTCTTCAATATTATAGTTTGGATAAAACACGTTCACCATTTCGTTGATATGATTACTATTAATTACATCGTTAACAAAATAGTTATAGATTTTTTCTGAAATAAATTGAGCGCATTGTTTTTGGTCAAGGATGATATCAATAATATCATCTCCATCATAGCGCCCTCTAAGGCCAAAAAATGATTTAAAGTCATAATCATGATCTTTACTTTTTATGTAAAAATCTCCTTCAAACATGAAATTATATCCTGTAAATGCTCTAGCGCTCTCTTTAACATCTTCCTCAGTATAATTACTTACACCAAGAGTAAATAATTCCATTAATTCACGAGCAAAATTTTCATTAGGTTTTTGTTTTCGATTTTGATTGTTATTTAAATATTTTATCATTGCAGCTTCTTTAGAAATTGCTTTAACAAAATCTCTAAAATCTCCTAAAGCATATTCACGAAGTGTATTATTAAACTGCTGAACATGAAAAATGTTATTGTCTTTGCATACGAAATGATTCGCCCAAAATAAAGTCATCTTTTCTCTTAACAATTCATGAGGATTAGTTAAACGTTCAATCCAAGCATAATTAAGTTCTTTGGTTTTTTGTATGCTCTTTTTAAGAAATTTATCTCTATTGATAGGGTCTTTTAAAAATGCTTTATTTGGAATATAATCTATGTCTGAAGTATCAACATTTAAAGGTGAAATTTGAGTCGAATCTATAAACAATTCATCAATTACTTGTGTTTTTTCTTTTCTAGATAAAATTTCAAGATTTTTGGGAATAATACCAAAACCTACACGCCAATGTAAATGTTGAATGTGTCTTTTAATCATAATATTAAGACTGAATAATCCAAAGTAAGTTTAAATTTATAAATACTATTCCATAATTATAAAAAAAACCGTTTCATTATGAAACGGTTTTTATGTTACTAAATTTTATTTTAAGAATTATTTCCCACCATCTAAATCATCTTGCCATTTCAATAAATCTTCCCAATTTCCTTTGTAAGCCAATACTGCTTGTTCTGGCCAAGTTCCTGGGTTATGAACTTTAAAACGTTCGCCTCCACTATCAAGAACTTCTTGGCATTTTTCAATACTAGATTCTGAAAGCTCTTTCCAAGTGTTTATATCGTGATTATTAAATAACTCTTGAATTTTTGGTCCAATACCTTCAATGATTGTTAAATCGTTTTCTTTAATCTCTTTTCCGAAAACAGCTGATGCTTTATCTGCATTAAATACTATTGCAGAAGCTTCATCCTTAAAAGAAGAACTTATTCCTTGTGCTGTAGATTTACTTGCTCTACAAGCTTCTAGATCTGTTTCAAGTTTTGACACCTTGCTTTTCCAAACATCAATATCTACTTGCCTTTTTTGTTCACCTCCAAGTGACTTTCCTAATAAATATCCTAGTAATGCACAAATTGCACCAACTAATAAAGGGATTAATATACACCAATTCATAATTTATGTTTTTTTAAGTTTTTATTTATTTAATTGTAACTACAATACGTCTATTTTTTGCCCTACCTTCATCTGTATTATTATCTGCGATTGGACTATTTTGTCCTTTAGAGGTAGCACTTATATTATTTTCAGGGATATGGTTTCTGACCAAATATGATTTCGCAAAATCCGCGCGTTCTTGTCCAAGTACCATATTGTTTTCAGGCGTTCCTGTATTATCAGTATGACCAACGATTATACAAAACGAATCATCAACTTTATCAAGATACCTAGATATTTTGGCAACTTTTATTCGTTGTTCTGGTGTAAGCCTTAAAGTAGCTGCTCCTGTTTCAAAATACAGCAATAATGGCTTATCTTTTATTTCTAAAGCTATAGCTTCTAATTCTGCATCAGAATTAGCTCCATCGGCTAAAGTAAGAGCCCCATAATCAATTGGTCCATGGTAAACACTTTCTGCATCAGGAATTAGACCGTCTTTAAGCTCACCAAAAGTGTTAATTTGTTTTGAAGGAATACCCAAAGAAACTACATGATTTTTAACAGCATTTGCTCGAGCTAGTCCTAGATTGGGATACGCTGAATTATTCTCTTCATCACTTGTATAATATCCTGTAATATTAAAGTTTTTTGAAGGGTTTTCGTCAAAATAAGTTTTCAGCTTTAGAACTGCATTAGTAACATTATCTGAAAGAGGTTGCAATATTTTAAAGCCAGACGCTTTAAAATTAAAATTGTCGTTCTCATTAATTTCGTATTCACCTTCTTTAAAGGTAAATGGATTTAATGAATGCTTTATCTCAGGTTGCACTACTACATTCTCTTTTAAAGGCTCTTTTTGATTACATGTTAAACTATTGTAACAACAACAGCCTATCCATAAATACAATAAAGTTCCAAAAATAATAGTAAGTACAATTCCAAAAAGATAGGAAGATTTTTTACTCATAGTTAGTATTTAAAAATTAAATGTTAAAATACTAATTATTTTCTTAATTTAAAAGTAAAAACTGTCAATTTATAAAGCAAATTTTATGCCTTGCGCTAAAGGTAATTCATCTGAATAGTTTACCGTGTTTGTTTGTCTTCTCATATAAATTTTCCAAGCATCAGATCCAGACTCACGTCCACCACCTGTTTCTTTTTCACCACCAAATGCACCGCCAATTTCAGCGCCAGAAGTTCCAATGTTAACGTTAGCAATTCCACAATCAGAACCAGCATAAGATAAAAATTTCTCTGCTTCTTTCATTTCGTTTGTCATAATTGCAGACGATAACCCTTGAGCAACACCATTTTGCTTTGCGATAGCATTTTCTACTTCTCCAGAATATTTCAATAAATATAAAATTGGAGCAAATGTTTCGTGTTGTACTATTTTAAAATCATTTTCAGCTTCAATAATAGCTGGCTTTACATAGCACCCACTTTCATAGCCTTCACCTTCAAAAACACCTCCTTCAACTAACACATTCCCACCTTCAGCCTTTGCTTTTTCAATAGCCGCTAAATAGGTGTTAACCGCATCATGATCAATTAATGGCCCAATATGATTTGTTTCATCTAAGGGATTTCCTATAGTTAATTGGCCATAAGCACCAACAATAGCATCTTTTACTTTATTGTAAACTGATTCATGAATAATTAATCGTCTTGTAGATGTACAGCGCTGTCCACAAGTTCCAACTGCACCAAATACAGCACCAGGAACAACGACTTTTAGGTCTGCAGTAGGTGTAATAATAATGGCATTATTTCCTCCTAATTCTAATAACGATTTTCCAAAACGTTCTGCAACTGTTGCCCCAACTATTCTTCCCATTCGCGTAGAACCTGTTGCAGACACTAAAGGAATTCTTTGATCAGTGGTCATCATTTCACCTACTCTATAATCGCCATTGATGATACAAGAAATTCCTTCTGGTAAGTTATTTTCTTTTAAAACTCCTGCAATAATATTTTGACAAGCTATAGAGCATAAAGGTGCTTTTTCAGACCCTTTCCAAACACATACATCACCACAAATCCAAGCTAAAGCTGTATTCCAAGCCCAAACTGCAACTGGAAAGTTAAATGCAGAGATAATGCCAACAACACCAATTGGATGCCATTGTTCTCTCATCACATGTCCTGGACGTTCAGATGGAATTGTTTGTCCGTTTAATTGTCTAGATAATCCAACAGCAAAATCACAGATATCAATCATTTCTTGAACTTCTCCATAACCTTCTTGTAAAGATTTCCCCATTTCATAAGATACTAATTTTCCTAAGGGCTCTTTTAAATCTCTAAGTTTGTTTCCAAATTGGCGTACAATCTCACCTCTTTGAGGAGCAGGCATATTTCTGAAAGACATAAACGCTTCAGTTGCTGTAGTCATTACTCTTTCGTAATCTTCTCTAGTGGTTGTTTTTACTTTACCAATTAATTTACCATCAACAGGAGAATAAGATTCTATTATTTCTCCATTAGAAAAATGACTAGAACCTGTAGAGGTTCCATCATTGATATCTTTAATGCCTAATTCTTTTAGAGCTTGATTTATTCCGAAATCAGTTGCAACTGCTTCCATATATATTATTTTTTAAATTATTATTAAATTTCACTCTTTCACTTAATGTTTTAGTGAATGCAGAATGCAAAGATACTAATTTATTCATCTTCATTTTCCTAAATACATCTTAAAATTGTACCTTTAAAAACACAATGCCTTAATTCAATTCTAATGAAAAGATTATATTATTTACTTGCTTTTTTTTTAGTCTTCACATCCTGTAATAACATAGAAAAAACCAAGAATACAGATCTTAAAGAAGAAATTCAACCTCCAAAAGCTGAATTCTCAATAATAATTCATGGAGGCGCAGGAACTATCTTAAAAAAGAATATGACTCCAGAAAAAGAAGATGCTTATAAATCTAAGCTAGAAGAAGCAATTCATGTTGGTTATGATATATTAAAAAATGGAGGGACAAGTATAGACGCCGTTCAAAAAACTATTAATGTTATGGAGGATTCTCCTTTGTTTAATTCAGGAAAAGGAGCAGTATTTACTAATGCAGGAACCAATGAACATGATGCTTCTATAATGGATGGCAAAACATTAAATGCGGGTGCATCAGCAGGAACAACAACGGTTAGAAACCCTATAAATTTAGCACGAGTAATTATGGATGATTCACCTCATGTGATGCTTTCTGGAAAAGGAGCTGAGGAATTTGCTCAAGAACAAGGCTTACAAATTGTTGAACCTGATTATTTTTATACTGAAAACAGATTCAAATCTTTACAACGTATTAGAGATAGAGAAAAAGATAAAGTTAATAGTGATGATAAAACAACATTTTACAATTCTGAAATTAAAGATTCGAAATTTGGAACAGTTGGATGTGCTGCTCTCGATAAAAATGGAAATTTAGCCGCAGGAACATCAACTGGAG
>Ga0209013_10003561_pt1 | contig 13829 bp, 12 predicted proteins | sample Cruoilmetagenom2_FD_187291 | JGI IMG/M metagenome (GOLD analysis project Ga0209013, IMG submission 187291) | Oil polluted marine microbial communities from Coal Oil Point, Santa Barbara, California, USA - Sample 2 (SPAdes) (version 2) | ecosystem: Environmental > Aquatic > Marine > Oil seeps ... | reverse complement strand
AGAGCGAAGCGATACCACAAATCTTCAATCTTCAATCATCAATTCCGGCTTGTCCGGGTTGGGATAACATAAGCAATTGACAGTCAGCAGGAAAGAATAAAGAGGCAGGCAATTAAAAAATACCTGTGAAAACCTCACAGGTACGGCAAATTTTCATTTTCTCGTTCCAGTTGCTGTGAATTTCGCCCTCGCATATGGTACCATTGATAAACCAGCAAAGTTTCCCGCTCTTAAATTCCCAGGCCGGGCACTGCTTTTTTTGTTCGGTAGCGCAGTTTTTAATTTTCCAGCAGGGTTTATTGCCGTTTACGCTTTTTTGTTTACGGGAGATCAGAAAATACATCTGTCGTTCCACAGCCGGTGGAATGGTGCGCCATCCCTGCTCATAGCTGTGAATCGCTTTTAAGGATGTGCCCAGCAGCTGGGCCATCTCCTTTTGGGTCTTGTCTAATTTTTTTCGAAAAGATTTAAATTCAATTTTTTCCATAGAGGCAACCTTTTTTAAACTCAAATTTTGTTACATTGCTATGATTAAAAATATAAGGTTAGCCACATTGTGGCAGCAATGTCAATAAAAAACCCGGAACCCTCCAACCTTCCTATTCAAGCATCCAGATGTCGTGGATATCATCGACTGTATATCGAATCGTTTTTAAGGCTTTTAGAACCCGGGTATACGTCATGGCCAAACCGATGTTCTCAGCCAGGACTAACAGCGAATCGACATCGCGGTCTGATATATCCCAAACCTGGTGATGATAAAGTCGCATGGCCCCGATTACTTTTCCGTAGAAATTTATGGGGACGGAAACGATGGCCCCGATGCCTTCTTTTTGGGCATCCTGGGGATATTGAAGCTTATCTGTATTTTTGACATCAGGAATAACAAATGGTTTCCCGCTAAAGGTATCGGCAATACTTTTATCTGATAAAAGCGGTCCTTTCTGAACATAATCCGTGCTTAATCCAAAGCTTGCCAGAACTTCAAGTTCATCATATTCAGGATTCAGGACAAAAATCGTACATCCCTTTATTTCAAGGGCTGCAACCAGAAGTTGCGTCAGATGGTCGGCCATGATTTCAAGGTTATCAGATTGCGCCATAGCTCTGAAAACGACTTTGAAAAGATCAATGTCTATTTTTTCTTCGGCACTCATGGATTACCCTCCTCTTTAAATTAGGAAACTACACAGACAGTAGTTTCTTTGAGCGTCATTAAGATTTTGTGAGAAACACTGCCGGAAAAAAACCGGGTGACCCGGGCGGCTTTGCGATTGAGAACGATTACATCGAATTTCGTTTCCCGGTTGAGATTTATAATTTCGCTGGCGATATCCTTTTTCCGGGGTCTAAAAATGGTGTGAATCTGCGCGTTTGCTAAATCATTTTTAGCAAGTTTTTCGGTGATCTCCTTGAATTCATTTTCCCTTTGCATTACTTGCTGGGAAAGATAGCTTAAGCTGCTTTTCAGCTTTCCGGTCACCATGCTGGCTTGGGTCTCAATTTCGGGTACGGGCGTGTATGCATGAAAAATGGTGATTTCAATCCCATCAAGGCGTGCAAAAGTGCTGGTCACAAATTCGATTGCCTTTTGATCCAGGTGAGTAAAATTATAGGCAACCAATATCTTTTGAATGGCCATTTTGCCTCCCCCCTTCCATTTGATTAAGGTTTAATCAAATTAAATGCCACAAAGTAACAATTCATGTCAACAAAAACTTGATTCACGCCATACAAACCATCGTGAAGCCCAGGCAGCGGAGTCCCCAAAGGCGATATTCTTCTTGACGGTAAAATTTAAAATGGATAACTTCGTTCAATCCACCTGCGGCGGACCATTATTCCAGTGATATATTTATTAGCGCCAAATTAGAGAAAGGACAATTTATGGCTCGACTTGAAAAAATGCCGGAACCTGAGCGCTCCCACATCGCCGAAACGAAACTGCCCACCTTCGATACCCACCCATGGGTTGACGGACCGGCACTGAGCAAGCGGCGGGTAGCAATTGTTTCTACTGCCGGCCTTCACCGCAGGGACGATAAGCCTTTCACATTTGATCCCGGCGATAATTATCGGGTTATCCCAGGTGCTACGGCGGCCAATGAATTGATCATGTCGCATGTGTCCACCAATTTCGACCGCAGCGGATTTCAACAGGATTGGAATATCGTTTTTCCTCTGGATCGGCTCCATGAGCTTTGCGACGATGGTTACATCGAAAGCGTCGCCCAATTTCACTATTCGTTTATGGGGGCTATGGATCCGAAAAACCTGGAACAATCCGCGCGCAAACTGGCCGGTCTCTTGAAAAAGGACAAGGTCGACGCGGCGCTGCTCGTACCGGTTTGACCGTTGTGTACGCGCGCCGTTGGCGGGCTGGCACACTTTATCGAAGAAGAGGGGGTCCCAACCACCCAGATCAGTTTGATCCGGCCGCACACTGAAGCCATTAAACCACCCCGGGCATTGTGGGTGCCGTTTGATCTCGGTCGCCCCCTGGGAGTGCCCAATGATGCAGAGTTTCAGAAGCGCGTACTATTGTCTGTTTTGAAATTGTTTGAAGAATCCTCCGGCCCGGTTCTTAGGGATTTCCCGGAGGATGCGCCCACTGCTAAAGCGGCCGATGTGGTCTGGGCCTGTCCGGTTAATCCGGCCCGTAAAAAGATAGACCTGAGCGACGCCGGCGAGATGCGTGCCGCTTTTAAAAAGGAAATGATGGAATTACGCGCCTGGTATGAACTGGCGGTGAAAACGCAACAGCGCACAACGGTGGGGGTCAGCGGTCTTGAAATGGATCAAATTGTCGACTTTATCGGGGCTTTTCTTGACAGTGTTCCTGCCAATCCCAGAGAAGACATATCCCTTGCCTTTTCACTTAATTTTGCGGTGGATGACCTCAAGGCCTTTTATTATGAAGCTGCCGCCGCCCAACCGGGCAGCGCCTCACCGACTGCCGAAGAATTGGACAACTGGTTCTGGGGTGAGACGGCCGCCGCCAAAGTGTTGTTTGCGGTTAAAGACAGGTGTTTGAAAAAAGATGATAAAATGATGCAATTACTTGGCAAGATATTGCTTATTCCCATGTCGCAAAGCAGCCAGTTTGGCCCGAATTTTCCGGCAAATTGACAAATTTTGACAGTTTTTGGAAAAATCTAAGGAGGTGAAAATCAATAAAACCGGTTCAACCAATTAGAATCATTAAATTAACTTATAATTCACGAATTCTGGCGTAGTTTTTGCTTATTTTAATATGTTTTAATTCCGGTGATAATAATTGTTGTCACAAATTGAGGACAAGGCGAATTAAGTTCATTAGTTGTTCTATTGATTATAAAATTGGGTCGGTTATGAATTTGAACTGCAATAGATTGTTTCCGATTGTTATCCTGACTGCTATTTTGACTGCTGCTGTCTTCTGTTCAGACGCCCGGGCGGAAGCCGACACCTTTCCCGTACCAGCGGTAATTCAACCGAATGTTTCCTTTTGGGCCAAAATTTATACTGAATACCCATCCAATCAAGGTATCCTCCATGATAGTCGCAATCTGAACATTATTTATGGTGTTATTGAGCTGGTGGATCCCGATGGTTACGGTGGTCGAAAAACCAATAAAAAGCGAATCAAAAAAGCCAAAAAGAAATACAAGGCGATTCTGGCCAAATTGATGCGAGGGCTAGCGCCTGGCGGACCGGTGGAGCAGCAGGTGTCCGAGTTGTTTGGTCCTGATACAAAACCGGCTGAATTTCGAGCAGCCATGAGAAATATTCGCTGCCAAACAGGGCAAAAAGATCGTTTCCGCGTCGGTGTCATTCGTTCCGGGGCCTATATTGATGAAATCAAAAGAATATTTCGCAGTCAAGGTTTACCGGAGGATCTGGCCTATCTGCCCCATGTTGAATCTTCCTTTAATCCACATGCTTACAGTAAGTTTGGTGCTTCAGGCATGTGGCAATTCACCCGCTCAACCGGCAAACACTACATGAAGGTCGGCTATACCATTGATGAACGGCGCGACCCGATTATTTCTTCCTATGCCGCCGCAAAATTGTTGCGGCACAATTATCGTAAATTGCATAGTTGGCCCATGGCGCTTACCGCTTACAATCATGGTGTTACCGGTATGTTGCGCGCACGGAGGAAAAAGGGCAGCTATGAGCGGATCTTCAAGGAATACCGCAGCCGAATTTTTAAATTTGCCTCCCGCAATTTTTACTCCGAGTTTCTGGCGGCGCGGGAGGCGGCCAAAAATTATCGCCAATATTTTGGTGACCTCAGGATGGATACTCCCGTCAAAAGCCGGGAGGTGGTGTTGAAAGGTTACGTTTCACTGCCCCAGATGGCGCGACACCTGGACCTTAAAATCGCCGAACTGCGAGAATTGAACCCGGCTTTACGGCACCCGGTTTTTCGCGGCCAGAAATATGTGCCCAAAGGATACCGCCTAAGGCTGCCCTATAGAAATGATGAAGATTTGGAAATCTTAGTCGCTAAAATTGAAGACCAATTTTACAAGCACTATCAGAAAAAAAGCAGCATCTACACGGTCCAGCGGGGCGATACCGCCGGAGAAATTGCCAGGATCCACGGTGTTAAATTGGCGGATTTAATTGCGGCCAACAATTTAAATTTCCGATCGACCATCTATGTCAACCAGAACTTAAGAATTCCGCTGCCGGATGAAAAACCCATCCTGGCTGCCAAGCGCCAGCCGGACAAACCGCAACAAGCAAAAGACGCGGTGGCGTCGCAGTCTAAACAGATCGAGAAAGTTGTATTACCCCAGGGCGATCCGGAGATGCGTTTGTTGATTGCAAGCCGATCGGCCGCGCAGACATCCCAAGGTGTCGATCCGAACATGCGGCTAACCGCAGCCCATGAACAGTCCTTGCCGGTTTCCGATCAGAAAACTGATCTTGCACAAGAAAAAGCGTTAAAAGAATCTCCCAAAGATCAACCGGACAACAGCCTGTTTGTAGCCAATCCTATGCTTGAGTATCTGCCTGCCAGCAAAGAGCGTGCACAAACGCCGGCCGAAATTGCTGACCTCGTATCCGATGAGGCTGAAGGAACCTTGGGGTCTGAAGCTCCACAATCTGTGCCTGTAAATAAAGCGGGCGAGAAAGCCATTGCCCGGCTTGCGGATGATCAGCAATTGAAGGCAATGAAGGTAGAAGACGTGGCGGAGTCTAAACGGTCGGCTTTGTCGGATGAAAAATCCGAACCCGAATTATCCCGGGAAATGGAGACCCGACCGGCAACGCCCGCTATTAACAGCCCCCAGAATAATCCTGAAGTCGTTCTGACCAATCTCGCCGTCAAGAAGACCTGGAACCAGAATGGAAAACAGGTGGGTATCATACGGGTGGAGGTTGAGGAGACGCTCGGGCATTATGGCGAGTGGCTGAATGTTCCGGCCAGGGAAATCCGGCGCTTAAATGGATTTGATTACGGACGCGCGCTGCATCTAAATCAGAAAATAAAGATACCGCTGCACCGGGTCACCCATGAAGAATTTGTAGAAAAACGATTTGAACACCATCAGGAGTTAGCCGAAGACTTTTTTGCATCCTATCGAGTTGAAAAAGTAATGACCTACTCCATCAAAAAGGGCGACAATATCTGGACCCTGTCCTACCAGGAATTTGAAGTACCGCTGTGGCTGATCAAAAGGTACAATACCGGTGTGGACTTCAACTCGCTGGTTCCTGCGCAGAAGCTACTTATCCCGATAGTAGAAAAAAACGTCTAAAATCAGTTTACTCGCATCTATTACCCGGATGTTTAAACCCACTGAATGAAATGGGCCTAAGGCGAGATCGAATAGTTTTGAAGCCAGTTACAACATTGTACTTGATGTTCGCGCTAATAGGCCGTCAGATTTCGTCGGCGGAACTGATCCTGAACCCGCGCAATCAGCTCTTCTGATGGAGACTCGCTTTCCTTGAGCTGGTATTCCTGGTTCAAGGCCTCCCATTTGTGTTCACCCATTTTGTGGAACGTAAGCACTTCGACCCGCTCCACACTTTGTAGTTCGGCCACGAAATCGGCCAGATGTTCAATATCTTCAATTTCCGTTTGCCAGCTGCCGGCTTTAAACCCCTTCCAGGGACTCCGGCCTTCGGGTTGATTGTCCTTTAAATGGTTTGTGTGATTCTCAGGAGTTGTCATGGTGTTAGATTCCTATAAATCGCATTTTGAATTTTTAGAGCAAGAGCCCTGCAACCACCGCAATGACTCCGTAAACAATCGTAGGCAGAAATGTTCGTTTGAGTATGTCGCCTTCCTTTTTTTCTATTCCCAAAACCGAACAGACCGCCACGATATTGTTGATGCAAACCATATTGCCCATGGCGGCGCCGACGGACTGCAAGCTGAGAATTACCGTAATATCAAGCATCAGATTCTGTGCGATGGAAGTCTGGATGCCGCCGAAGGTTAAATTTGAAATGGTCGCTGAACCGGAAAAGAAGCTTCCCAGGGCGCCCAGATAGGCCGCAAAATACTGCCAGTACGGACCAACTGCGTCGGCAAAGGTATTGCCGATGATCATGACGGGTGCTCGTTCACCGCCGACCATCAGTAACTTTACCATGACCAGTGCGCCTAAAAGAGCCAGCATCGGCTTCTGTATGCGCTCCCAGGATTCGGCTGCAACCTGTTTGGCGACTTCTTTTTTTATACCGAAAAGAAAAAATGCGATGAATGATATGAGAAAAAAAGGGATGAGTGCAGGGATATACAACGTTTGAAACACCCATGAAGTTTGGGTCTCAAAAATATGTTCCAACCGGATAACCAGTGCAGAGCTGATGCTCATATCGGCCAGGGACCCCAATATGAGTTTTAGGGCTGGTGTTTCAGAATTTAAAATCCCTTTCAAACCCAATTCTGGAATTCGGGTGACCAAAAGGATGATGACGGTACCCCAGAGGGGAAACAGGGCTTTGAAGAGCTGCTTGAAACTGATTCTGCTGTGACGGATTTGTTTATTGGATTCGGAGACCAGACCGATGCCTTTTTGGGCAAGAATAACGGATGTAATTAATCCGATCATGCCGCCGATAATCGCCGGAAACTCATAATTGAACTTTGCAAGCGCCACGAACGGTATGACACAGCTTAAAATGGAAAGATAAATAAAAATCAGATTTGCTTTAATTTCCTGCCAGGTAACCACAAAATTCAGGGCAATCAGAGGTATGACCAAGGCAGCGCATGCATGCATCAATGCGGAGTCAAAACTGATTTTCAATATCTGGCTGTTTTCCAGCTGCAGTGCTCCTAAACCGAACCACGTCGGTGTTCCCACCGCGCCGAAAGATACCGGCACCGTGTTTGTCATCAGGCAAAAGATGGCAACCTTAAGCGGCTTAAACCCCAACCCTACCAGAAGCGGTGCGGCTAAAGCCGGGGGTGTCCCAAACCCGCTGGCACCTTCAATTAGAAAAGCAAATGCCCACCCAATGATCATCAACTGGGCTACACGATTATCCGTGATTTCAGTGAGCCAGGTCCGGATAACATCCATGGCACCGGAATGTTCCATGGTTTTAAATAGAAAAATGGCCCCCCAGATAATCAGGATGGGCGTCCAGGCACTTAAGAGACCATTGAGAACGGAGGCATGAATCAAATCAGGGGCTGCTGCGAAATAGATAAGCTTTAGGCCGTACATCAGCAACGCCACTACAGGCAATGCCACATGGGAAGGAACACTGTTTTTCTTTGTCATCAGGTAAATGAGGATGACAATCGGTGCTGTGGATACGATGAAATCCATTAATTCTTTATAGTCATATGTTCTGCTATATAGCCTTTAAGTAAACGCCGCAGAACCGAAAATGAGAAAAAGTGCTTGCCGATCTCATAGTTGTGATTAACTATTTCTTCACATAAACTGGTATCTTCTAAAATTTCTTTCGTTTCCTTAACCGCTGCGGCCGTTACGTATCCATCGAGTTCAACGGCCCGAAAACCTCTGGGCTTAATATCTTTGGTGTATATCGAATATCTATTCACCACAATCGGTTTGTGAAAATAGACCGCTTCCATAAAGGCATTGCCGAACCCCTCAAAGGTGGAAGGATAGGTGACCAGATCGCAATAAGGAAAAATATCTGATAACGTGTAAATCTTCCTGCCATCTTCAGTAGAGCCTCTTTGTTCATCGATGATATCGTCGACAAAGATGGTGTTCACGTTTAGAAATTCCGAATATTCCTTTAGCCTATTTTGATAATCGTAGCCTTCATCGCCGGAAGCATGCGAAATTACCAGTTTGGCTTTCTTGCCCAAACGACTTACCAGTTCGATCGCCATTTCAATGCCTTTGCGGGCCACAACCCGGGTCGGCTGAAGGATAAACAGCTCATCATCCTGGATACCAAAGGCCTGCCGCACATCCGATGTGTAATCATCCGGTGGGGGTGGTGGATTTTCAAAGTCCATGACATTGGGTATAACCGTTCCGGCAACACCGCATCGAAGTGCTAATTGTGCGTTGGCAAAAGAGTTAATCGTCACATGGTCAATACTGGGCAAATCCGGCGGGAACGCCATTCTGAGATAATCCCAAACCCCATTGGTCATGAACCGATCCCGCTCCCAGTAAAAATCGTGATGGTGAGCAATTGTCGGCAGACCGGTCTCCATAATCACCTGGGTAATTGCAACCCCCAGCGGGATATTCATCGGTATGGTCAACGCATTTTGGGGAATAATTAGATCAATGTCGAATTTTTCAATGAAACTATAGAGATCATCCTTTAATTTCCGCGCCAATTGGTGAATTTTTTCTGTTGTTGAACGCTTCCGCACACTGACGTCAAATACCTTACTCTGGATTTCATTGATTTCAGGATGGGTAAAATGCGCTTCCGCTGCCAAGTAGGATTGCTCCTGAGGACGATCCAATTCTCCTGCAAAATAAAAACAATTGAAGCCCTCCTGTTCAAATATTCGTTCCCATTTTGCAGTTTCCAAAGAGACACCATCGGTCCCTGCCAGGCGGGTTGAGACGAATCCAACATTTTTTACTTTTCCGAAATATTTCGTGTTATCCATTTTTTAAATCCTTTCATGTTGTCTACATGGATACCTGCAATCATTACCCGGCATCAGTCTCTGACTGAGAAGGTTTCGGGAGAAATACAATCAGCAATATGACGCCTGCAATGCCTGCCAGGGCTGAGCCTCCTAAAATTCCAACCTTGGCGGCGTCCAGCAGGGCGTCTTCTAAAGCTAAACTGGCAATGAAGATGGCCATTGTAAATCCAATTCCGGCTAAAAAGCCGCCGCCTGTGATGGCGCCCCAGTTAATTCCCTCGGGGAGTCTTGCCAGGCCAATTTTTACCGCCAGCCAGCTGAAAAGCACAATTCCAATGGGTTTTCCGGCTAAAAGACCCAGTCCGACAGCGGTTGCAACGGGATTTGTAAAATCTGATAATTGAATCGAAACGCCGGCATTTGCCAGGGCAAAGATCGGCATGATGACAAAACCAACCCAGGGGTGAAGTTCGGTTTCAAAGCGTTCAAGAGGGGAAAGGGTCTTTTGTGTAGCAACTTCCGCCTGGCGCAACGCGGCATAGCGTCCCCCGGAAGTCCCCCAGCCATCACCATGGAGGAAACGACCGGTTCTTTGAAAAATTTCTCCCAATTGTTTTTCGCTGATCCAGGCTTTTGTGGGTGTGATCAGTCCGAATATGACACCGGCAATCGTGGCGTGGATGCCGGATTCATGGAAACCAAACCATACCAGGACCATCAATAGGAAGTAGATGGCAAAATTACGAATGCCGGCCCTCATCAAACCCAGGAGGACCCCGATCCCGATGATGCCTAACACCAGTGCTGTCAGATTGAGACTCTCGGTATAGCCGATCGCAATTACCATAATGGCGCCGAGGTCATCGGCAATGGCCAGTGACAGCAGCATCACCCGGAAACTGTTGGGGATCCGGGAACCCAGCACTGCAAGGCAGCCGACGACAAATGCAATGTCGGTTGCCATCGTGATGCCCCAACCGCTCTGCCCCGGGGTGCCATATTGTAACGCGAGATAGACACCGGCCGGCACGACCATTCCGCCAATTGCGGCCGCAATTGGCAAGGCGGCCTGCCTTAGATCGCGGAGTTCTCCCATCACTAATTCACGCTTGACTTCAAGCCCGATGACAAAGAAAAAAATGGCCATCAGTCCGTCATTGATCCAGTGTTGCAGTGAGTGATAAACTTGGAAGGTACCAAAGCTAAATCCAACCGTTTTCTTCCAGAAGGCCAGGAAGCCGTCTGCAAGGGGAGAATTGGCCAGAACAAGGGCGGTGATGGCTGTGACTAGAAGCACAATGCCGCTGGCCGACTCAATGTGCAAAAATCTTTTGAAAGGACCAATTACAGCGTCAACGGGTTCTTTGGGTAACAGCTGTTCGGTTTCAGCGCTATGTGCCATTTTAAAGTCCTTTTCAATAGTCCGAAAAGTATAGTTAACAGGTTTGTTGAGTTAATCGCGTTTAAGCCTGACCACTAAAAATTGAGTTCGGCGGCGGCTTTCCTTAATATCTCAGCACTTCTTTTGAGCGCCTCTTCTTCCTCATTTGAAAGCGTCGGCTGAATGGTTGCTTCAATTCCTTTGGCCTTCAGCACCCGGGGCAAAGAAAGACTTACGCCATTAAGCCCTTCAACATTTGAGAGTGTCAGCACCGCACCTTCATCATCGCGTATGGCTTTCGCTATTCTGGCGATGCCGGCTCCGATTCCATAATAGGTCGCCCCTTTGCCCTCAATGATACGATAGGCGGCGCGACGGACACCGTCGTCAATTCTTGCTTTGACGTCATCTGTTATCCGACGGCCAATCTGCTCTGCAAATTCGATAACAGGCACGCCCCCAATCTTGCCGCTTGACCAGGCCAATACTTCCGAATCTCCATGTTCCCCCAAAACATAGGCATGGACGGAATGGGGAGCAAGGCCGAGATGCTCTGCCAGGAGCGTACGAAAACGAGCGGTGTCAAGGATGGTTCCGGATCCAATAACACGCTCAGGCGGCAGAGCGGAGATCTTCGTAACCACCTGGGTCATAATATCGACCGGATTGGAGACAATCAGCAGAATGGAATCCGGCGCGTGCTCAAGAACCCGGGGAACGACGTTTTGAAAAACGTGGACATTGCGTTCCAGCAGCTTTAGGCGAGATTCTCCCGGTTTTTGTCCCACTCCGCAGGCCAGAACGATCAGCCCTGCTCCCTTGAGTGTCGAATAATCGCCGGCAGCTACGCGTACCGGTTCACTAAAAGGGGTGGCATGTAAGATATCTTCGGCATGGGCCTTGGCCAGGTTTGCATTGAGGTCGACGAGTATCAGTTCAGTAGCTGCTCCGACAAGGGCGATGGCGAAGGCGCTGGAGCTGCCGACAAAGCCACAACCAATAATTCCAATTTTCATAACGATACCTCTCCTTTAAAGTGATCGGTTCCAGGTTTGAGACTCCGACCTTCGGGCCGGGCTTCGACCCCACACGCAGGGTTCAAGCCCGCCCTGGCTTCCAGCCCGTAGGGTAGATCCTACGCCTCGGAGAGCGCGGCAGGATAGTGATCATATCTGCTTCAAAAGTATTTAGAGGAAATAGAAGCATCAAAGGATTCCGGAAAAGCGACAGGTCAATGACACACGTTAATCACGCTTGGAATTTTTGCAAGCGGTGAGTTTTCTCTGAAACCACCTCCTGAATGACCTGTTGCCTCCAGGGCGGGCAATGGTTAACGGCGGATCACACCAGCCTCAGTTGCTTGCGCAGTCAGCTCATTCCTGAAATCCGGATGGGCGATGGCGATCAGGGCCTTAGCCCGCTCTTCCGTGGTTTTAAAACGCAGGTCTGCCACGCCGTACTCGGTGACCACGTAAGCGACTTCGGTGCGCGGCGTGGTGACCACTGTGCCGGCAGGGAGAGCCAGGACGATGTTGGAGGTAACACCCGATTTGGTTTCGTTGGTGGAGGGCATCGCCATAAAGGAGCGTCCCCCTTTGGACTTGTGGGCGGCCCTGACAAAGTCTAATTGTCCACCACTGCCGGAAATCTGCTGGAAGCCTATGGATTCGGATGCGACCTGCCCGGTAATATCGATCATGATGCAGGTGTTGATCGAGACAAAATTGTCGTTTTTGCCCGCATTGTCACAGTTTACTGCCTCTTTCAAGTCCACAATATGCAAGTCCGGGTTGTTATGGGTGAAGTCCAGCAACTCCTGCGAGCCGGAGGCGAAGGCAAAGACGATCTTACCCGGGTGGTGGTTTTTCTTTGCGCCTGTCACCACACCTATTTTTGCGAGATGGACAATAGAGTCGGTCAGCATCTCGGTGTGTACGCCGAGGTCTTTCTTGTTGTCGAGGCTGTAAGCTATTGCGTTGGGAATGCCGCCGATGCCGATCTGGAAAGTATCACCGTCATTGATGAATGGCAGAATGTTGGCCGCAACTTTCTTGTCGATGTCAGTAGGCTCCGGTGAATCTACCGCGGGTATTGGATAGGTGCTCTCCACCAGGGCGTCGACACGATCTATATGAACGACATTGTTTTCACCCGGCACGAAGGGCAGATTTTCATTTGCGACCAGAATGACTTTTTCAGCGGTTTCCAAAGCCTTGGCATTCATAATGCCGCCGCAGGGACCGAAACTGAGCAGGCCCTCGGCGTTGGGTGGGGTCACAGTCAGTGAAAGCACATTGGGCCTTAGCTCCTGCTCGAACAGAGCATACGCGTAGCCAAATGTTAGGGGCGTCAGTGTAACATTGCCGCCCTTGTAGGACATTTTTTCCAGTGGGCCAAAGAACAGGCTATGCATTTCTATACGGCCTCGAAACTCAGGCTTAAAACATTCGTAGGGATGCATGATGATGCCGCTGGTTATCCTGACATCTGTAAGCTCATCCTTACGCTCGCACAGAGCTTTAAACAGCTCGACAGGACCGGAGTTAACACCGCTGGCAAAAACGTGATCACCCGAGTTGATCAATCGAGCCGCCGCCTCTGCCGATACTATTTTTGAGTTGTACTTTTCTAAAATTTCTTGCGGCAGGTTGTCAGAAAGAGAGGAAAATGCCATGATGGTTGCTCCTTTTATCGAGTTGAAGAGCCGTAAATATGAAAAGACTCTTCCAAAAAGTTAAGTTATAAATTGCAAAATTTAAGGAAGATTCGGGATAAACATCTAAACCATTATCTCTTTGTGAAATCATGACCAGGGACGATCCGCGCAGGTCGCGGGTATAACTAGGCTTTCAGAGATTGAAGGCTCTCCAGAGAAACCCGCTGACTGTAGTCGACCTTGTCGTGGGAAAAGCCACTGAGCTTCATGAAGTCTTTCTTGACGCCCTCAACGTCCGTCAATTCCTTGAAATTGTCGGCAGTAACCTCCCGCATGATCTCGCCGACTCTCCTTTGAGTTTCTTCCCAAAGTTCACGATCATCGGTACGAATAAGACGATCTTGATCAACTACAGTTTCTTCAACACCGATAAACTTCTCGGTGAATAGGCGGTGCAAATTTTCGATGCAGCCTTCGTGTGTGCCCTGTTCTTTCATCACCCTGTACAGGGTAAGCACATAGACAGACAAGGCTGGAATGACCAAAAGCGATTTGGTCATCAACGCCTTGCACACGGCGATCCAGGCGCCCCCGTTGACGGCCGCAGTCAGCTGTTCGTGGATTCGATCGGCAGTGGCGTGAAGATCCTCCTTGGCAGCACCGATGCAGCCCCTCAGGTAGATTGGATAGGTCAGTTCGGATCCAATGTAGGAGAAAGCCAGTGTCTTGCAACCGTCGGCCAG
>Ga0209013_10003560_pt1 | contig 13836 bp, 11 predicted proteins | sample Cruoilmetagenom2_FD_187291 | JGI IMG/M metagenome (GOLD analysis project Ga0209013, IMG submission 187291) | Oil polluted marine microbial communities from Coal Oil Point, Santa Barbara, California, USA - Sample 2 (SPAdes) (version 2) | ecosystem: Environmental > Aquatic > Marine > Oil seeps ... | reverse complement strand
TGTTAAAGAATGTGATTGTGTCGAATATGGAAAAGATATTTTGGTGAAACTAATAAAACATAACAACAAATGGTTGATAGACTCTATTAATCTTTAAGATTAATTTGATCTAATATGGAAAATGTTTTAATATAACTTCAAAGCTTTTGTTTATTATAAGAGCAGACGTAGACCAATTAGCTCCATCTCCGTTAGACATTACTATAATGACTTCATTATTATCTTTTAGATAAGCAGTAATATCCTGCATATGAGTATCGAACATATTTTTATAATTAGAAACATCAATCAATTTTTTTTCACCATTAAAACTTAACTCGATTTTGCATAATTGAGTAAAGGGTAAATCTCCTTCTCCTTGATAAGTCATGTTGTTGATCTTATCGGCTCTTTTAGGATATTCAGGACTAAAAACCACATCATTCTCTTCAATTAGAAATTTACAATTCGAAATTTCTAAAATAACATCATTTAATGTTAATCTTATTTGATCAGAACTAGTATTTTCTTTATTTAATTTTGGATATTTAAATTTCGCTCTTTCCCAATAACCACTGGAAAATTTCGATAAAAACCTTAAATCTACAACTGTATCTCTTTGCACTTGATTGGTAAAATCGAAAAAATTAATTAAATATTTTTTTATGTCACTATGACCTGGATTTGAAGCTTTCTTTTCTTTAAACGCTTTATTCCAATCAATTTCATCTATTAATCTTTTAGCTTCACTATAAAAAGGGGCATCTTTATTATTATATTTATTTAGATACTCTATGTAATCCTGTTTTGTATTATTTCTTAATACTTCTTCCCATATTTCATCTTCTTTTTTCTTTTTTACAATATCCATTTTCATCAAAGCTTCATTGATATGATTTCCATTAGGGTAAAGAATAACATAATCGTAATAAGAATCTATAGTATTTTCTAATTTACTTCTTTCCCAAACTTTGTTCTCTTTAAACGATTCGTATAAAGGAATAATAACAAAAAATACTAACAAAAAAATGGCAATAATTGCCGGGATTAATAAATATTTTTTCTTTAAAAATAAAGCTTCTTTTTTGTTTTTTTCAAACTCAGCTGTGACTTTTTTATGAACTTCTTGTTCCTTTTTAAGAAGTTTTCTTTTCTGCTGTAGACCAAAATCATTTTCTAACCATCCTTCGGAGGATATTATTTTAGCAGGTATATTACTTGTTGAATTTAATATTTGAATAAGAGAATAAATCGGAAATTCTACCTTCCTTGACCTCTCTAAAAGAACTAAGAGATGTTCTTTTTTATGTTTTGTCACTTTATATTCTTTGATTAATCTAATAGTATCATTCATTTATCAAATTATTTTTTTATTCTGTGAATTTATTTAAACGATTCAATGTTAGTGTTAATAATTTTAATGATGACAATAACTAGTGAAATATAAGTGCAAATTCTTCCGAAAACAGAAAATGATACGGTTTCAAGTTATTCTCCATAGGCATTTTCTCTAATAATCTTGATTCTTGATAAGTGCATGTATCCAATAATGCTATCTTTAGTTATGATTTTCCACCAATTACTTGTTTTATCAATAATCTTAAACTGCTCATTCTCTTTAACTGTTGTAATAACTTTGCTGATTTTATTACCTGCAACTCTAACATTAGTGTAACCATCCGGATCTTCAATAATTCGGATATCTTCAATATCATAGTATTTCAATAAATTGTTTTGCTTCTCTTTTAATTTTTTTTCATGTATTGCCTTTTCCTTTTTTTTATTCGATTCTTCCTGCTTTTCTTTTTCTTCTCCAGTTAAAATCTCCTTTTGCAATAAAGCATCATTAAAATATTTGCCTTTGGATAACGATTTAGGTAATATTCATAGGAAGACATTGTGTTTTCTATGCATACTTTCTCCCAGAATTTATTTTCTTCTGTTGATTTGAAAATTGGAATAACAACAAAATATATTAATAGTAGAACAGTAATAATTGCAGGAATTATTAAATATTTTTTCTTTACAAATAGAGCTTCATTTTTATTTTTTTCAAACTCAGCTTTAACTTTTTTATGCGCTTCTTGTTCCTTTTTAATAATTTTCCTTTTCTTCTGTAGACCAAAATCTTTTTCTATCCACCCTTCGGACGATATTATTTTAGCAGGTATTTTACTTGTTGAATTTAATATTTGAATAAGAGAATATATAGGAAATTGTATCTTTTCTGACCTCTCTAAAAGAACTAATAGGTGTTCTTTTTTATGTTTTGTTGTTTTATATTCCTTAATTAGTTTTAAAAGACCTTCCACAAGTAATTTTGTTAAATGTTTTAATTTACTTTATATACTTCACTAATCTTAGCTTTATTATCAAAAATGAATCGTATTCGGCTATTAACAGTAAATGTTTTTCCTAGTTTTATTCTATAAAATTCATATCTGGTATATAAATCATATGTATTGGAATTAATTCTTACTATTCTATCAATATCGTTTTTAGAATATGAAGTAGATTTCCATGCATTTATATATTGCTTTTTAAGTTTAGAATAAGTGGGGTTTTTAGTTTGCCAATATCTTTTTAATTTAGGAGAATAATATGAATAGATTTTATCAAAATCTCGACTGTCTTCAGCAAGAATAAAATTTCTTATTTCATCCGAATAGTCCATGCCCTCACTAGTTTTAGATTCTATATCGTTGTTTATTCTTAATATTTTTTTACTAGCAATCGAGGCATATTTCCCCCTAGGATGAGAACTTAAATACATTTCATATGCGTTTATGGAATTTAGATTAGTTGCTTCCCTCCATTGTTTATTATCATTTATATCTCTATCTAATTTTTGAAACTCCTTTATTTCAGCAATTGCCTTATCGTAATATTTACCGTCTGTAGAGCTGTGTTGTTGAACATACTTTTTATACCCCCTTAAAGTATTCTTTTCTAGTGCAATATTCCAATCAATAATATCTATTCTATCTCTAGCTTCATCTTCATATTTATTTACCTTTTTTAACCTATTCAAATATAAACCGTAACCCTTTCTTGTATTTTTATTTAATACTTCATTCCATATAATTTCTTCTTCTCTTTCTAGTATTAATTTCTTTTTTCCTAAAGCTTCATTAATATATTTTCCTTCTGGGTAACCATCTAAATAATTATCATAAGAGACAATAGTATTTTCAATCTTACTGGCTTTCCAAATTTTATTCTCCTGAAATGATTTATAACCTGGAATAATTATTAAAAATATTATCAAAACAATTGCAGTTACGGTAATTACCAGGTAACTTTTTTTTAAAAAAGCTTCTTCTTTTTTTTCATCTTCGAATTTAGTTTTGGCAATTACTAGTCTTGCTTTCTCCTTTTTAATTAATTTTACTTCCTGTTTGAGGTCATCATTCTTTTGTCTACGCCATCCTTCAGATGATGAAATATTGTAAGGTGTTTTGTCAACTGAATTTAATAATTGGCTTAGGGAGTATATTGGAAATTGATTTTTCCCAGCCTTTTCCAATAAGACTAAAAAATAGGCCTTGCTATTATTTGTTGTTCTATAATCTCTAATCAGTTTAATAAACTCTTCCATATAATATTAATTTAACGCAGGTTCTTCAATCATTTTAATTTCAAATGTTTACTATTTTGCATTGAGTTTTATGCAGATTATTGATCACTTTCTTCCTCAAGGGAATCATAATCAAATTGAGGAAATAATAATTGAATCTTAACTAATTTTCGGGTTCTATAAATAGAATATTTATTTTCTTGAATTACTTTTTTATCATCTCTATAAACCTCAAAATCTACATAACCACCAATATTCCAAGGTGATGTTAAATTTTTTAATTCATCATTAATTAGTAATGATCCCCTTTCGTGATTTATTAAGATAAAACGATTATCACCAATAAAAATTAATTCCTCAATTGCAACACCATTCCCGTCATCTGTAAATAGTTTTATATGTTGCCCCAGAGATAAATCTTTTGGTAAAACTTTAAATTTTTCTTCAATTCTTGGCCCTAGTGAAATTTTATCAATAGATTCTTGAATTAATTCATTTAGTACGTTTTTTGAAACTTCATATTTTTCAGCTTCTTTTTCAATTTCAATATATTCTTTATTGGTTAACCTGATATTTTTATCTTTTAATTCCATACCAATATCAAAAGTTACTTTTTTCACAAGTTTATTTTGAATGTACTTAATCAGATTTTCAGTATCTTTTTTCATAATTAAAATTTTAATATTTTTTCAATTTTCTTTTTACGAGATCAATACTTATTGCAAAATTGCAACTTTCGCAATCTTCCTTAATTTTTAAAGTAGCAACACCAACAACTTCTCCTTTCATATTTATTACTGGGCTACCACTGCTACCTGATGAAATTGGTGCATCAATTTGTATAAAATCATTTTTTGAATACCAACTTCTAATTGCAGAAACCACTCCTTTTGTTAGAGTGCTTTCTAACCCATGCGGATTTCCTAAAACAAAAATATCTTCTCCTTTTCCGGGTAAAGAATTGCTTAATTTTAATGATGGGGTATTAATGATATCATCGACTTTAAAAATTATAAAGTCCTTTTCCCTATCATAATCTAACACATCATTAATATCATAATACCTTTCTTCCTTTGTTTTTATTCTCCATCTACTTCCTCCTTTAAAAACATGATAATTACTTACAGCTACACCTTCCTTATCTATAAAAAAACCTGTACCTGTAGCAATTGCCTCATCATTTTCGTTATACGTAATAACAAGAAATACAGAGGATTCAGTCTGTTTTACAAGATCTTGTAAACTCATTATTCTAGAATCATCACGTCTGTATTCAGTATTTGCAGCAGGTATTAGATTATTTATCTTTTGTTTATTTTCTCCATAATAATAATTCTCAAAATCGACAATACTATCATTTAAAAATTGATTATTTATCCCAGTTAATTTTAATCTTAAAATTTCACCATTAATTGATTTTTTCTTATAAATAACATAAGCATAAACTTCATCATGCTTGTTATTTACATGACTCCGTTTTTTACTATCATACTTAATTCTAATCTTTTCATTTAATATGTTTCTTTTTAGGTATCGATAAGAATCTTTAGTGTTTTCAATACCTATTAAGTGAATTGTTACTCCATTTCTGACTCTTATAGAATTTCCATCTATTATTTCAATAACTCTGTGGAAGTTTTTATGAAAACCGCCACCTCCACAAGAAAATTCAAAAAAAATGAAAACAAAAAATATGATATAAGATATAGACTTATTCAAATCTAATTTTTAACTTTTCTACTACAATCCAAATATTATTTTGCATTTCCAATCTACCTTCTCTAAAAACTTTTATGGTTCTGTTTAATGAGCTTGGCTGATTTAAATATTCACAAACCGGTTTTAAAATTTTAGCATGATTTCCAATAGCATATTGCTGAGTATTTTCATCATTTTGAATAATATAATTTGCTTTGTTTCCTTCTATTCTTGTTATTTTGTAAACCATTTTGGAGTTTGATTCAAATTGAATATTTTTAAACCCTACCGGATCAGCTGAATCAGGGTATTGTGCATAAAATATTTTTGGTTCAGGTTTAGCTTGAGGTGCAGACCCTACATTGCGAACCTGTTCACTTTGCGTATCATTTATTCTTCCTGCAAGAACATTCATCTGTTCATACATTTCATTTCTTACTGCATTAATGTCGATTACTGCAACTTTATTGTTAAGCCTATCGTGATTATATTTAAGATCATTGAATTTTTGCTTGTCACTTTCTCTCTTCATTTTAACCTGTTCTAAACTATCATAGATTTTTTTTATAAAATAAATTGCAGCAGCTAACAATGCAAATAAAATTGCTAGTGAGACATAAAGCCAGGTTGGAATTGATGGCTTTGTAAATGTACCATCGTTTAATTTGGCTTTTAATTTAATAATTTCAGGTTCTGTAAGGAAAACTTTTTCTTTTGGTTTTTCTACAGGAACTTTATCTCTAATATCATTGATTTTTGTTGTAAAATCCAGATATTTACCATAGAGATCAGCTCTTGGTTTATCTTTAGGATTAGGATCTAATTCATTTTTAATCTCTGAAACTAAACTTTTAATTTTATTAGAGGATTTACTTTTAAGAATTTCATTTTTAAATTGATTAATCGTACTAGAAGATCTGTCTAATTTTAATGGCACTTTACTAAGAAGTTTTTCAATACTGTCGATTCTAATATTAATGTCTTTGATTTTCTTATATTCAGTACAAAGTGAATCTAGAGATTTTTTTGACTTTGAGTTAAGATTATCTTTACCAGATAAACCATCTTCATACAAATAAACTGCTAATTCATAAACAATATCTGTTGCTGCTTTTTTATATTTAGCTTCTTCTTTATTTTTCTGTTCATCTTTCTTTACTTGTTCGCTAGAGTTATCTTTTTTTGATTTAGAATCTTCATCATTGTTACCACCACAACTAATTAAAAAAAGAAATAAAAAGCTTAAGGCTAAAAGTGTTTTTTTCATAATAAATTGTTTTTAATTTTTTTCTAATTCATGTAATTTTTGAGACAATAAAAAGAGTGCATGTTTAAATGGCCAGAAGAACAGTGTTTCTTCAATATCAGAATTTAATTCATCATTTGGCACTTGTTCATACAACTCTTTAAAGCATAAACTAATATTTTCTTTTAAAAATTCATGGGCACTAAAGTCTTCTTTTGAAGTATTTATTTCAAGGTCCTTCTTTATAATTTTACTAATGTCTTTATCATTAAAGAAAATCTCTAGAAATTTAAAAATATTTGAAAGAATATTTTTTTCAAAATCTTTACTAATGATATCACCATAGGTATAGTGTTTATTGTTTTCACCTTCCTCTAACTGATCATTTGTACCTGCAGCTATAGTATTGTCATCATCAAAACCAAAATGTTTTACTTGAGCAGGATTGATAGAATCAGCTTCTTTATCACTAAATCTATATACACCACCTTTTGCTGTTATTTCTTTTGGATTGTCAATTAAAATAACTTCAAATTGGGGTGAAGTCTTTTTACCAGTGAATTTTTCAATCATTAGTTTTGTAATTCCTGTAATCTCCCTTTTAGAAAGAATTTTAATATATTCGCTCCCCTTACCTGTAAAAGATATATACATAGGGATATTAATACCTATATAATTTATTAGTTGAGAAATATGATAAGTAATTAGCCCATAATGTAATAATAGTATTAGTTTTAAATACTTATGGTTTTTAATACTGTCAGAAAATTTAAAATATTTATCATACTTAAATAAAAAGCTGATAATATCTGCTGAGCTGTAATTCTCATTATTTAAGTTATTTGCAAACGGTTCTTCTAAAACTTCCGGAACTTTTTTTCTGCCACTATCTAAATAAGATTGCATCATTAACAAGAATCCATTCTTTTTGCTTTTTTGTCCCGGTTTGCCATCTCCCCAAATTTCATTTGCTGCAAATCTAAATGAAGAACTGTAATATTTTTTTTCGGTATTTACAAAGAAAAGTATATCCGATGTACCTCCGCCAATATCTATGTTTAAAAGATCTTGTGATGTAAAGAAATTAAGATCTTTATTATTTTTTAATTCAAAAAATGGCACAACTGATTCCGTAACAAAAGACAGATCTTTTAATGATTTGGCATTAAAAGTTGTTTTATATGTTTCCTCCCAGATATCATGAAATTGTTCTTTTGTAGATTTTTTCATACTTAATGGTAAGAAATAAGCAATTTTTGGCTGAAGATAACCGTCATTTAAGATAATTTTGTTTTTGATCATCCATAATGTTTGTTCAATATATGCCTGAACACGGTTTCTGGCAATATCATTTCCCATATTTTCTTCAAATCCCCATTTTATATTAGAATAATAATCATTTGGTTTTCTTACAATTACATCATCTACATTATAGGCAATATTAATATTACTAAAGACTTTTGAATACCTGTCCACGCCTTTACCATGACATACTACTGTTCTTGTTGGATATTCAATATCAGGATCTTTACCAGCACCAATAATACTTGGCATAAATTCCATCTTACGTAAAGTTGAGATCTCAAGTAATTCACCAAACCCTTCATCATATTGTTTTGATAAAGTAGGTGCATTTTTGTCAAATTTGTTTAATAAAACAACCTGTAGATCATCTTTAGAAATGTCAAATGATCTTATTCTTGGGTTCCTGTCAGAACTATAAGCAACATGCGTATTAGATGTTCCAAAATCAATAGCAAATTTAAAATCATCTAATTTTGTATCATTAACCTTAACGTTTGGAAATTTAGGAATAATTAACCCGCTATAAATACCATCATTTAATTTTGCCTCAATAATATCAAATGAATTATCATTATCCTTGGTTTGATGATAAATTGAGTAGGCTCCGATTATACTTCCTTCCTCTTTGGAAACACGACTTTCAGATGTTGTATTAACTCTTTTTCCTAATACGATATCTTTCATTTTATAAAGATTCAATTTTGCCTCACTATTAGACATTGAATCTTCAATTTGCATTAAACTGTATTTATTAATTTCTGGGTTGTCGATAACTTTATAGAATGGGAATATACCTAAGCCAAATTTTCCGGAAACTACTTCTTCCTTATTGTTTTTATCATATGATTTAACAAATGATAATTTTTTACTATTTTTAATTGGAACATCTAGTTTTACAACTATTTTGTCTTGTAGAAATTTAACTTCAAGATTATCCTCTAAGTCTTTTACACTAAAAAAATTAAAATAATTCTTTCGGATTGGCAATAAATATTGAAAATCACCACTATAACCAACAACAAAACTTTGATTATTAATATGATAAGGCATTTGAATAATGGCATCTTCCAAAAAATCACCTATTGTAATATATGGATATTTCTTTTTACCACTAGCTGGTAGTTCACGCTCATGTAAATCAATGTAAGGAATGTCAGGAACAGTAGTTTTAGAATTCCAAAATGAATCAATATATTTTAATTGGTGATTTCCGTTTACAAGTGCAAGAGGAGTTGGCAGAACAATGTCATTTCCTTTGTCGTCCTTATAATTTCTAAAAAACTCATTTGAACTATCTATCACAAAATCACTATTTTTTGTAATTATATTGGTAATATTCTCTGTTCTTTGTTTTGTAATAGGTATTGTACCACTCCAAATATAACCTCCACCAGTAGTATTTAAAGTTACTTGTACAAATTCGTCAAGAAAATCCTCTTTTGAGTAATTAATCCACACGGTATTTTCTTTTTGCAATAGATGCTTACTGAAATCTGATGAATTAACTCGTAAATGCTCGGCTAAACCAGAATAATTAGTTGATAATTCACCACGGAAAGCAATATAAAATTTATGCATAAATTCCTGAAAATCTATATCTCTTTTATGAAGAGGTTGAGGTGTATTGTCAAATAATACAGCATCACCAACAGATTTTAAAACCCATCCTCTATTGTTCATTTCTCTCTCCCAGTTTGGAGAAGTATAGAACATTGTGAGAGGAGAAGTTCCACCTAATAGAATACCATCATAAAAAATTAAATATATTTTATCAAAATTGTTGAAACTTTCAAAAAACAATTCAAAAGCCTCTCCTAATAAAATATGTTTTTCATTTGCTGAATTTTTTAATTCTTCAATTCTAACTTCTCTATTCCATTCAACAAAACTAATTCTGGTGCTATCACCAATTCTATAAATTAACTGAAAAACATCAAATACTTCTGAAATTAGTTTATGATACATTGATTGCCCAAAATGATTATCACCAACTACGCTAAATGCGGTGTCAAATAAGTGAATTCTGGCAAAAGGTGTTGGGATTGATGTAGCAACTTTTGCTTGAATGTTGTTTGTTAGTGTATCTTTTATTGTTGCTAAAGCATCACTTTTAATTTTTGAAGATTTGTCCCAACCTTTTAAACTAATACTCCCACTTTTATGTATCCTAAAAATTTTATTGCTGTTGTTATCCATTTCCTTGAATTAATAATTAAATATTACGATGGTAAATCTTTTATATGATTATTGAAAAGGTTTACACTTCCTTCATAAAAAACTTTTAGAAATTTTTCTTCTTGCTTATTTATTTTCCCTCCAAAATATTTGTTGCTTTTTGCAAGTATTTTGTTGATTGCATTTTCACTAATACCTTTGTTAAACAAACCTGTTGTTATCGTTTTATTAACAATTAGTTTGTTAAAATCTGATTGAGATCTAAATGGACTAAATGAGGGTTTATTTTTTGATAGTTCTTCCATCCACGGATAGAAGTAATTAACAAAAAACTCTTTTACGGCTTTGTAAAATTTATCAGAATCTATATTAACCAATTTTAAATCTTTTGAGTAATCTTGGTTTAAATTATTTGGAACATGCCCTAGTAAAAGCTTCTCGAAATACTTAAAATAGGTTAACGATTTTAAATATTTGCCTTGTGTATGTTCAAAGAAATGTGAAAAATCAACCATGTTTTTATGGTTTTTCATTCCATATTCAAAATAATTTGTATCTCCTGATCTTAAATCTTCATCATCTAAATTTGCATAATGCAGAATACTCATAGAAGAAATTAACTCTACCAAATGAGCTAAATTTTGTTGTTCAAGACCTCCTTCATGATTTTCATAATTAGTGATAGGATCCTTATCACCAATATAATACATGGCTTCAATGTTTTTATCTAATTCTTTATCATAGTAAGATAAAGCTGCCTTAGTTTTTGATACAAAGTTCATCGAATCTATAGCGCTATCTTTTGACTCTGATACAGTAAAATAGGGCATTACAACAATACCGCCAATTTTAGCTGATCTTACATTAGAGTTCTTGGATTTTTGTCTGAATATTTTGATTAATTGTGGGAAACCCGACGAGCCTGTTCCTCCAAAGATACTACTAACAATAAATATTCTATCTTGTTCTGTAAAAACTCTCTCAAAATGTTTAAATTCTTCAGTATTTGAAAACTCATTAAAAATGACACTTCCAATATTTGGGTTACCTTTAAATCCTTTTGTTAGTTTGAGATTAAGTTCGGCACTTACATTAGCACTTGGAGAAGCATCATACAAAGATTCTAATAAGTTTTTAGTTTCTTTTGATAATTGATCGATTTTTAAATAATTATAAAAAGTATCATCAATATTTCCAAAATCTAATTGATAAGAATCTTTTATTTTTTTTGTGTCTTCAATTTGTTGTAATCCTAAGGTTTCAATATTTGTATGAAAAAACCCTTCTTCAACTGAGTTAGAATAAGCTCTATTCCTAATTTTTCTATAAAGATTCATCAATTCAACGGTTCGATAGGTATCTCCATTTTGGACATCTACATCAACAATCATCGGAATAATTGATGTTCCTTTAGGAAGTTTAGACCCTGCAGCTAACAGCATAATCATTGATCGAACAACTCTTGCACCTGTTCCACCAATACCAAATAAATATATTTTCATAACTTATGATTTAATAAAATTGTTAAAAAGGTGTTCTCCTTGCATATAATGAAAGGTATTTAAAAATAAATGAGGCTATAATAAAATATAGTATTGGCCATATAACATTACTTAGAGAAAACAAATAGCCAAATTGCTCAATTTCAACATCTATATAAATCTTAGATTTTACATTTGATAAAGCGATTAAAAAACCAACTAAACCAGATAATAATGCAAATGCCACCCAATGAAATATAGTTTGAAAACTTGTGGTTAATCTTCCAATTACAACATAGAAAATAAAACTTATTGAAACGGCTGCTATTAATGTATATAAAGAAACTTCGTAACATAAATCTCCTTCAATTAAAATATCCCAATAATCATCTTCCCAGCCATAAGTTTTTGAAGCAAGAAAGAATAAAATTCTGTATACTGATTCCATAATAGTGTTTGTTCTTAATTAATATCAATTAAAATATCTATATTATTATTGTTTTTATTTGTATAAGCTTCTATTACCCCATTTACAAACCATTCAAAACCAAAAGTTTTGTCAAAATTTTCATTGATATTGGTATCATTCATTGTTGACCATCTTTTATACCAATTTGGGTTGTACTCAGGTAAAGTAATTCTTAAAGTTTCTTCACTTATAACTTGATCAATATCAACCTGAATAAAATGCGTGGCTTGTTCACATACTTTTTTTTGATTTGGATTCTTAATATTTTCAATTTCCATTAATTCATTATAGTTATATACATTTGATATAGAAATTTCTGATTTATCACTGTGCTTTAAAGCTTTAATTTTTAAATTTTCTTTTAGATAATCTGCATCTTTAATTTTATCAGGTAAGCACTCTAAATTCATTGCAACATAAAAAGAAATAGTTTTGGCTTCTATTTGTTTGATAGCCTTTTTGTCTCTAGATAGTTTATAACCAGGTTTAACTCTTTTCTTAATGATTCGGTAATCATTTGCCAAATAATCATTTAAATTAAATAGAATTTTTTCTTCCAAATGATTATCAAAAGTTTGTAAGGACTCAACCCAAGGAATCAATTCATTTAAATGATTTTTCTTACCTGTCACCCATATATAATAAGGTCTTTTATTAAACTCTTTTATAATATGTGTATTATGATAATCATAGTAAGTTCCATTAAAGTCAGATTTAAAAGCAAATAACGCAAAAGCAAGATCATTTTTATTTACGTGTTCTTGAACAACATTTAACAATTGATTTTTTAATTCGGAAACAGATTCTTTGTTTATTTCAGGGTTTTTATTAATGTCATCATTTGAATAGGATAAAATACAATCTGACACAAAGAAATTAATGTCATCTGGTTTAGAATCTCCTAAAATAACTTTAAAAATCTCGTGCATAGAGGAGAAGCCTTGTAATCCAATATTTCCATTTGCTAATTCTTCAATAAATATATCTGGTTGTTTTTCAAATAAAAAGATATCACTTGCAATAGTTAAAAGTTTTAATGAATCTTTTTTTTCTATTCCGTTTAACTTAACAATTAAATTTGAGACAACATCTTTAAAATTGGAACTTTTAAGATAGCCCTTCATACTACCAGAGTTTTCAAAATAGAAGTTTATATTCTTAATTTTATTTTGTGAATTTTCTTTTTTTACTGAATCATTTTTAATTGAGTCTGTATTAGAAATGTTACACAAAAGTGTATCTTCTTTTATTTTTTTTCCATTTCCTCCACAGCTGATAAACAATTGACTAACCAGATAAAAAGCAATTATGATATTAATCGACTTAAAAGTAATTTTATTTTTCATAGCTAATAAGAATTATTATTTCTACTAATTCAATTTTTGAATAAAAAAAGTAATAAGAAAAGAAAATGAAGGTTATTAAGAGGAGTGTAATCTATTTTCATAGCAGTTTATTTAGGGGTTAATAAACAATTAAATTATTTAATAATAACTTTAGAAAAAGTTAGGATAAAAGTACTTTTAACTTAATAAAATGGACTACTCAATATTGAGTGTTTTTTTACTCATAATTGAGTATAGCAATTTGATTTAGATGATTAAATATACACTTTATAATACACTTACTTCATTAGATTTAGAAGCCTACTATTTATTTCTATAACTATATAAATATAGATAAATAAATAGTTTCAGATAAGGCAAGTAGAGTTTAATAGATTGTAGAGAAATCTGTAATATTCACGGGGTGACTAATTTGAGTTATCCGTAAAGTCATCCAGTGAATAAATTAGCTATATTATGGGTTTACAAATTATCCAAACTATAAAAGGCTCCTTTATTCTCTTTTCTTTCCATAGATTTTTTTACAATCAAATAGGCAATTGCATTTAAATTTCTAAGTT
>Ga0209013_10003559_pt1 | contig 13840 bp, 11 predicted proteins | sample Cruoilmetagenom2_FD_187291 | JGI IMG/M metagenome (GOLD analysis project Ga0209013, IMG submission 187291) | Oil polluted marine microbial communities from Coal Oil Point, Santa Barbara, California, USA - Sample 2 (SPAdes) (version 2) | ecosystem: Environmental > Aquatic > Marine > Oil seeps ... | reverse complement strand
AGCTTACTCGCCTTGGGCGAGATGCCCATGGAAGAGAAGCGCACGAAAACGATCCAGGCTCGGCTCGACATACTTCTCGACAAGGGATTCATGCTTCCTCGATTTATCGATGGTGGCGGGGTTGCGAGCCCACGCTGGTTCCCAGGCGCAGGTTGGGACGTGTTCACGACGGATGCGCACCAAAAACGCTATGAGAAACTTATCCCAGGCGCTGCCTCCGGAGATCGCCTGCTGGCCTACTCCAACCTATATGACCCGGATGGAAGGTTCGAGCTGGACTTGGAGTTGTTGTCCTGCAGCGTGTCGGGTTGCTCAAAGGCAGGTGCATGGCAGTTCGGCTCCGTTGAAGCCTACCTTGACAGGTCGCCCTTGTTCTCGATTGAGCGCGACGATTAGCAACTTTGCAGAATGCGAAGCCGAAAACTCCAAACTGCAAAGTACCGGGGCCATGCTATCGCGTAGATAGAAGCAAGCCTTTGTTATTTATACAAAATCCGATCTGGCACGGCGATTGAAGTGGATGATGACAGAGTTCATCGTCAACGGAACGCGCCATGATTACTTCGACACAGACCGATGTTTTTCCGGCTTGGAAAGACCGTAACCCGAGAGCCCCCCAGTGCAGCATGGCCGACAAAGGTCGGATTGGTGAGGCAGTTAGGATCATCAGAAAGGTTGGTGGGGAAAAAGTCGGCTTTTTGGGTTTGGCTTTCAAAGAGGGCGCTGAGGACTTCCGCGAAAGTCCAATTCTTGAGGTGATGAAGACCCTCGTCAGCAAGGGTCACGAGGTGATTGCATATGAGCCAACCATCGATGTGGGTGAGCTTGTAGATCTGCGATCCGATCTATCGCTCGATGGTGAGTTGTTGCGTGAACCATCAACGCACCTCTTCGTGGAGAGTTTTTGCGAACGCGCGGCCAACGTCGTGGACGGCTGCGAAACGCTTGTCGTCACATATCACACGAAAGAGCTTCAGAAGCTAATTGCTTCACGATGCGGACGCTGCAATCTCATCGACTTTATCGATCTATTCTCTGAACAGTCTCGTACGTCAATTCGCCACGACGTTCGGTGGTGCCACTAGGCCTTCGACTAACCTTTGCCGAAAAGAGTTTGACCATGAATACGAAGAACCCTTGGCTCACGCGCTACATAGCAGTCCTCTTTGGCGTTTCTTTCTTTGGAGTTGCACCGACCTTATTCAACTTTGTGGTCGACCCCTTCAATATGAATGGTTGGTTTGACTTAGATCTCAATAAGCGAGAAATCAGCGTCAAGGCGCACTATCCGCTCTTCAAGATGATTGAATATCCCCGCAATCGGGGTTCGCACATTATTCTTGGCGATAGTCGTAGCCGCGCGCTTCAAGATAAGTACTTCAAAGAGGCCGGTTTCTCCGGCGCATACAACTTTGCATACGGCGGTGCAACTATCCCTGAACTGTACAGCACGTATGAATATCTACGCGAAAATACGAAGCTAAAGACCTTGATTATCGGCGTGCCACTGAGAACGTTCGATCTCAATCACCGTAACGGCCTGAACCGAGTGCCAGAAGCTATCGAGATCGCTGGTGCACCGTTTCGTTACTACTCGAGTTGGTTCGTCGCAAAAACTGGCTGGGCCAATATCGATGATAGATATGGCTCCGAGTTAGACGCGCTGGCGCGTTTTATGCCCTCCTTTATCGGCACAGCGAGGGCGGAAGGTCCGTCTAACGTGACACTCGACAGCCTCCTTGATCCAGCGCTGTGTGAGGGGTGTCGTCTCCCAGAGATTTCTAATCCCGCGAAACTACCGATGGCGTTACGTCGATACGGTCTTGGACTAGGCGTGTGGTCAAGCACGTGGCAAGAGAAGAACATTGATAGAGTTCTCCCTAAAAAATTTGCGCGTCAAGTTAGCAAGAATGCAGCAAACGATTGGCGAAAATTCACTTTCTCAGAAGAGCTATGGTCAAAAGTTGCGGAGATTGCTGAATGGTGTGACCGAGACGGCATTAGGTTGTTCTTTTTTGTGCCGCCAACCATTCTTGAAATGCAACATCGGATTGCAGACTTTGGGCTCGCAGATGTGAATCATGCGTACCGCGCGCGTTTAACCCAGTATGCACCAGTAATTGATTTCGATTTCGATAATGCGCTGACGCGAGAACTGTCTCATTTCAACGATGCCTACCACTTTGATAGCGGCGTCGCTCGAGAAATTGCGGCCGAGTTTTCCCGTCTGATTATGTCTACACATCAAAGAAAAAAAACAAAAGGGCGTAAGGGAGATCTCATCCGGTGTCCGATTGAAAAGGAGGATAGCAAGCTCGACCGGACGCATGACCAACTATCTCTAAGAGTCGGCGTCAATTGTAGGATCTGGAGTAGGTCTGATGTCTAGTCAGCACATAAAAATAATGGGGTCCATCATCGTATGTGTCGCGCTTTTGGTTGGTGTCTACAGCTTAGGCGGTTGGCATAAGCAGCGAGATGAAGGCCTAAGTGCTCCAAACGACCCAAAAGTAAACGAGCGTATTTCGCAGGCACGTAGTCTTCAAGAACTTGGCAAGTGGCGAGAAGCAAATGAAATGTTTGCACCGCTTGCCACAGCAGAGCATCCAGTGGCGATGTACCATTTTGCTCGAGCGTACAAATATGGATGGGGAGTTCCCACAGACCTAGAGACCGCAAGAGATTGGCTAATGAAAGCGGTGCGATTCAACTACATATATCGAGGTGAGACAGCGTATGAAATTGGACGACTTTATCAGCAGTCAGCTGGTGAAAACTGTGACGAGATAGCTGTTGCGTGGTTCGCGAAAGCACTCTCATGGAACTTTGACAAGGCACATGTGCAGCTTGCGTATCACCATCGATACGGCTTGGGTGTGGAACAAAACACTGAGTCGGCCCTCTATCATTATGAGCAAGCGGCTGTGGCCGGCTATCCCACCTCTACAATCAAGTATGCGCAATGGATGCTAAAGGGTGGGCAGGGTGTCGAGCCAAACCCGGAAGGCGCTCGCTACTGGGGGCGTCGCGCGATGGAAGGACTTTCGTCAAAAGCGAAAGACGGTTCTGGTAGTGCCGCCAAAACGTTAGGTCGCCTCTATCGTGATGGCGTTTTTGTGGAGCCAAACCTGGTCACAGCGGAACGTTGGTTTCGTCGTTCCAGCAGGCTTGGCGACCAAGGCGGCATGCACGAACTGGCATTGCTTCTGCTTCTAAAGCCCGCAGACAAAGAAAAAACAAACGAAGCTTTGGACTGGCTGCGCATGGCGGCAGAACTTGGGCACGGCGGTGCCGTTACGGACCTCGGACGTTTACACCTCAAACGTGCGTACGGTCTTTCCCAGGCAGAGGCTGTTGGCTTTTTCGAAAAGGGGATCTTGCTTCGCCATCCGGGCTCTATGGAGGAATTGGCACGATTGTTGGCTGAAGGTCGACTGATTGAGCAGGATACAAAGCGAGCGCGCAAGTTGGCTCAAGAGGGAGCCAAGTTGGGCCATGATGGTGCTAAGGCGCTCCTTGCAGAGCTTGATGCCAAAAACAAAGACCGTTCTGCCGAAACAGAGAACTCATAATTACAGATAAGTGAACCGAGAAGCACCGAGCGCGGCGAGGCAAAAAAATGGTTTTTAGCTCTTTAGAATTTATCTACCTCTTTCTTCCCGTCACGCTCGCTGGCTTTTTTATCCTGCGTAGCGTCAACTCGGAACGCGGCATTATTGCTTGGCTCATTGCCGCGTCTTTGTTTTTCTACGGTTGGTGGAACCCCTGGTACTTAGCCTTGCTGATTGGCTCTGTTCTCTTCAACTATGGTCTTCACCGGATACTCGTACAACTCAAAGACCGCTGGGTCTTGGGACTCGGTATAGCCGCTAACCTCTTAGTGCTTGGCTATTACAAGTATGCTGACTTTTTTATAGCTAATGTTAATTCCCTCACTGGGCTCGACTATGCACTCGCAGGCGTTGCGCTGCCACTTGCAATTTCATTCTTCACGTTCCAGCAGATTTCGTTTCTCTACGACACGTATCGAGGTGAGCTGGCGGAGTGTGACTTCCCAAAATATGCACTTTTCATAGTATTTTTTCCGCAGCTCATCGCAGGGCCTATCGTTCTACAGAAAGATACAATTCCTCAGTTTAATTTGTCGGTCTTCAAGAACCGCATAGGTGTAAATCTGTCAGTCGGGTTGACACTCTTTGTAATCGGTCTTTTCAAGAAGATCGTTCTAGCCGACGGGGTCGTGCCTTATGTATCAACTGTCTTCGGCCTGGCAGAGACAACGGAAGGCGTACCTGTTGAGGCGGCGTGGATTGGTGCACTCGCGTATACACTTCAGATTTATTTCGATTTTTCGGGCTACTGCGACATGGCGCTCGGCGTGGCGCGCATGTTCGGTATCCGGCTGCCGATAAATTTCAACTCACCATACAAATCGAAGAGCATCATAGAGTTTTGGCGCCGCTGGCATATAACTCTATCGCGCTTCTTGCGTGACTATCTCTATATACCGCTCGGTGGCAGTCGGCGTGGAGCAGGGCGCCGCCATTTAAATCTGATGGCTACCATGGCCCTCGGTGGACTTTGGCACGGGGCTAGCTGGACGTTCGTAGTTTGGGGTGTGCTGCATGGGACATATCTGGTTGTGAACCACACTTGGTCGCGTCTATCGGGCAACTATTCGAAGCCTACTTGGTTGCCCTCGTGGCTCGGTAGCGGTCTCGCGCAAACTCTCACTCTGTTGGCAGTCGTTGTCGCGTGGGTGTTCTTCCGAGCTGAGACATTTGGTGGCGCAAACAGCATCCTCGTCGGTATGGCGGGAGTCTCTCAGCCGCTGGAACCCAAACTGTGGGAGTCTGTATCGCAAAACACATTCACTATCTGGCTTCATTTGGCCGCGTTGAGTGCAGTTGTACTCCTTATGCCCAATTCAATTGAGATCGCTCGACGGTATGGGCCGGTTCTTGTGGAAGGAACCGAGACGATCAAGAATGCAAACGTAACAATGCCGGTTGCCTGGCGCCCATCGCCGGCCTGGTCTGCAACAATGGGACTCGCTTTCTTTGTGGCATTGGTTCAATTGTACCGGATGGAAGACATCACGGAGTTCATCTACTTCAATTTCTGATGCTCTGAGAACCAGGGGGCGCGCCGGATGGGACAGAACTGGAGAGTTATCTCGGCGGAAGAGGTCTATCGGAACGATAGGGAGCTTATCGTAAGTCGGGAAGAAGTGCAGTTGCCCGACGGGCGTGTAATCACCGACTTCTATCAAGTCCAATTGCCAAGTCATGTGACAATTTATGCAACGACGGGGGAGGGAGAGGTCGCCTGTCTGCGGCAGTACAAACACGGGCCGCGCAAAGTGTGCCTTACGCTTCCAGGTGGCTTGATCGATGCCGGAGAGGATCCGGCAGAAGCGGCAAAGCGGGAGCTGCTAGAGGAGACGGGGCTTTCATCCAACCAATGGATACTTCTAGGAACTTACACTCTCGGAGGCAATCAGGGGATCGCAACGTCACACCTGTTCCGCGCCGCGTGCGCTGAAGAGGCGCGCACGCCTGCCTCGGGAGACTTGGAAGATATGACGCTTGAGTTTTTGTCTCCTGAACGTGTTTTGACGGAGATGGAATTGGGCAGCTTCCCCATCATTAGTCATGCTGCAGCAATAGCTCTCGCGAATTTGAGTAACAAGACCTCGTCGTAGTACTCACGGCGGAAAGGTTTGCCGATTTGGATCCGGATCCGACGGCCAACCGATGACTATGCCCCAAATCGCAAATTGCAGTTTGCAACTACTCATTTGCACATTGCCGATTTGCATAAGCTGCATCAGCGGGCGCATTCGTTAAGTGTATGAAAATAATAGGAACTTTGTAAGGCGCTCATTTGGCACGCCTCTTGATGATGTGGAGTCAGTTTGAATCAAACAGGGCAGCGTCATCATGAACGAGCTAGCTAGAGACTTTGAAATCTATGAAGCCATCGAGCCGGCGATCCTGCGACCGGAAACCCGTACGCTTCCGACCATCTCAATCATCGGCCTTGGCTATGTGGGAGCGGTCTCCACCGCATGTCTTGCGAAACTTGGCCACACGGTCATCGGCTGCGACGTCGATGAGATTAAAGCCGGTCAGATCGCGCGCGGCGAGTCCCCCATTCACGAGAAGGATCTCGGCGAGCTTCTGGGCCTCGGCGTGGAATCCGGCCTCGTCTCGGCGACTACCGATGCCGTGGACGCGGTCGCCAACTCCGACATGACCTTTGTGTCGGTGGGCACGCCGACGTCGCCCGATGGCGGCTGTGACTATCGCTACGTGATTTCCGCGGCGCGGGCGATCGGCGAAGGCATCGCCCGCAAGGACGGTTACCACGTCGTCGTCATGCGCTGCTCCATCCCCCCGGGCACCACGTTGAATGTGATGGTCCCGGAGATCGAAGCCGCTTCGGGCCTCAAAATGGGTGAGGATTTCGGCGTTTGCTTCAACCCGGAATTCCTGCGCGAGGGCAGCGCGATCGCCGACTTCGATTCGCCGCCCAAGACTGTGGTTGGCGCCAATGACAAGCACGCCGCGGACATGCTGGCGCGCGTTTATGCCCCGGTCGACCCGGACGCCATCGTCACCTCGATCGAGGTGGCCGAGATGGTCAAGTATGTCGACAATGTTTGGCATGCGGCTAAGGTGTCTTTTGGCAACGAAGTGGGCCGAGTCTGCAAGCCGCTCGAGATCGATAGCCACCAGGTGATGGACATTTTCGTCCGGGACACCCAGCTCAACCTGTCGCCGTATTACCTCAAGCCCGGCTTCGCCTATGGCGGGTCGTGCCTGCCGAAGGAAGTGCGGGCCGTCGTCCATCTGGCCGAACAGCTGAATGTCAGCACGCCGCTGATCAACTCGCTTGGTGACACCAACGCGCTGCAGATTCAGTCCGCGACGGACATGCTGCTTGAGACCGGTTGCGAGCGTATTGGCTTTCTTGGCTTGGCGTTCAAGTCAGGCACGGACGATCTGCGCGAGAGCCCCATTCTCGAAGTGGTCAACGCGATGCTGTCCGAGGGCCGCGAAGTCTGTGCATGGGATCCGGCGATTAACGCCGAAACCCGCGTGTCGAACCAGTTCGAGTATGTGCGCCACATTTATCCGCATCTCGAGCCGGTGGTCGACGCGCTGCCGGACATGCTGTCCGCAAGTCCGCATGAGGTCATCGAACGGGCAGACGTGGTCGTGGTGTCCCAGGCAACGGACGCGATCCGCCGTGTGGTCGCTGCCCGCCTCGGACGGGTTCGCATTATCGATCTGGTACGCCTGTTCCCCGAGGTGCCAGACTTCGACGGCTACACCGGCATCGGCTGGTGATCCGAAATTTCAAATGACACACTCATAACTTTGCGGATTTGAGGACTTACTTTGGCTATGAGCGTGGATACTGACTTCAATGTCTCGCCTGTGCACGAGCAAGGACGACGATCTGATCGGCACCGGCCGTTCTGAAGTGCTTTCAGGTGCTGGGGGTAATGACTCGATCCAAGCTTTGTCTGGGGACGATTAGGTGTTCGGCGGTACAGGCAATGACCTGTAGGGCCAAGACGGCAACGATATCATGTATGGCAGTGGCCGCCCCGCCTATGTGGACATGCAATCGCTCACTATGGTGGAGGCGACCACCGCGACCGTGACCTTCATGGACGAGGACCCCGCTGATCTGAGTTTCAACTTTGGCCGTTATCTGGGCGGATTTTTGCCTCGCGGAATTTGAAACTCCTGTTGAATTTATTGGTCGATTTACCGGCCTCTCACGCCGGAAACAGGGGTTCGATTCCCCTGCGGGGCGCCAATATTATCAATGAGTTAGGCTGCAACAGCCACGAGCAGATCGGCCGGATCGACGAGGGCTCTCGAGAGCGCTTGCTCGCTCACACGCCAGTCGTGGGCCGGACGAGGCCGTAACGCGAGCCGAGCCAGGCAGCTCAACCAGATGCGCCTCTATGGCCAGCTTGGTCTGCCGGTCATCACGACCTCCAGGATCGCACTATCCCGATTGTCCATAACTTGCGCTGCAACAACGTCACGCCAGCCGGCGCAGACCATGATGATCGTTAGACGGCGACTCTTGTGCGGCCATCCCCCCTGCCGCCCGTCTGAGCGGATCGGCCTAACAGGCTGACCTTCGGTGACTTGTGGCGCTCCAACCCTTTGTTGGGGCGCCCGCAATTGAGGGGGTCCGGAAAACGAAGCATGCCGCGGCGGGTGGCCATCTGGAACGAGGATGTGTGTCCCCGCGGTTCAGAATCAAGCAAGCTTGATCGATTGGCAGAGCCTGCCGTCCTTGCTTGATACGGATCAAATCGTCCAAGCCTTGGGCGGGTTAAGCTGATAACAAAGGCTGAAATGGGGGGTGAGATGGTGACGAGCCACGCGGTTCCGGGGGCAACACGGGCTCTTTGGCTTTCGACGATCGCCTTCACGGTGTGTTTCGCCGTGTGGACGATCTTCGCCATTATCGGCGTCCGCATCCAACAGGATCTCGGGCTGGACGAGACCCAATTCGGTCTTCTGGTCGGCACGCCCATCCTAACCGGATCGCTCAGCCGGATTTTCCTCGGCATTTGGACCGATCAATATGGCGGCCGCCTCGTTTATACGCTGACCATGCTGGCGGCGGCCGCCGCGACCTTCCTTCTCTCTTTCGCCACCACCTATCCGTGGATGCTGGTCGCAGCACTTGGCGTCGGGCTTGCGGGCGGCTCCTTCGCCGTCGGCATTGCCTATGTGTCCAAATGGTACCCACCGGAGAAACAAGGGACGGTGCTCGGAATTTTCGGCGTCGGCAATGTTGGTGCGGCCGTCACCAAGTTCGTTGCGCCGTTCGTTCTCGTCGCCTTTGGCTGGCAGATGGTGGCCGTGGTTTGGGCGGCAGTGTTGACAGTCATGGCGATCATCTTCTGGTTTACCACCGACGACGATCCCGAGATCAAGGCCCGGCGTGAGCGCAAAGAAAAGCCGCGCGGGCTCCTGCTACAGTTGGCGCCGCTTCGCCACCAGCAGGTCTGGCGGTTCTCGCTGTATTACTTCTTCGTGTTTGGCGGGTTCGTCGCGCTCGCGTTGTGGCTGCCGCGCTACATGATCGGCGTCTACGAGCTCGATATCACGACCGCCGGCATGCTCGCGGCGCTCTATTCGATTCCGGCCAGCCTATTCCGCGCCTATGGCGGATATCTGTCCGACCGCTACGGTGCGCGGGCGGTCATGTATTGGACATTTGGCATTTCGCTGGTCTGCCTGTTGATGCTGTCCTATCCGGACACCGACTATGTTATTCACGGCATCGGGGGGCCGATCGCGTTCTCGACCCGGATGGCTCTCATCCCATTCGTGATTACGATTTTCATACTCGGCTTCTTCATGTCGCTCGGTAAGGCGGCGGTCTATAAATTCATTCCCATCTACTACCCTGAGCATGTTGGTTCCGTCGGTGGGCTCGTCGGCATGATCGGCGGACTCGGCGGCTTCGTGCTGCCCATCGCTTTCGGCGTCATGGCGGATCTGACCAATATCTGGACGAGCTGCTTTATGCTGCTCTTCCTCATCGTCGCTGTTTCTCTCGCCTGGATGGTGGGCTCCATCCGCCTGATGGAGTATCGCGCTGCAGGCGAGGTGCTCGCCAAGTTGCCGCAGCTGCCCGAACTTGAGGAAGCAAAACGTGCGCAAGCATCCCGCCAAACATAGCGGACTGATCAAGGATTGGCGCCCGAGGACGAGACTTCGGCAAAGGCCTCGCTTAGCGACCTGTTTGTTCGTCACTTGGTGGTGGTACCGGCGCCGGGGAGCGGGGGTCAGATGCGACCAATGCGGCGTCAGCCCGGCTCAGAGTGCGAAGCAAACCACAGCAGCGGGAGAGTGAGATGACTGACCTCACAAGGTGGGACGTCGAAGATGGCGCATTCTGGAACTCGACTGGAAAGCGCACCGCCTACCGGAATCTCTGGATCTCGATCCCCAGCCTTCTTTGCGGATTTGCGGTTTGGTTGTACTGGGGCATCATCACGGTGCAAATGCTCAATGTGGGCTTCCCCTTCGCCAAGTCCGAGTTGTTCACGCTCGCCGCCATCGCCGGTTTCACCGGGGCCACCTTGCGCATTCCCAGCACCTTTTTCATCCGTATCGCCGGTGGAAGAAATACGATCTTTTTCACCACCGCATTGCTGATGATTCCGGCGTTCGGCACAGGCGTCGCCTTGCAGGACCAGAATACGCCGCTATGGGTATTCCAGATCCTGGCGCTGCTTTCCGGACTCGGGGGCGGTAATTTCGCCTCTTCGATGTCCAACATCAGCTTCTTCTTTCCCAAGCGCATGCAAGGGCTGGCACTGGGCTTGAACGCAGGGCTGGGCAACGCCGGCGTCACGACCATGCAGGTCGTGGTGCCGCTGGTGATGACCTTCGGCGTGTATGGGGCGTTGACCGGCGACCCGATGATCCTCCAGAGCACGTCGGGCACGCTCGTCGGCAAGATCCCGGCTGGCTCGGAAACCTGGATCCAGAACGCCGGGTTCGTCTGGCTGCTAGCCCTGATCCCGCTGGCCATCGCCGGCTGGTTCGGTATGAACAACATCCGCACCGAAGAAGTAACCCCAGTGATCGCCGGAGGCACGTTCGGCGCCTTCACTCGCATCACGGCGATGCTTCTGATCGGGTTAGTTACCGCGGCTTGCGGCCTCTATTTCGTTCTTCCTCCGCCGGTTGGATTAGGTATGCCGATCTGGTTCAAGTGGATCGTACTGCTCTCTGTCATTGCCGCGACGGTCTTGCTTCTTTACTACGTGTGCTTTTTCGTCAGAGACAATCTACAGCACCAATATCAAATTTTTCGGAACAAGCATACCTGGGTCATGAGTATCGTCTACACCATGACCTTCGGTTCCTTCATTGGCTACTCGGCGGCTTTTCCGTTGGCCATCAAGGTCGTCTTCGGTTTTCAACATACCGAGGTCGATGGTGTCATGACCCATGACACCCTAAATCCGGCCGGCCCGAGCGCCCTGACGTTTGCCTGGATGGGTCCTTTCATCGGCGCCTTCATCCGCCCCCTCGGTGGTTGGATCTCGGATAAGGTCGGAGGGGCCAAGGTTACTCAGATTATCACCATCGTGATGATCCTCAGCGCCCTTGGCGTGGCCTATTTCATGAACGCCGCCTACAAATCGGCAACGCCGGAAGAATACTTCGTGCCGTTCTTCCTGTTTTTCCTGGTGCTGTTCGCCGCCACCGGCATCGGCAACGGCTCGACCTTTCGTACCATCGCCATGATCTTCCCCAAGGAGCAGGCAGGCCCTGCTCTGGGCTGGACTTCGGCGGTGGCAGCTTACGGCGCCTTTATCATACCTCAGGTGTTCGGTGAGCAGATCAAGGAGGCGACGCCACAGTATGCTCTTTACGGCTTTGCCATTTTCTATTTCGTCTGCCTGCTGTTAAACTGGTGGTACTACCTTGGACCGAAGAGGGAATTCAACAACCCATAGAAAGAAATGCAGCATATCGATTTCGCCGGCCGGTTGACCGCGCGGGACATTGTTGCTGCGACCATGGAGAAGCTCTCTCTCACCAGCCGCGATACCGAAGAACACCGAAGAGCTAAGGACAGCAAGGAATGATCAAGCCTCAAGGTTCGATTTCGCAGTGTCTTCGCTTGGCTGCAAGGTCGATTTGCGCCGTCGGCTTGTCTTTGATTGCTTCCACTAGCGCCGGGGGGTCTTTGGCCATGGCGCAGAGCGCCAACTACGATCCTCAAGTGGGGGCGCCCACGCGGTACCAGGCGCCGCATACAGGTATCTTGAACGGCAAGTTCTGGACCGACTTCCGCTACCGCTATGAACATGTCAATCAGGCCGGCCTGCCGAAAAACGCAAAGGCCTCGACCTTGAAGAACAAGACAGGCGTCGAATCCGGCTTCTTCCATGGCTTCCGTGCGGGCGTCGAGGGCGAGTTCGTCCTCGAGATCGGTCCCGACGACTTCAACAACACCATCAACGGCAGGACTCAGTACCCGATCGTCGTCGACGTGGAATCCGCGGAAGTCGACCAAGCCTATTTGGAGTCCCACAACATCCCCGGCGTTGTGCTGTTGGGCGGCCGCTTTCTGGAGAACCTCGACAACCTTCGCTATGTTGGCTCCGTGGCGTGGCGCCAGAACGATCAAACCTTCGACGGCGGAAAGGCAACCATCACGGCGATTCCCGGCGTGGAGCTGCTCTATGCCTATATCGGCAACGTCAACCGCATCTTCTCCGATAGTTCGCCAATCGGAAACATCCACTCGAACATCCATCTGATGCACGCGAAGAGTAAGAAGTACTCTTTCGGCCAGCTCACTGCCTACACGTACCTGATGGACTTGTACGATTTGGACCGGCTCTCCAACGCAAGTTACGGCGGGTTCCTCAAAGGCAAGCAGACGCTGAGCGACAGCCTTGCTTACCACTACCGGCTCGAATACGCGCACCAAACGGACTACGGCGATTCGCCTTTGAACTACGACGCAGACTATGTGCGCGTGGAGCAGGGGCTCTCGAAAGGCGGCTTCACGGGAAGCTTTGTCTACGAGCTCTTGGGTAGCGACAACGGCGTGGCCGCGTTTCAGACGCCGCTTGCCACGGGTCATATCTTCAACGGGTTCGCCGACGTGTTTGTTGTGACGCCGCCCACCGGGCTCCAGGACTTCTATGTCCAGGCCAAATACAAAGTGCCGACAGCGTCGGGCGGTCCGTTCAGCTATTTCGGCGGGCTACTCTTGCTGGCCCAATATCACGAATACCGTTCCGCCGTGCGCAGCCTCGATTATGGCTCCGAATTCGACTTCTACGCTTATCTCCCCATACGCGACGGTTTCTACGCCCAAGCCAAATACGCGAACTATCGGGCGGACGATTTCTTCGTCGACCTGCAGAAGGTGATCTTCGGGCTGGGCTATCAGTACTGAGGGCGGTGGCGGAGCGTCTAGCTGTCGCCTTGAGCGCATGACCGGAAGAAGCCCACGTTCGGGCAGAAGTCTGCGGTCCCTCGCTGCCCTTCACTTTCCAGCCAACGCCAACAAACGCCCTCGTGGACGCAATAACGGCATTTCGCGCGCGCTTCTATGAAGGCAAGCCCGCCGTCAATGCGAAGCGCAGCAAGCATGTCGACGCCCTGCGTCTCGATCATCCGGTCCATCAGCTCGTACCGTTGGCGCAACTCGTCGCGCGTCGGCCATAGCAACCTCGAATTCGGCATCACCCACCTCCCTGTGCGAGCACGGCCCGTCGAGTAAAGTTCTTTCTAAGCGGGGCCGATGGGGCTGTCGTTGCTCCATATCAAGCTTTCCGGCTGAGCCACCGGGAAGGACCTCCTGGCCCCTCAGCCGCGCGCCAGGCGAGGCCGCAACAGCATCGGTGCGTATTCTAGGAGGAATAGGCAGAAGGCCGTGATCCAGGCGATTCCCGCCAATTCGATTAGGCTTCCATTGGCTTGGGGAAGGGCCCCGGCAGCAATGCGCAATACGGATGCTGTGATGACCGCCGCGTAAGTGGCGATCGTAAGTGCTGATGCCGTGAGCTCGTGGCCTGTGTGGCCGCGCGTGGCCCGCGTCATGACGGCGAGCGTCATGATGCCGATGGCGCCGACGGTCCAAGAATGCATAGCCGCCGTGCCGGCAAGTGTGTGTGGCTCGAAGATGACAACGGCACCGAGCAGAAACCCGAGCGGGACGAAAGCATAGCCGAGATGCAGGACGAGTACGAGTGGCTCGCGCCACGCGTATGGGCCTGCCCAGCGCCACAGGCGTACTGCTTGAAGGATTGCGGCAATCA
>Ga0209013_10003558_pt1 | contig 13843 bp, 13 predicted proteins | sample Cruoilmetagenom2_FD_187291 | JGI IMG/M metagenome (GOLD analysis project Ga0209013, IMG submission 187291) | Oil polluted marine microbial communities from Coal Oil Point, Santa Barbara, California, USA - Sample 2 (SPAdes) (version 2) | ecosystem: Environmental > Aquatic > Marine > Oil seeps ... | reverse complement strand
GTGGAGAGCGTAACCGTTTGCATTTAGCTATGACACTTAAAGAAGAGGGGAATGTGTTATTATTGGATGAACCAACTAATGATTTAGATGTTAATACTTTAAGAGCTCTTGAAGAAGGTTTAGAAAATTTTGCTGGTTGTGCAGTTGTTATTAGTCACGATCGTTGGTTTTTAGATAGAATCTGTACACATATTTTAGCTTTTGAAGGTGATTCTCAAGTTTATTTCTTTGAAGGTGGTTTTTCTGAATATGAAGAGAATAAAAAGAAACGTCTTGGTGGCGATTTAATACCTAAACGTATTAAGTATAGAAAATTAGTGCGCTAAGCTTTTAAGGATTTCTTTGTAGTAAACAAAAAATTGTATTAATAAAGGTTAATTATCATCGTATAAATGACCTTCAGTAAAATCTTTATACTCTTTATTTTTATCATCTATTTCATGCTCTTTTGTATCACTTAAGCGGTCATTTTCAGCTCTAAGTTTATACGATTTTCGTATACCTAATATTAGCAAAATAAAAAAAAAAGCAACTACAATTATCAAACCTGTTACAATGTTAACCTGTTCAATTAAAGGGACGGGATGTAAAATAAATATTAAAATACTATTTAGCATTGTAGGCTTAAGATTGGGTTAATAGTACTTCAAATATAAAGTATTTTTATTATTAATTAGCTATAAATGAAAATATTATAAAATTATAAATAGCGCCTCCTTAAAATATATTATAATTATATTAATCTGTTTTTTAACTTAATTTTAATTATTAGTTTACTTGTGTAACATATGTTACACAAGTAATAAATCATGATAATAATCATAAATTATAGTCATAAAAGCAAGTAATTTTACCTTGTTATTAAGACAAATAAGAGTATCAGTTTCAATAACAGAGAATGATAAATATCTGTTTCTTAAAATTGATTCAATCAAAATGATAAACTAAATATTATGATTATGAAAACTAAATTTTTAAATGTATTAGCATTTCTATTTACAGCTGTATTATTTGGACAAACAGGGCATATAATGCAGGGAGTTGGTGCTGTTAACATGTCTATGGGAGGAGCTTCTACAGCACAACCCTTAGATATTAGTCGAGATTTACAATGGAATCCTGCTTCAATTTCTACTTTTGAAGGGAAAATACTTAAATTCGATATTGGTTTATTTTCTGGATCACCAAAATTATATTCTACATATGGCCCTTTTACAGGGTCTACGGAAGATGACAAAGGTCTTTCCCCTATGCCTGCAATAGCTTTTGTTTGGGGAGATGTAGGAAGTAAGCATACTTTTGGTGTTTCTGTTTTTGGGATAAGTGGATTTGGTGTAGATTTTGCTGAAGATTTGAATTACCCACAAGATTTACTAGGAAATCCAAACCCCAATTATGACCCGAATGCAAGTTCTAATCCAATTAATTTTCCGCAATTTGCAGGAGGGTTTGGTCATTTAGCCTCAGATTATATGTTATTACAAGTTGGTTTTACTTGGGCATATCAAGTTTCTGAAAAATTTTCAGTTGGAGTCGAGCCTACTATAAATTATGGGGCTTTAGAAATAGGTCCAAATCCTTTAGCAAGACCAGATTTTACAGGAAAAGGCTATCCTGAAAGTGATAGAGCTGGATCAATTGGGTTTGGTGCTCAAATAGGAGCATTTTATGATACACAAAGTGGGTTTAAATTTGGAGCGTCTTACAAAACTCAACAATATTTTGGAGATATGAAGTTTGATAGTAAATATTTAGATGGAAGTGAAGCTCCAGAAGTTAAATTTACTATGAATTATCCAGCTGTATATTCTATTGGTATAGGATATTCTAAAACAGATTTTGATGTAGCCTTAGATTATCGTTATGTTGATTATGAAAATGCAGATGGATTTGAAAAATCTGGTTGGGAAATTGGAGAAAATGGATTTCCTACTGGAGCGGTAAATGGTTTTGGTTGGAAAAGTATAAGTGTTATTTCAGTAGGTTTACAATATAAAGGAGTTGAAAAATTACCTTTAAGGGTTGGGTATACTTATAGCAGCAATCCAATTGATGAAGATTTAACATTTTTCTCTATGCCTGCTACAGCAGTAATTGCCCATGCCTTCCAATTTGGATTTAGCTACACTATTAATGACAAATTTATGCTAGATGCTGTTTATCACCATGGAACTAGTGATGGCAAAACTGAAGGGTCAATGTTAAGCCCAATGGCAATATCGTCAACAAACCCACTAGGTGTAGTTCCAGACACTAAAGTTGGTTATGATATGACAACAGATATGGTTATGGTTGGGGTTAGTTATGCTTTTGGAAAAAAAGTAACTAACGAACCGGAAATAATTGAATGATTTTTTTATAACTTTTCAGATATAAGCAAATAGGCTATACTTTCAAAATACCGAAACTATAGCCTATTTTGTTTGTTAAAAGTTATAAGCACATATTATTTGACATTATTTTGCTATAGTAAGTATCTCAATTTCTGCTGTTTGTGAATAAGTTTTGATACTATATACCATAAAAATTGTATTTACAACATCCAAAGTTTTAAGTTAGTCGTATATAATTGAAACTTGGGTTGATGCTTGTTAAGTTCAACTAAAAGTTGATATTTATGAATTATGAGAAATTAAAATCTAGACTTTTTACATTAAAAAAAATATTGAATTAACAATTATAGAATTAACATTACGTTTAAAAATTAAATACAAGTAATTATGGAAAACAACAAAAATGGTATAGGATTAAAAGTAGCTTTAGGAATTGCAGTTGTCTTATTGGCAGTAACAGCATATTTCACTTTTGACATTATGAATGAAAAAGATGAGATGGAAGCTGATCTTACAGAACAAAAGCAAATGGTGATGAATGATTTAAGTAATATGATACAGCAATATGACATGGCCATTAATGAGAATGAAGTTGCTAATAATAATTTGACTGAAGCCAAAGAACGTATACAAGGATTGATGGATTCTTTAAAAATTTCAGAAACTAATGTTAAAAGCTTGTGGAGATATAAGAAAAAATATTTGTCTCTTCAACAGGAAATGGATGTTTTACTTACTGAAAACGATAGATTAACGCTTGAAAATGAGTTGTTGGCAACATCTTTAGATAGCACTAGAGTTCGTTTAGAAGAGCGCAGTATGTTTACAGATTCTTTATTGGTTCAAAATACAGCTTTGGCTGAAGTAGTAGAAGATGCATCTGTTCTTAGTACAGTTGGTTTAAAAGGTTTTGGTGTTATTGAAAGAACTTCTGGAAAATTGATTCCAACGGAAAGAGCTAGACGATCAGATAAAATAAGAGTTTGTTATACAGTTGCTAAAAACAGATTAGTACAGGCTGGAGATCAAGAATTATATATTCAAGTTATAGATCCAAAAAACAATGTTCTAGGCGCTAATGAGCAAGTTCAATTTGGTGAGCAAACATTAAATTATAGTTTAGTTAGTAAATTTAATTATGAAAATAATAATTTAAATGTTTGTGAATTTATTACAAAACGAAATGATGATTTTGTTAAAGGGCGATATATAGTAAATGTTTTTAATGAAAAAGATTTAGTATCAAGTTCTGAGTTTACCTTAAAATAATTTTTATACAATAACTTAAAAGCCCAAAAAAGTTTTCTTTTTGGGCTTTTTTTATATAAAATCTGCTGAGTTTTTCTTGGAAATTAAAATCATATAAATTTACCATGAATCATTACTTTACCAATATGGTTTTCTCCAAATGAATATGGCAGATAGCTATAACTAGGACAGGGTTTAGTTATAATTAAATTGGCTTTTTTTCCTTTAGTTATGCTACCATATAAATTTGAAATACCCATAGCATAAGCTCCATTTATAGTTGCAGCATTTATAGCTTCTTCTGGTGTCATTTTCATTTTTATACACGCTGTACTTACAACAAAATTCATATTGCCACTAGGTGTAGAACCAGGATTATAATCTGTTGCTAAAGCTAAAGGTAAACCAGCATCTATTAATCGTCTTGCTGGAGTATAAGGAATACTTAAAAAGAAAGAACATGAAGGTAAAGCCACAGGAATTGTTTCACTGCCTTTTAAGGCTTCAATATCTTCAGGGTTTAGTTCTTCTAGATGATCTACTGATAATGCTTTATGTTTTACACCTAAAGCAACACCACCAAAAGCATTAAATTGGTTGACATGTATTTTTGGTATTAACCCATGCTTTCTTCCAGCTTCTAAAACTCTATCAGTATCTTCGAGAGAGAAGTAATCCTTTTCACAAAACACATCAATATATTGCGCAAGTTGTTTTTTAGCTACTTGAGGAATCATTTCATTAACTATCAAATCTATGAATCCTTCTTTATTGTCTTTATATTCACTAGGGATTGCATGTGCTGCTAAAAGTGTTGATTTTATTTTAATTGAAAAATTATTTTTGAGACGTTTAATAACATTCAACATTTTAATCTCAGCATCTACAGATAAACCATAACCTGATTTTATTTCAATAGCACCAGTACCCATAGACATTACCTTGTTAAGACGCTCAACAGATTGTGTATATAATTCGTCTTCACTTGTGCTTAGTATTTTTTTAGCAGAGTTTAATATGCCTCCACCACGATTTGCAATTTCTTGATACGTTAAACCATTAATCCTATCTACAAATTCTTGCTCTCTATGTCCTGCATAGACAAGATGCGTATGTGAGTCACACCAAGTAGGTAGCACTATTTTCCCCGTAGCATCAATTGTTATGTCTGCTGTAAATCCTTTACAATCACTCATATTACCAAAATTAACGATAGTATCATCTACAATTAAAACATAGGCATTTTTAATTGTTGGAAGTATTTTCATTTCTGAACCAGATATTTTTTTTATGTTTGGTTCACGAATTTGGAGTAACTCTTTTATATTGGTAATTAATATTGACATATTAAAGGGTGTAAATAATATTTAAAGCCCATAAATTTAGGAACAAAAAATTACAAATTCATGCAAACTATAGGATTAATTGGTGGAATTACTCCACAATCAACCATAATGTATTACGAAGTCTTAAATAGTCTAGCAAACAATAAATTTGGTGGCTTTCATTCTTGTAAAGTAATTATCAATTCTGTAGACTTTGGAGAAATCGCGAAACTTCAAAAAGAAAATAGCTGGGATAAATTGTAAGATATTATGAGAAAATCTGCTTTAAGTTTAGAAAAAGCAGGAGTATGGTTAATTCTTATTTGTACTAACACTATGCATTTAACTATTGATGCGGTTAAAAATGTTGTTAGTATACCTGTAGTCCATATTGCAGAAGCAGCAGCCGAAAAGATTGTTAATCATGGCATAAAAAAAATAGCACTTTTGGGAACAAAATTCACAATGGAGCTTCCATTTTATAAGGACATTTTTGCAACTTTTGGTATTGAAATAATGATCCCTGATGAAATAGATAGAGTGATAGTAAATGACATAATTTATAATGAACTCACAATTGGATTATTAAGTGAAATTTCTAAAAAGGCTTATATAAAGATTATTAATAAACTAATTGATGATGGAGCTGAAGGCGTTATTTTGGGCTGTACTGAGATACCATTATTGATTAAGCAAAACGATGTGAAAATCCCTGTTTTTGATACAACTACTATACATGCTACCAAAGCATTTAATTTGGCATTAGTTTAATATTGATTATATTTAAATTCTTTAAATTCTTTAAATTCTTTAAATTCTTTAAATTCTTTAAAAACTTAAAAAGTTGAATCCAAATTTTATTTTTTTAAAATCACATTTTAATGTAACTGAAGAAACTTTTCTTTTGTTCCAAAAAATATCTAAACCAATAAGCTTAAAAGCTCATGTAGCAATAGCTAAAGAAGGAGAGATGCCTAGTAAAGTTTATTTACTAACAAAAGGAATAATGCGTGTATATTTTAACTCAGAATCTGGTAAGGAACATAATAAAAATATTTTTTATCCGATTTCATTTGTAGGATCATTAACAGCATTAATTAATAAAGCACCTTCAGAATTAACTTATGAAACGCTAACCGAATGCAATGTAATAGAAATGGATTTTGCAGAATTAATGCATTTGCGTGAAACTAATTTGAATGTCTCAAACTTTTATAATAGTATTTTAGAATTTGTTTTCGCATCCTATGAAAAGCGTCAATTAGAATTTCTTTCTTTAGATGCAACCCAACGTTATCTAAATTTAAGAAAGCGTATTCCTAAAATAGACGATTTAATTCCTCAATATCAGATAGCGTCATATTTAAATATTACACCAGTACAATTAAGTAGAATTAGAAAAAATCTTAGATAGTTAAATCTATTAACATATGTTAATAGATGTTATAGTTATAATATCTACTTTTGAAAAGTACTTTATCATAAAATAAATTATTTAATAGCTAACTAATTGATAAAAAAGCAGGAATTTAAATTCCTGCTTTTTTTATATGTTCTAAATTATGTAGAGTAGTCTTTACTCTTTAATAAACTTATAAGTTGTATTATTATTTTCGAATTTGATAATATATATACCACTATTTAATTGAGAAACATCTAATCCATTATTAGCATTAACTGTAGTATTTAATATTTTTTTTCCAAGAAAATCTGATATTGAAACATTATAATATTCGTTTGTTAATCCTTTAAAATGTAAAATATCTTTTGTCGGATTTGGATAAATATTTAAGGTTTCAAATGAAGAATCATCTACACTTAAAGTAATTAGGTCATTTTTATACCAATCTACAGTATCACTAAAATTACCTATTGTGGCTATATCTTGGTCTAAATCACCATCAAAATCTTCAACTGTAATATCAAACATCTGAAAATTATTATTTATAACTAATGTTGGTATAGTACTTGGACTAGCATTACTTGCTCCTTTAAACCAAATCATTGCATCATCAACGACTCCACCATCAGTAACAATTACATCGTTAAGCATATCGTTGTCTATGTCGGCTACTAACACACTTCCTGGGTTATTAATTATCGTATCGTCAGAAATAATATTTTCAGAAGAAGCGCCATTTACAATTTTACTATACCATGCCACATCTCCAGAGGTAAAGTCGACTTTGAATACATTCATATTTCCATCATTATTAACATCACCGATACCTATTTCAAATAAGTAAGATCCTCCAGTATCAACAGGTACTGTATCCTTAATCCAAGATACTGTACCACTTCCAAAGAATTGATTATAATAGATTACAATAGATTGTGAGTCTACATATCCAACAACAACATCTATATCGGTATCACCATCTAAATCCCCAGCTTTTACAAAATAAGGACCATCATCACCATCAAAAATTCCATCATGTATATGAGTTTGAGGAGTGAAACCACCAGCACCATCACCCAAGTACCATTGAGTTCTTTCATTTCCATAAGACACAGTAATTAAGTCCATATTTCCATCTTCATTAAGATCAGCAGCAATCACTTCGCCTGGACTATTAATAGCGCTATCTACTGATGTTTCTAATCCAAAACCACCAGCACCATCACTTAAAAAATAAACTAATTTATTTTGGTTAACAGATGTAGCAATAATGTCATCACCAAATTGTCCATCAATATCAGCAATAATTAATCCATCTACATATCGAATTGTGGATGAAACTGTTGTTTCTATGGTAAAACTACCACTACCATCATTACTATACCACTTTATATAGTCTTGAACAGGAGTCCCGCCATTATAATTATAAGTCGCCATGACTATATCCATATCACCATCCCCATCAAGATCACCTGATGCAATTTCATAAGGTTCTTCTCCAGTATTTGGATCAATATTTTGAATGGCAAAATTTTGAGCATTGATACCAATTGAGATGCAAAGTATTGATATACAAGTAAGTAGAATTTGTTTCATAATTTATAGATTTGGATTGCAATATAAATAAAAAACGTCATTATTATACGTTTTAACGGTTTTATTTGTATTTAATCGTTATTTAAGGTTTCCAACCATGAGCTCAGGTTTCACCCAGTTATCGTATTCTTCAGCAGTAACATACCCTAAATTAATGGCTTCTTCTTTTAATGTTGTTCCATTATTATGTGCTGTATTAGCAATTTCAGCTGCTTTATAATACCCAATTTTTGTATTTAAAGCAGTAACTAGCATTAATGAGTTATTTAATAATTGTTTAATAACCTCGTGATTTGGTTCAATACCAGAAGCACAATGCTCTTCAAAACTTTTGCATGCATCACCAAGAAGTTGAGCAGATTGCAAAACATTGGTAGCCATCATTGGTTTAAATACGTTAAGTTCATAATGTCCTTGCATTCCTCCAACACTAACAGCTACATCATTTCCTATAACTTGAGCACAAACCATAGTTAATGCTTCACATTGAGTAGGATTTACTTTTCCAGGCATAATAGAACTTCCAGGTTCATTGGCAGGAAGATTTATTTCTCCAATACCTGAGCGAGGACCAGAAGCCATCATGCGAATATCATTAGCAATTTTATTAAGTGAAACAGCTAATTGTTTTAATGCGCCATGTGTTTCTACTAATGCATCATGAGCCGCCAAGGCTTCAAACTTATTGTTTGCAGTTACAAAAGGTAATTCAGTGAATTGTGAAATATATGAAGCAACGAGTTCTGCATATCCATTTGGAGTATTTAATCCAGTCCCAACAGCTGTTCCTCCAAGTGCAAGTTCAGCTAAGTGTGGTAAAGTATTTTCTAAAGCTTTTATACCATGATCCAATTGAGAGATATAGCCTGAAAATTCTTGACCAAGTGTTAGTGGTGTAGCATCCATTAAATGAGTTCGTCCAATTTTAACAACGTCTTTGAATTCAATAGACTTATTATATAGTGTATTTCGTAATTTTGTAATTCCAGGAATTGTATTTTCTACTACTTTTTTATATGCTGCTATATGCATTCCAGTTGGGAATGTATCATTAGACGATTGAGATTTATTGACATCATCATTTGGTTGAATAGTTTTTTCACCTTCACCAACTACTTTTCCAGCTATTTGATGTGCTCTATTAGCAATTACTTCATTCACATTCATATTACTTTGTGTTCCAGAGCCTGTTTGCCAAATAACTAAAGGGAATTGATTATCATGCATTCCAGATAATATCTCATCACATACTTTAGCAATAAGATCACGCTTCTCTATTTGCAAAACACCAAGTTCACAATTAGTATATGCAGCAGCTTTTTTTAGATAAGCAAAACCATATATTATTTCTATAGGCATAGATGCCGATGAACCAATTTTAAAATTATTGCGAGACCGTTCTGTTTGTGCTCCCCAAAGTTTATCAGCTGGGACATTTACATTACCCATGGTATCTTTTTCTATCCTGAAATCCATAAATTTTAATGATTTATTACAGATACAAATTTACAATTTTGTTGTTGATTAGTTGAATTGAACAGCATATTATTTGTTAGAATTTATGTTAATAATTATTGCATTCACTATTGTTTTAAAAAATGGTTTATCATATATTTGCAGAAGTATAAAAATAGACACACTATATTATGTTTGATTTTGATCAATATTTAGGATTCTTAGCATTTTTAGCCATTTTTACCATAGGGTTTTGGTTGATGATATTTTTAATAACTTTTGTAATCCCTTATTGGATTGGAGGCGCTTTAATCGAACGGTTTAAAGAAGCAAGAGAAGAAAGAAAAATGAAACATGCAGAATAAGTAATTGAGCATATGTTTAATATATAAAAAAAGGGAAGCTATTTAAGTTTCCCTTTTTTTATTCTTTAAGTTCTAACCTTCTATTTCAAAACCGCCACCATTTCCATTTCCACCACGTTCACGTTTTTTCTTTTGATTAAACCTATATGTGAAAGATAGATTAAAGCTACGTTCTCTCCATTGAAACTCACTTTCACTTATAAAAGTATCTGTAGTAGTGGTTTGATTACGTTTTCTGCTATTAAACACATCGCTAATATTAAATGCTATTGAGGCTTTATCTTTAAATAAATCTTTGCTAAATGCTAATGTTGCCATAAATAGCCCATCTCGCTTATTCTGAGCATTTTCAGATGGACCACGATAGATTAATCGCGTTTGCCAATCTATTTTTCCAGGTAATGTGTATTTACTATTTACTCTAGCAAACCAGCTATTGCTTTTATTTCCTAAATCTTGCCCATTTGGTGTTATGCCTTCTACGTTATTCTGGAAGAAATTAAAGTTTCCATTAATATTCCATTTTTTCGATGGTCTATAACTTAGAGTGAATTCGAAACCAATACGATCTTGTGTTGATAAATTTATTGGAGTACGAATAATAACAGGAATTTCTACACCATCAATTATTACAGTAATTCCTGAATCGAAACTTGAAAAGTAAAATCCATTAGTTGCATGTGTGTAATACAATGAAGTGTCAAAGCTAAACTTCCCAAATCGCTTTATATACCCTAAATCAAATTGTCCAGAATAACTAGGATCTAAGTCTGGATTTCCTTGAAATATACTAGTTGCACTTGAACGGGAAGGGAAGGGGTTTATAAAATATGAGTGTGGGCGTCGTAAACGTCTATTAAAAGCTAAGGTAATGTTTTCGCTATCGTTAAGTTCATAATTTAAATTTACAGTAGGGAATAAGCCAGTGTAATTTTTCTTACTAAAATCACCACTTGTTGGTTGATCTAATGTAAGTTGTGTATTTTCAAGTCGAACTCCTAATAAGTAAGAGAATTTCCCTATTCTACTTCCAAATTGCGTATAGACTGCAGTGAGATACTCTCTATAATTAAAAAAATTAGTTAAGTCCGTATTTATGATAAATTCATTATTTGTTCTATCCAATATTTCGACTTTATAATCTGTGCCTTGTGTCATGTAGCTCCCACGATACCCTAATTCAAATTGGGTGTTTTCACCAATAGGTTGCACATAATCTGTTTTCAATAATACTCTGCTTTGATCTTCTAAACTGCTAACTTTTTCAGAAACTGTACCATCAATATTAATAAAAGAATTTTCATCTTCGTTACTTTCCTCGTATTGAAAGTCGAAAGTTAATTTATGTCCACTAGTACTAAATTGTTTATCAAAATTTACGGCATACTGAATTGTTTTATCATCCTCAAGTTCAGGATCTAAACGTGTACTGCTTGAAATTGGAGTTCCATTTGTGTCGAAGCTATTAACTATGTTAGTTGTATTGTTTTCATTATCACGATCTCTATATAAAATTGAAGTGGTTAACGAAGCCGAATCGGTTACATACCATTCTATACCTAAATTGGTGGTTAGACCTTTTCTAATGCGATCAAAATCGCTAGTTTCGTCTAAAAAAGTATCAGAATTAAAATAATATGTAGACGCAGAAGAATGTCCTGGAACTTCACGATAGCTATAACTTGAGGTATTAAATATGTTTATATTTCCAGTTCTGTAATTTATATTTCCTGATATTCCTGCAGAAGGATTGTATCCTACATTAGTTGTAATAGCACCATTCAATCCTTGAAGTTTGCTTCTACGTAAAATAATATTTAATATTCCTGCAGTACCTTCAGCATCATAACGAGCTGATGGAGAAGTGATAACTTCAACTTTCTCTATAGATTCTGCTGGTAATTGTCTTAAGGCTTCGGTTGAATTTAAGCCTACCAACCCAGAAGGCTTCCCATTAATAAGAATTCTTACATTATCATTTCCTCTTAAAGAGACATTCCCTTCTACATCAACAGATACAGAAGGCACGTTATCTAATACGTCACTAACAGTACCGCCACGAACAGTTATGTCCTTACCAATATTATAAATTTTCTTATCGAGTTTAAACTCAACTGTTGTTTTTTCAGCTATAATCTCTACTTCATCTAGTGCCTCAGCATCTTCTTCTAAAAATTGAGTACCTAAGCTTTCATTTTGAGTAATTTCTTTATTTTCTATAGTCTTAGAAGTAAAGCCGATAAACTCAAAAGAAATTGAATAAACTCCAGTTTGTACTGGAATACTAAAGTCACCTTTCTCATTTGTAATGCCACCTGTTACAAGTGTGTTACTATTCTTACTAGTAAAAATAACAGTAGCATATTCCAAAGGAGTTTTAGAGTTGCTATCTAGAATGGTACCCGTTATTATTACTTCTTTCTGAGCAGGATTTTGAGCAGGAATACTTATTACAAATATGATTGAAAGAAGAAAAGTATAAACAAGTTTATTCATTAAGTAGATTTTTGCAATTTGAAAGCAAAAATAGAAGATGAATTTTTGCAGTATGGTTAAATGTTTGTTAAAAGAATAGATACAATAATGCTACACTTATATAATATCTAATATCCTTTTAGGAGGTCTTCCTATAGTTGCTTTATTACCATTTATAACAATTGGTCTTTCTATTAGTTTAGGATATTTGGCCATGACTTGTATGAGTTCTTCATCAGTAAAATCTAAACCTTTAAAATTTTCTTTCCAAATGGATTCATTTTTCCTTACTAATTCAATAGGTTTAATATTTAAAAGGTTAATTATTTTGCCCAATTTTTCTGGACTTAATGGATCGTCTAGATATTTAATAACTTCATGCTCTGCTTTTTTAGTTTCCAGAATTTTTAATGTTTCTCTAGATTTGCTACATCTTGGGTTGTGATAAATTATAATCATAGTATTTTTATTTTTTTTGAAGTCATAAAATATTCGTTAATTTTTATAAACTCTTACTGTCATTTTCTTTTTGCCCCATCATCATTAAATAGGCTTTAAGAAAACTTTCAATATCTCCATCCATTACTGAGTCTACATTTCCTGTTTCATAGCTTGTACGTACGTCTTTCACCAATTTATAGGGATGCATTACATAATTTCGTATTTGACTTCCCCATTCTATTTTCATTTTTCCAGCTTCAATATTATCTCGTTGTGCAAGTTGTTTTTGGAGCTCTAATTCATAAAGTTGAGATTTTAGCATTTGCATTGCACGAGATCTATTATCGTGTTGTGAACGTGTTTCAGAGCAGGAAATTTTAATACCTGTTGGCTTATGTGTTAATTGAACTTTTGTTTCAACTTTATTTACATTTTGTCCTCCAGCACCACTAGAACGTGCAGTTGTAATCTCAATATCTGCAGGGTTAATTTCGATTTCTATCGTGTCATCAACTAAAGGATAAACATAAACTGAAGCAAAACTTGTATGTCGCTTCGCATTACTGTCAAAAGGCGAGATTCTAACTAAGCGATGTACTCCATTTTCACCTTTTAGCCATCCGAAAGCAAAATCACCTTCTATTTCAATAGTTACTGTTTTTATACCTGCAACATCACCTTCTTGTAGATTAAGCTCTTTAATTTTAAAACTATTTTTTTCAGCATACATTAAATACATGCGCAAAAGCATTTGCGCCCAATCACAACTCTCTGTTCCACCAGCTCCAGCCGTTATTTGTAATACAGCACTTAAACTATCACCTTCATCAGATAACATGTTCTTAAATTCTAAATCTTCAATTAATGTTAATGCTTTATGGAACTGATTTTCAACATCTGTATCTGTAGATTCACCTTCTTTATGAAATTCATATAGAACTTCTAAATCTTCGACTAAAGTATGAGCTGTATTATAATCTTTAACCCAATTCTTTTTTACTCGAATTGATTTCATTATAATTTCTGCAGTTTTAGAATCATTCCAGAAATCAGGATCAAATGTTTGTTCTTCCTCATTTTGGATTTCTATAAGCTTGGCATCAATGTCAAAGATATTGCCTCAGCAAGCCAAGGCGTTTATTAAGGTCTTTAATTTGATCGGATGTAATCATTAGTAATTCTTTTCAACAAAAATAGAATTTAAAC
>Ga0209013_10003557_pt1 | contig 13844 bp, 9 predicted proteins | sample Cruoilmetagenom2_FD_187291 | JGI IMG/M metagenome (GOLD analysis project Ga0209013, IMG submission 187291) | Oil polluted marine microbial communities from Coal Oil Point, Santa Barbara, California, USA - Sample 2 (SPAdes) (version 2) | ecosystem: Environmental > Aquatic > Marine > Oil seeps ... | reverse complement strand
GAGCGAGGCCAAAGGCCGAGTCGAAGGATCCCCTGAAGTGACAGCGAAAGCTGTCATCCTGAGCGAGGCCAAAGGCCGAGTCGAAGGATCCCCTGAAGTAGGAGAGTGTTGAGATCTCAGCCCCTCTCTTCCTTCGGGGGATCCTTCGACTCCGCGCCCGGGGCGCTTCGCTCAGGATGACAGGTTCTCCGGTTCGCGCCTCTGTGTGACGCCTCCGCTCAGAATGACAGCTCGGGCGGTCATTCCGTGACGTTTCCGCCCGGAATTGCAGACGGAGAGAGGCAGATGCGGAAGACACAAAAGCCATCACTCACCCCCCTCGCGCTTGGCGGCGATCATTTTCTTGATTGCTTCTCTGAGATTGGATTCGGAGTCGATGAGGAACTGGGCCGAGGTGACCACCTCGTCGCCGTCTGAAAGCCCCTCGAGGACCTGCACGAAGCCGTCTCCCTGCGGGCCCAGCTTTACCTCGCGCGGCGCAAAGCGCCCACCCCCTAAAGCGACAACCACTACGTTGCGGTCACCGGTGCGCAGCACAGCTTCCGACGGTACGGTGATGGCGTTCTTGGCCGCCACCGGCTCGAAGAGGACCGTGGCGTACATCCCCACCCGCAAACGGCCGCCACGGTTGGGAACGTCGAGCGTCAGCTGCACGGTACGGGTCTTCTCCGAGACCTCGGGCTCGATGTAGCGGACGCGTCCGCGGAATGTCTCGCCGGGCAGATAGCTGAAGGTGACGGTCGCCGAGCTGCCGACGTCGACCCACGGAAGTTGGTTGTCGAAGACCTCGACGGTCAACCACAGATTGCTGAGGTCCGCGATGTGGAGCAACTCCATCCCCGGCCGCGTCGCCATGCCTTCGAGACCGGGCATGCGCTTCATCACCACCCCGGTCGCCGGCGCCACCACCTGCAGGGTGCGGAAGACCTCGCCGGTCTCCTCGAGGCGGCGGATCTGTTCGGCCGATATGTCCCAGTACTTGAGCCGCGTGCGGGCAGCCTCGACCAGACGGTCGGCACGGAGGCGCACATCCTCCGAAGAGGCGGCGAGCTGCTGGGCGTACCGAATGGCCGACAGCAGCTCCTGTTCGGTCTGCACCAGCTCGGGAGCGTAGACCTCGAAGAGCGGCTGGCCCTTCTCCACCGGTTGCCCGATATGGTTGACGTAGGTCTTCTCGATGAAGCCCGGGTACTTGGTGGTCACCGAGACCATCCGCTCCTGGTCATAGCCGAGGTAGCCGACGGTGCGGATCTCGCGGCTGATGTCGCGGCGTGAGACCCGCTCGGTGACGACGTTCATGTTCTGCTGGACGGCGGGGTCGATGGTCACCACCGCACCCTCGCCGGCAACCGATTCCGCCTCGTCACTGTAGACCGGGACATAGTCCATCCCCATCTCGTCCTTGCGAGGAACCGGCGAGGTGATGCTCGGATCCATGGGGTTGCGGTAAAAGAGGATCTCCCTTTCCCCGTCTCCGTGCCCGACGCTTTCGCGCACCGGAACCAGATCCATCTCACAGATCGGACACGACCCCGGCTCCTCCAGCAACACCTCGGGGTGCATGCCGCAGGTCCACAGCTCATCTCCGTGCCCGTGCCCGGCATCCTCCCCTTCCACCTTCACCTCCACCAAATCCATCCCGCAGATGGGGCACGACCCCGGCTCCTCGGCCACAACATCCGGATGCATCGGACAGGTCCACAACCCTTCTTCGTGCCCGAGCCCGTGCCCGACTCCGACCCCAATCCACTCGTCCACCGGACTCACCCCCAGCGGATCAGCCACCAGAAGCAACATGATCACGGCGCCCACCAGGGCCCAGAGGATTGCGCGCGCGGCTGCTCCCCCTCTCTGCCGTCCCGCTCCCCCGTTCCCCTGCATCTCCACATCGAGACTGAAGTTCGTGTTGTTCGGTTTCATCGGTCGATCTCCTTCTGACCGGCTGTGACGGGTCCGGCAACAACGCCCTCGAGCTCCGCAAAGGAAATGCTGAGATCGGCGCGGGCCCTCTCCGCCGCGATGCGAGCCTGGAGCAGCACCCTTTCGGCATCGAGCAGGTCGAGGGCGCCGGCCGAGCCGGCGGCGTAGGCGGACTCCGCCGAGCGCAGCGACTCCGCGGCCTGGATGAGCAGGACCTCGTCGAAAAGGCGCAGTTGCTCGCGGAGCAGCGGGATACGGTGCAGGAGGGCGCCGAGGGCGCCCTCGATCTCGGCCGTCGCCTCCCGCCTGCCCTCCTCGGCGGCGAGCCTGGTCAGGACCCCTTCCTCGACTCCCGCCGACAGCTTCTTGCTCCACAACGGAAGGCTGATGCCCCCGGTGAGACCGAGGATGTCGTCTCCGTTGTTTTCGGGGGGATTCTCACGGCCGGCGGCATCGTCTCGGCGGCTGACATATCCATAGTTGAGGCCCAGGATCACCCCAGGGCTGGACGCCTTCTGCGCCAGCTCGACGCGGGCCGCGGCGGCCTCCACCCCGGCCTCTGCAACAACGATTTCCGGGCGCCGGCCGACTGCGCGCCGATTGAGCTCATCCGCATCGAGTTCCTCTGCAGGCGCACTCCCAACCTCACCCACGAGGACCGGTGTCGACTGCGGCCGATCTCGCAGGGCATTGACCTCGGCCGCCACCGCCGCCCGACGTGCCGCGATTCCCAGGAGTCGGGTCTCGGTGCGGGTGATCTCGGCCTGAATCTTGACCACCGCCTGTCCGAGACCAACGCCCGAGGCGTAGCGGGCGAGCGCGAGCTCTCCGTAGTGCTCGAGGGTGACCTGGTCCTCCTCTACGATCCCGCGCTGGGCCTCGAGGAAAATCAGCTCGTGGTAGGCCTTCCGGGTCTCGGCTACGATCCGCAGCCGGGCGGCCTCCACCTTCGCCCGACCGGCTGCCGCCTCCCACAAAGCGGCTTTCTCGCGGATCTCCAGGGTGCCGAACCAGGGAAATCTCTGCGCGAGGTTGAGAGCCGCCCGCTGCGGGCCGGCGCGGGTCTGCGGAGGCAACACGAAGAACGTCAGGCTGGCGACCGGGTCGGGCCACGCTTTCACCTGAGGCACGCGCTGATCGGCGGCATCCGCCTGCGCGCCAAGGCGGGCGAGCCCCGGGTTTCGTCCGAGGACCTCCTCGAGCAACAGCCGCAGCTTGACATCGCTTAGCGAAGAGACGATGTCATCGGCCGCCGTCAATCCAACAACGTTGTCGGTGTCCGCAGCGCCCAAACCCGCAACCGAAAGAACGACTACGATCAGCAGCGTCGCACCGCCTCTTGAAAAAATTCTTGACCTTTTCATTCCTGACCCCTTTTGAACGCGGGAAGAAGACGTACTTCTCCCCCATCAGCAATTCGCGACGCGAATTGCCCTAGGTCAGGAAGGCGCAGTCTAGGAGGAAGACTGCCGGGGCGGGCGGAGGCGCCGGAGAGGCGTTGTGATCTGCGGCGGGGCCGCGGCCGGAAGAAGCCCGGTGGAGAGCCTCGCAGCGCTCGAAGGTCGGGGAGATTTTCGACGGCGTCGGGGAGGAAACTTCAGCCACCGCCTGCGTCTGTGCGGAACCGCACGCGCAGGCCGGGTCGCCCAGAATAGGTGCGGGTTCGGGCTTCGCCGCACCTTCCTCGCAGCAGCCGTGGGTCTCGGATGCGGTTTCGACCGCCGGAGCACAGACGCAGCCATCGCCGTGCCCGCTCTGATCGCAGGGTCCGGCAAACGGCATCGCCGCCACCAGCCCTGGCAGGACCAGGGTGATGATGAAAGCGGCACGGAGGACGGCGCCTCGACTCATACGCACACTTGAACACTACATCAAGTTTCTTTATTTCGTCAATTGGGCGGGCTAGAATCTACTGACCGTCGCTTCGAAGGAGACTCCATGGAAACCGACGAACCGGTCCTGATCGATTACAAGCCCGGCCCGGTGGAGGTCTGGGGACGGCGCATGAAGATGGAGTACGTCGGCATGGCCTCGGTCTTCACCGTGATCGCGGCGCTGATCTACGGCGGCCAGCCGTGGACCCGCTCGCTGGTCGCGATGATGGGCAGCTTCTTTCTCTTCCTCGGGCTGAAGAAAAAGAACCGGGATCACCTGATGTGCTCCTTTCTGCTCTTCATGGCCGCTCTCCTCGCCCGACCTTCGGTCTTGACCGCGGACTGGGCGCTGCCGCTGCTGCTCTTCGGGGCCACTGTCTTCTCGCTCGAACGATATATCGAGAAACGTCCCTCGCAGGTCTACGTTCTGCCGGTGGTCCTGGCGGTCTGGGGATGGGTTGACGGGTTCTGGCTGCTCGGACTTCTCTTCGCCGCAGCCTATCTCTTCGAGCCCCGAGCCGATCGACCAGGCTGGCGCGCCAAGCTGGCGCTGACCGTGCTGATCGCCGCCCTGGCGGGTGGGATCGCCGCCGCGGCGCGCCTCATGGGCTCGAACGCCCCGGCCGACTACTGGCCGTCGGCCCCGATCGCGCTTGGTTCGACCCAATTGGTATTCGCGGCCTGTGTCGCTCTTGCCGTGCTGGTCGTGCTGGTGACCTACTGGCGACGGCTGATCGTGCCGCACCGGATCAACCCGCTGGTCTTTACCGTGTTGGCGCCCTGGGACATCCGCCTCACTGCCTGCTTCGGGATGGTGGCCGCCGTTGTTCTCGCCGCCACCATCTTCCGCCACAGCATCGACTCGGATCGCATGCGGCCCTTCTTCAAACACGCCGAGTGGCACTTCTTCTGGTGGGTGCTGGTGCTGGCAGGATGGGCGGTAGCTAGGACCTAAGTCTCAGGTCTCAGGTCTCAGGTCGCAAGTCGCAAGTCGCAAGTCGCAAGTCGCAAGTCGCACCGAGATTGTCGATAGGACTCCTGTGATGTCAAGTGTTTTTACCTTTCTATACCTCTCTTTCGTGACCTCCGCACTTGCAATAACCTGAGGCCTGTGAGACCTGAGACCTGTGACCTGCAGCTTGTGATCAAAACCGCACACGCACGAAAAAGCTGATGTCGTTGATGCCGATTTCGACCCGGCCGAAGAAATCCTCACTGTCCGCGTCCGCCACGACGTTCGAGCCGTTGATGGCGGCGCCGAAACCGAGATTCTTGAAGGTATGGTGTTCCATCGAGAGCCTGACGATGCCCTGCCAACCCGAGTAGTCGCCGATGGCGAGGTAAAAATAGCCCAGAGCGGCTTTCAAGCGCCACTTCGCTGACAGCATGCGACGGTACTCGAAGTTGAAGTACGGCAGCGGCGCGGTGAAGTCGGCGCCGCCCGACTCCCCCACCAACTCCCCCTCTACAGTGAGCACGGCAAGGATCGAGAGCGTCCGCAGACCGAGACCGAAGCCGCCCGCCCACCGCTCCTTGACCCACGGGTAGTAGGTGTAGTCCAGGGAGTACGTCTCGTAGTCGTAGATGAGGTCGATGTTCGCGTCGATCGGGATGATCTCGCCGTCCCACTCGATCTCGGTGAGGGCCTGAGCGTTCGAGTTGCGGCCGACCTCCTGCCAGCGGATGCCGAGGCGGTGCCTGCGGCCCACCTGCCAGTCGAATGAAAGAGAAGGGGTCATCTTCTGGCCGTCGAGGCCGAGATCGTCCTCGAAGCTGAGCGTGGTGCCGAGGCCGTGCTCCTTGGAGTCGAAGCGAATCTCGGTGTTCGTTGTGACAAAACTGCCCTCGAGCCTGAAGTTGAACTTGTCGAAGAGGGGTTCGTAGGTTCCCTTCTGGGCGAAGGCTGGCGCCGCCGACGACCCCAGGACCAGCACGGTGATGATCGTCATGATGCGACGCAATGGAGTCCTCCAATCAGTGGTCGACGAAGCACGGAATCGCAAACCAACGCGGATACAGTATACGACTGCAGGAGTGAGCCGCTAGCTCAGCCTCTACGGCGTGAGAAATGAGGCGGATAGAGGGTCGCAGGTCGCAAGTCGCAAGTCGCACCGAGAGGTCCTCGTGCGATGTCAAACCTTTTCCGCAACTTTCGTAAGCTTCGGAAACCTGAAACCTGAGACCTGTGACCTGAGACCTGTGACCTGAGACCTGAAGCCTGTGAGACCTGAGACCTGAGACCTGAAGCCTGTGAGACCTGTGACCTGAAGCCTGTGAGACCTGTGACCTGAAGCCTGTGAGACCTGAGACCTGCGACCTGAGACCTGAAGCGGGTGCTACACTCCCCGGCGCAACAGGTCGGTCCTGCCAGGAGGTCGAGGATGTTTCGAAAGCCCCAGTTCTGGGCAGTCTTCGTTCTGGTGTCGGTCCTTTGTACCGCTTGGGCGGTGATGCACTTCGCCGAGGCCTTCCCCCTGGTCACCCTCGATGTCACGATGGACCGGCAGGGTGCGCTGGCGGCGGCGGAGGAGCTGGCCGCCGACCGCGGATGGGGGCCCGAGGAAGCCCGGCAGGCGGTTGCCTTCCGGCACGACGGCGCGGTCCAGAGCTTCGTCGAGCTCGAGGCAGGGGGCAAGGAGGCCTACACCGAAATGCTCGGTGGGGACCTCTACTCTCCCTACACCTGGGTAGTACGACGGTTCCACGAGGGCGAGACCAACGAAAGCGTCATCCGCTTCCTGTCCGACGGGGCGCCCTACGGTTTCCGAGAGAAGCTCCCAGAGGACGAACCGGGAGCGAGCCTCGATCCGGAGGCTGCGCGAGAGCTCGCCGAGGATGCGGTAGCGGCCGGCTGGGAGGTGGATCTCGATGCCTACGAGCCGGTCGAGACCTCACAGGAGGTGCGCCCGGGCGGACGCACGGACCACACCTTCGTTTACGAGCGCCCAGATGTGCAGATCGGCGACGGCCGCTACCGGTTGCGGTTGGTGGTGAGCGGCGACCGCTTCACCGAGCTTGCCCACTTCGTCAAGATCCCCGAGGCCTTTTCACGGCGGCACCAGGAGATGCGTTCCGCCAACAACGCCATCGCCACCGCCTCCACATTCGCCATCGCCATCCTCTACATGGTCGGCGGTTGCGTTGTGGGTCTCTTCTTCCTGATGCGGGAGCGCTGGGTCGTGTGGAAGCCAGCCGTCAAGTGGGCGCTTTTCATCGCCTCCCTGCAGGCCCTGGTGGTCCTCAACCAGTGGCCCCTTTTGTGGATGGGTTACGACACCGCGGTCTCATCCACCACCTTCGTTTTCGAGCAGATCGGCGTTGCCCTCGCACAACTGGTGGGCATGGGCGCGGTCCTCGCGCTTTCCTTCGTGGCCGCCGAGAGCCTCGGGCGCCGCGCCTTCCCCGAGCATATCCAGCTGTGGAATTCGTGGAAGGGAGAGGTTGCGTCTTCAAAGACGATGCTCGGCTACACGGTGACGGGCTACCTCCTGATCGGCATCTTCTTCGCCTACGAGGTGGGGCTCTACTTCCTCGCCAGCCGCCAGCTCGGCTGGTGGACGCCGTCGGACGCCCTCATCGACCCCAATGTGCTCGCCAATATCTTTCCCTGGCTGACCTCGCTGGCGATCTCGCTGCAGGCGGGTTTCTGGGAGGAGTGCCTGTTCCGCGCCGTGCCGATCGCCTCAGCCGCGTTGCTCGGCCGGCGCTTCGGCAAGCGCTGGTTGTGGATCGCCGGCGCGCTGGTCCTGCAGGCAGTTATCTTCGGCGCCGGCCACGCATACTACGCGACCCAGCCGGCCTACGCGCGCCTGGTGGAGCTGATCATCCCCGCCCTGGGCTTCGGCGGGCTGTATCTGCTCTTCGGCCTGGTGCCGGCCATCATCTTCCACTTCGCCTTCGACGTGGTGTGGATCGCGCTGCCGCTCTTCGCGGCCGACACTCCCGGAATCTGGGTCGACCGCGGGCTGGTGATACTGCTCACCCTGATCCCGCTGTGGGTGGTGCTGCGGGCGCGCCAACGAATAGGCGCCTGGGGTGAAGTTCCCGAGGCGGACTTCAACCGGAGCTGGTTACCCCCGCCGGCGCCGGCCGCCAGGGCCGCGGCGCCCCCAGCCGTTTCGACAGGCCTCCTCCCGAATACCCGCACCTTGCTCGCCGCCCTCGGCCTCGCCAGTCTTCTGGTGTGGGTCCTGGTCGCGACCTTCAGCACCGAAGCGCCACCCCTCGAGGCCGGCGATCACGATGCGCGGGTGGCCGCACGCGAGGCGCTGGCCGCACGCGACGTCACCCTCGCCTCCGGGTGGCGGGAGCTGAGCACCGTCGAGGCGCCCATGGGCCTCGCGGACCGCTTCGTCTGGCAAGAAGGCGGGCCCGAGGCCTACCGCGAGCTCCTCGGTCGTTACCTGCCGACCCCGAGGCGCATGGTGCGCTACGCCCGCTTCGAAGGCAACGTGGCCGAGCGGGCGGAGGAGTACCTGATCCTGGTCGGTCCCGACGGTGCGGTCCAGCGCGTGATCCATGTGTTGCCCGAGGGTCGGGCCGGCGCAGAGCTGGAGGAGGGGGAGGCCCGGTCCATCGCGCTGGCGACCGTGGAGAAGAAGTACGGCCTTGCCGCAGACGCCCTCGAGGAGGTCTCGGCCGAGCCCGCCAAGCTCCCCGAGCGCCGCGACTGGAGCTTCGTATTCAAGGATCCTGCGGGTTACCCGATGGATACCGGCGAGGCACGGATCGTGGTCGAAATCGCCGGCGACGAGGTGGCCAGGACCGGCCGCTTCGTCCACATCCCCGAGGAGTGGGAACGGGCCGAACGCAGCCGGTGGAGCATCACCCGGGTCGTGCAGATCACCTGCACGGTAGTGCTCGTGTTGCTCTTCATTGCCGGAGCGGTGCTGGCCGTGATTCGTTGGAGCCGCCATGACTTCGCCACCGCCACCTTCGTGGTTTTCTTCGCCCTGATGGCAATCCTCGGCGCCATCTCCCTGGCCAACGGATTCCGCCCCGGATCGGCCCAGTTCCTCACCGCCCAGCCCTTCAAGCTCCAGGTCGCGATCGTGATCGTCGGCGGGCTGATTGCCACCACGATGATCGCGGCGGTGTCGGCTCTGTTGATCGGGCTCGCCCACCGCTGGCTGCCGCCGCAACCCACCGACAGTCGTGGCATGGCCATTGCCGCGGGCTTCGGTCTCGGCGCTGTTCTCGCCGCGCTCGGTGCGCTTGCCTCCAGCCTGGCGCCGTCCGCGCTGCCGACCTGGCCATCCTACGGGGGCGCCGCCGATTCCTGGCCGTTGCTGGCCGCCGCCCTCGGCCCGGTGGCCTCCTGGATCACGAGCACCGCCCTGGCGCTCCTCGTCGTTGCTTTGATCCGGACTGCGACCGACGGTTGGCGTCGTCGCCGGGGCCTCTTCTCCGCCGTCCTTGTTTCGCTGGGGCTCGTACTCGCGGGCAGCGACGGAGTTGAGAGCATCCCGCTGTGGTTGCTGAGAGGCCTGGTCACCGGGCTTGTCCTCTGGTTGGTTTGGGCTCTCGTGCTCCGCCACCACCCCGCCCTTGTGCCACTGGTGACCGCGACCGGCGCGGTGCTCGCCACCCTCCGCGATGCCGTTCTCGGCGCCTTCCCCGGGGCGATGGCGGGCTCGCTGATCGGCGCGGTCCTGGTACCGGTCCTCGCCCTGTGGTGGTTCCGCCGGCTCGGCGGCGACACCACAGACATTCCACTGGACGAATCTCCGCTCGATCTCGGCGCTGCGGCGCCAACACTGGAGGTATGAAGAATGCGCACACCCATGATCCTCTTGGTTGCAGGCGTCCTGCTGTTTCTCGTCAGCCTGACCGCTGACCCCCTCGGTCTGGGCCAGAGCCCGGGCCTGGGTCTCAAGCAGATCGCCGGCGCAGTCATTGGAGTGGTGATTGCGGCGGTCGGAATGGTCCGTCTGCGTCGATCAGACTAGCCCGCTTATCTCACGAGTAGTGCGTTCCTGCTATTCTTCGGCGACCGATCGATCGCGTCACGAGGAATGATGGCAAGCGACAAGCACAGAGACTCGCATTACCGCCTCAACGAGCTCGAGGCCACCGCCATCTGCGGCAACGACATCACGTCGTCGTGTCTCTATGTCTCGGCGTTGACCATCCTCCAGGCGGGCAAGTGGGCGCCTCTCGCGCTGCTCATCGTCGCCGCGGTTCTCTTCCTCTACCGCAAAATTTACGCCGAGGTGGTGGGCGCCCTGCCGCTCAACGGCGGCGCCTACAACGCGCTGCTCAACACAACCTCTAAGAAGTTCGCCTCGCTGGCGGCGTGTCTGACCCTGCTCTCGTACATGGCAACGGCGGTGATCTCGGCATCGGAGGCGATGCACTATGTGCACTCGCTGTGGCACGGTCTGCCGGTGATCCCGGCGACCATCATCCTTCTCGCGGCGTTCATGGTTCTGACCATCATGGGTATTGGCGAGTCGGCCAGGGTCGCCGTCGTCATCTTCATCACCCATATCTCGACCCTGCTCCTGCTGCTCGGGGTGGGCGTGGTTTTCGTTCTGCGGGGCGGCCCTTCAACCCTGGTTGCAAACCTCGCCGCCCCGATGGAGATCAGCGTCACTCAGGCCCTGTTCTTCGGTTTCGCCGCGGCGATGCTCGGGATCTCGGGCTTCGAGAGTTCGTCGAACTTCGTCGAGGAGCAGGCCCGCGGCGTTTTTCCGAAGACCCTGCGCAACATGTGGGCCGCGGTGAGCTTCTTCAACCCGTCGATGGCCCTCCTCGCCCTGGCGCTGGTGCCGATCGCCGCGGTCCCGGCAAACCAGGAGGCTCTGCTCTCGTACATGGGTCTGGTCGCAGGTGGAAAATGGTTGTCCGTCCTGGTCTCGGTGGACGCCGCGCTGGTTCTCTCGGGTGCGGTGCTGACCTCCTACGTGGGCGTCACCGGCCTGATAAAGCGCATGACCCTCGACCGTTGCCTTCCCCAGGTGCTGCTACGAACCAACCGAATGGGCACCAACCACCTGATCGTCATCTTCTTCTTCCTCCTCGCAGTGTCGGTCCTGCTGCTCACCCACGGCGAGCTCGGCGCCCTCGCCGGGGTCTACACCATTTCCTTCCTGGCGGTGATGGCCCTCTTCGGCATCGGCAACATCCTGCTCAAGGTCAAACGGGCGCGTCTACCGCGGCCCACCATCGCTTCGTGGCCGTCGGTGTTCATGGCGATCGCCGCCGTGCTGGCCGCGCTGGTCGGGAACATCCTCATGAACCCGGCCTACCTCCGGGTCTTTCTCGGCTACTTCGTGCCGGCAATCCTGGTCGTCGGCATCATGCTGGGCCGGATCGAGATCATGCGGGTGATGCTCTTTGCGATCCGGACCGTCAGCGAGGCGATCCAGGACCGCACCTCGCGGGCTGCCAAGGCGATCCGTGCCAAAATCGACAAGATCAACTCGCAGCGCTTCGTCTTCTTTACCCGCGGCGACAGCATTGCCAACCTCAACGAAGCGATGCTCTACGTGCGGCGCAACGAGCACACCAACCGCGTCAGGGTGGTCATCGTTTACAAGGACAAGAAGGAAATCCCGCCGAGGCTCGAGCAGGACCTCGAGTTCCTCGACGAGGCCTACCCGGAAATCGACATCGAATTCATGGCCATCGAGGGCGAGTTTGGACCCGAGCTCATCCAGCAGCTCTCCGGCAGGTGGAGGATCCCCACGAACTTCATGTTCATCGGCTCTCCCGGCGACCACTTCCCCTATCGCATCGAAGAGCTCGGCGGAGTGCGGCTGATCATTTGAAGAGTTTTGAGTTTTTAGTTTTGAGTTTAGGCAAGGGCGCGTTACCGACGCTGGGGCGATTCGTTAATTCTCAATTCTCAGTTCTCAATTTTGAATTATCGGCGCGCGGGACGGCCGAGTGCTTTGAGCCTGTTACCCGCGTCTGGGAGGCTGCTGGTGGCCGGGGCCGCGTGAATTCGGCACTGGGATCTCACTTTGGCCGTTCCCCGCCCCCTACGGCAGCGCAAGTGGGAAGCGCTCGAACTCAAAACTAAAAACTAAAAACTAAAAACTGACCACTCCCCGTCGGGCGCGGACGCGGGCTAACATTCAGTGATATTTATCGCGAGCCCGCCTTCAGACGTCTCCTTGTATTTCGACTGCATGTCGAGACCGGTCTGGCGCATGGTCCGAATCACCTGGTCGAGGGACACCACCCCTTTGCTCTCGGCCCGCAGCGCGATGCGGGCGGCGTTGACGGCCTTGACCGCCGCCATGGCGTTGCGTTCGATGCACGGGATCTGGACCAGACCGCCGATCGGGTCGCAGGTCAGGCCGAGGTTGTGCTCCATGCCGATCTCGGCCGCGTTTTCCACCTTCTCCGGGGTGCCTCCGGCGGCTTCAGCCAATCCGGCGGCGGCCATCGAGCAGGCGACACCGACCTCGCCCTGGCAGCCCACCTCGGCTCCCGAGATGGAGGCGTTGGTCTTGTACAGCATTCCTATGGCGCCGGCGGTGAGCAGGTAGTTGCGCACGGCTTCCGGAGGGATCCTCTTGATGAACCGCTCGAGAAAACGCAGGCACGCAGGCACGATGCCGGCCGCCCCGTTGGTCGGCGCGGTGACGACCCTCCCGCCGGCCGCATTCTCTTCATTGACCGCAAGGGCATAGAGCACGATCCAGTCGAGCGCACCGAGGGGGTCGCCGTAGGCCCCCTCGTCTTGGTGGGTGAGAGTCTCGTGAAGCGCGGGCGCACGGCGGCGGAGCCCGAGCGAGCCGGGCAGCTCGCCGCGCTCGCGGAACCCTCGCTCGACGCAGTCGTTCATGGTCCGACAGATGCGCTCCAACCCATCGTCGATCTCCTCGGTCGTGCGCCAGGCGTGCTCGTTGGCGTAGACGATCTCGGCGATGGACTTCCCGGTTGTGCGGGCAATCTCCAGAAGCTCATCGCCGGAAGCAAAGGGGTATTCCACCGTCACCGGGTCTTTGATCAGCTGATCTGCCTCGGCGGTCTTGTGACCGACGATGAAGCCGCCGCCGATGGAGTAGAACTGTTTGGCGAAGATCTCGGCCCCTCCGGCATCGAAGGCAGTGAACAGCATGCCGTTGGGGTGGAAAGGCAGCAGCTTGTCCGGTTTGAAGACGATGTCGCGGTCGGGCACAAACTCGATGGCGCGCTCGCCGTCGAGAACGAGCTCACCCGAGGTCACCACCTGCTCATACAGTGGTTCCTGCCGATCGGGGTCGATGGTCTCCGGCTGCTCACCCTGCAGGCCCCAGATCACCGCACGGTCGGTGCGGTGGCCGCGGCCGGTGGAGGCGAGAGATCCGTACAGGTCGCAGCGTATTCGGGCGGTCCGCTCGAAGAGGCCGTGCTTCTTCAGCTTGACCAGCAAGAAGTTGGCAGCCCGCATCGGGCCGACGGTGTGCGACGACGACGGACCGATACCAATCTTGAAGATGTCGAAAACGCTCAGCTCCATGGCGTGAGCTTAGCAGCATCATCCTCGGCCCATTGACTTTGTAGAAGGGGGCATCTACGGTGACACGAACCGTTCTCAGAATGATCGCTGACGATGGGACGAACTCATGAATCGAAATCGGTGCCTGGCCGCCTGCATCACGATCTTCGTCGCCTCCTGCCTCGTCCCGGCATCTCTGGCGGGACGAAGCTTTTCCCGGCCCACCAACACATCGACGGTGTACGTATCGAAGATCCTCGACGGATTGGTCGCCGTGATCGATGTGAGCACCGACGAGATCATCGCCTTCCTGAGGACGGGAACGAACCCGGCCGAGATCGCCGTCGTCGATGCGCTGGAACGCGCCTATGTCGCGGACCTGACCGACGGAACGGTCACCGTGATCGACACGACCGATCACGGCATCGGGGAGACGATCGCGGTGGGGCACCCGGTTGCTGCCGTGGACGTCGATCAGGTCCTGCAACGGGTATACGCTCTTGATTTCTCCAACGGCACACCGGGGACGAATCTCCACGAGATCGACGCCAACACCAACATCGAAACCGCCGATGTGACGGTGGGCTCGCAGCTTCAGAACATTGCCGTGGACCTGG
>Ga0209013_10003556_pt1 | contig 13845 bp, 13 predicted proteins | sample Cruoilmetagenom2_FD_187291 | JGI IMG/M metagenome (GOLD analysis project Ga0209013, IMG submission 187291) | Oil polluted marine microbial communities from Coal Oil Point, Santa Barbara, California, USA - Sample 2 (SPAdes) (version 2) | ecosystem: Environmental > Aquatic > Marine > Oil seeps ... | reverse complement strand
TCGGCTTTGGATTTACACCAAATCATGCGTTTTACGGCTCACAGGCTTTAAGATTTCTCTCTTACTGTCGATTGGGAATTTCACCCGACCCCGAAGGATTGTTATAAAATTATTATTAGCATAGCACTTTTCAGATCTTTTTTGCAAGGAAGTAAATTCCGCGACTTTTGTCAAAAGGATTTTGGAAAAAGCAAAAAAGCTAAGCAGCTCCTTTATAGCAGCGCTTAGCTTATTATAAATGGAAAAAATAACTAGATTATTAAGATAATCTTTTATTTTTCATACCATTTAATATTTTCTGTTGTATGTTTAAATATTGGTCTAGTTCTTCCTCAGTCAATCCGTCAAATAATTCTACAAATATTTCTTCACCAATTTTTTGCGCTTCCAATAAAGATGATTGGCCTTTATTGGTGATTTTTAGATGGATAGTGCGACGATCGTCCTTACTATAGAGTCGTTCGGCTAACTCAAACTTCACAAGTTTGCTAGAAATATTAGTTATTGCTCCCTTTGAATATCTGAGGGTTTCTGCTAAATCACTTTGCTTCACGGGTCCGTTATCACGTAAATGAGCTAATACCAATATTGCTGATATTCCCACTGGATATTCAAACTTAGAAGAGAATTTAACAATATTTTCGTTTGATATTAATTCAATTGTATGGATTAATTTGAACAAATTTGTATTCACCATACTCCCCCTATTAGCGGAGCATGATGGATCCGCCATCTACCATCATCGTTTGACCAGTTATATATTTTGAATCCTCACTTGCTAAAAACACAGCTACACGACCAATATCTTCTTCTACTTCCCCAAAACGACCCAATGGAATTTTATTTACTACCGTTTGATAATATTCTGGTTGCGCTTGTGCCCAAGCCTTTACCCCTTCTGAATTTGCAAGTGGGCTGATAATATTTACGTTAATGCCGAAGCGTCCCCACTCATTTGCAGCAACGCGAGAGATCCCACGAATTGCTTCTTTTGCCGCTGCATAAGCCGCTTGTGTTTCATGTCCAGCCAATCCTGCACCTGAAGCAAAGTTGATAATATTACCCTTTGTTTCTTTTAGGTAAGGAAGTGCTGCTTGCATTAAATAGAATGTAGGATAGAATCCAGTACCGAATGATAGATCAAGGTCTGCTTGTGTAATATTCTCAATCTCTATTTGTTTTGATGCATGTGCATTATTTACAAGTACATCTAACTTACCGTATTGATCAACTACAACTTTAATGATATTCGGTAAGTTTTCACGATCCATTAGATCTGCTTTTATAAACATAGATTTTGGTGATATTTCTTGCAATAATTTCTCACTTGCATGCCCTGTCTCATCATTAACATCAACAATCGCAATAATAGCCCCTTCTTTGGCCATCGCTTTTGCCATACCAAGTCCTATTCCACCAGCACCACCAGTTATAATAACAACTTTGTCTTGAAGTTTACTCATTTATAACACTCCTTGTTTTGAATTTACCTATTTAGTTTAACACTAAACTATTTATCAATAAACAAATATGTTTATATTTCCTCGAAGTTCTATAACTTTCAAATAATCATAAAATACATAGATTCTAAATTAGAAAATAAGGGGAAATGAAAATGTTTGCAGTACATTTTATGGAGAAAAATATAATTGTTTTAACTCAAGTATTGAGAGATATCCCTGTGGTCGATGATGATCTAAAAATCAAAGGTCGAAAAGGTAAAGTCATTAGTGTTCAAGAAACTGAAGAAAATGGTGTTCATGTACAAGTTGAATTCGAAAAAATTGCAGATAAAAATAAAGTTGCTATAAAGGATCTAGGGAAGAAAAAACGAAAATAATTTTTGTATAATAAATACCCGTTAAATGACTTATACTGCTCATTTAACGGGTAAATTATTTTAATGAATATCTCGTTTTTTGAATGTGCCGCCTCTTACTTCAGCAACATCTGTGATAACAATAAATGCACTTGGGTCCAATTCTTTTATAATTGTTATTAATTTGTTTTCTTCCATACGAGTGATTACACATGTGACAATTTCCATCGTTTCATTAGAAAAACCACCACGACCACTAGAGTATGTAACACCACGTCCTAAACGATCCTGAATTGCAGAACCAATTTCCTCCGATTCTTTACTAACAATACGAACGGATTTTGAGCTTTCAAGTCCAACTTGTATAACATCAATAACAATCTTAGCTATGTAATAGGTTGTAGCTGAATATAAAGCACTTTCTAATCCATAAATAAAACCTGCCCCAATGAAAATAAATGCATTTATTAATAAAATAATATCTCCTACTGAGAATGGTACTTTTCTAGACACAAGGACAGCGAGAACTTCAGCTCCATCAAGTGCACCACCGTTACGTAGGACAACCCCAATACCAACACCTAGCATAACACCACCAGATATTACTACTAATAAGGGATCCTTTGCACTTAAAATAGGCTCAATATGATGCATTAAAACTGTAGAAATAGATAATGATGCTATCCCGATAATACTCATTAAAGCAAAGGTTTTTCCCACTTGTTTATAACCAATGTATACAAATGGAATATTTAAAACAAATAGTAACAATCCCAGAGGTATATTAAACAAGTAAGTTCCCATGATACTAACTCCTGTTACCCCACCATCTATAACTGAGTTTGGAATTAAAACAGCTTCAAGTGCATAACCCGCAATAGCTGCACCTATTACGATTAAAATTATTCTACGGACTGTATCCGCTACTTTGTTCGTTTGCATACTCTTGAAAAACTCCTTTATATAAAAAAATTGAACAAATATTGTTCACTTATTAATTCTAAAGAAAAAATAACTTTGATACAAGGCTGAATCTGCCTAACTATGATACATTCTAAGCGATGTAATTTTGTTTATAGTTAATAAAACAAATCAAGAAAAGCCTATAAACAAGATACAGGCTTTTCTTTTACATATATTAAGTACCGCAAAATGTTTTATAAGGCCCTGAGCTCTCCGGAGGTAGCGAGGTATAATTTATATAATCGGAACTGTAATCGTTAGGGTTAGAAATTACTTTAAGAAGACTCTTCAGCACGGTATAGTCTGCATTATTCACAGCCGCTTCAAGTGCTTCTTCAACTCGATGATTTCGCGGAATAACTACAGGATTACTCTTCTGCATCAATTGTTGGATAAATTCTACAGATACATCCTGTTTTTCCAATCTAGCTCTCCATTTTTCAAGCCATTGTTCAAAACCACTTTTGCCAAACAACACTGTTTCTTCCATTTTATTAAGAGTTAATAATCGGAATGTATTTGTATAATCGGCTCCGTAATTTTGCATAAGCTGAAGCAAGTTTTCAATTAAGAAGACATCCTCTTTTTCTATATTAAAAATCCCAAGTTTATTTCCCATTCCCGTTAACCAGTAATTCTCGTATGTTTCCGGATAAGCTTCCATCGCTTCTTGCGCCAGCTTCACAGCTTCCTCCTGATTTTCATGAATAAGAGGCAATAAACTTTCGGCCAATCTTGCTAAGTTCCATGCAGCAATATTTGGTTGATTTTCATAAGCATAACGACCTTGAGTGTCAATTGAGCTAAATACTGTTTTTGGATTATAGGTGTCCATAAATGCACAAGGGCCATAATCAATTGTCTCGCCGCTTATCGTCATATTATCGGTATTCATCACTCCGTGTATAAAACCGACGAGTTGCCATTTAGCTATCAATGCAGCTTGACGTTCTATCACTTCACGGAGGAAAAGAAGATATCGGTTTTCCTTTTCCAATAAAATTGGATAGTGCCTCTCTATTGCATAATCTGCTAAGGCTTTAAGATCCTCTAGAGTACCCCATTTTGCAGCAAATTGAAATGTACCTACACGAAGATGACTAGCAGCAATACGGGTCATCACAGCACCTGGTTGAACTGTTTCTCTCCTAATATTCTCGCCAGTAGTGACTACAGCGAGACTACGAGTTGTTGGAATTCCAAGTGCATGCATAGATTCACTAATAATATACTCCCGTAACATTGGACCTAGCCCGGCGCGCCCATCTCCCCCACGAGAATATGGTGTTCTACCAGAGCCTTTTAACTGAATATCCACTAATTCCCCCGAAGGAGTTATTTGTTCCCCAAGCAACAGTGCTCTTCCATCACCTAACATGGTAAAATTTCCGAACTGATGGCCAGCATAAGCCTGCGCTAAAGGTATACCACCCTCAATGACCTTATTACCAACGAGTACCTCAACACCTTGTATGGTTTCTAGGGTTTTAGCGTCTAGTCCGAGTGAGGTTGTTAAGTCATTATTTAATAGGACTAATCTAGGATTGCTTACAGGATTAACATTAATAACTGTAAACAGTATTTCGGGAAGATTAGTATAGGTATTTTCTAAATTCCAACCAATATTTAAATTATCTTCTATCATCGTATCTTCCTTTCTAGAATGTGATAAAACAAGGCAAGTTACTTCTTCCATATTATTATACCCTTACTTGGTAAAGATACGCTTTACTTGCATCTATCTGTAATACAAAAAAAGAATGCCCCATGAAAGGCATTCGATGAGTAACTATACAAATAGTCTTTTATTCCAAAAGACAAGTATACCTATATATAATAATAGAAGACCTGATATGACAAATACAGCTCTTATACCGACTAAATCAGCAATTATTCCAATAGCTAAAGCTGACACTCCAAATATTCCACTACCTACAGTTCCTAGAGATGTATATACAGTAACTAGTTTTTCCATAGGGATACTTCGCTGTATAACAGTTTGCTGTGGAATATTTTTTAATTGGCTGAAAAGACCAATGCATATAGAAAGAAACAATGCAATTAGTGGATAGCTACTAATTGATCCGAATATAATCGTCAGCACTCCACTTAACAATGCACCATAACATATAAAGAAAAACTTATATTTCTCTACTACATGAGGATATTTTAAACAGTAAAGACTTGCTGCCAAAAATCCTATAAAAAATGAACCGTTTATAAAACCCCACCATTGTTCTCCTGCTTCAAGTACCTGTTCCACATATACGTAAAGAATTGCTGCAATCCATACTGTTCCCGCTATCGTCTCTAATATATCCATTTGCACTATCTTTCTTAATACGGGCGTAGACCCTATGCTTCTCCACCCATCAGAAAGCTGGGACCATACGCTAATTTCTTTCTCATCTATATAGTTTACGTGTTGAAGCAGGCTTAAAGTTATACTCGATAATAAAAACAAGAAGCCGACAATCACGATCAACTGGAAAGGGCTAATAGCAAGAAGTAATAGACCACCAAAAAGCCAAGCTCCAATTTGAATCATCTGTGTAACAGCTTCTAGCATACTATTTGCTTTTAATAGTGAAGCATCCTCTACGTAATAAGGTATTAATGCCCGCATAATTGGGTTAGCACACCCATCTAAAAACCCAATTAATCCGACTAAGAAGTAAATGACCCAATAATTAGTATCATTCATAAATACATAGACAACTAACATTAAAATCCCTAATAGTACAGTTTTTGAACCTTGAGACCAAACTAACAATGTTTTTAAACGATATTTCCCAAGCAATAATGGTGTTAATAAGCTAGAAATAAACATGGCCATGGTAATTATAAATGGTACTAAAGCAGACACTGTTGCAGAACCGGTTAAATTGTATAAGATACTTATTACACCAATTATATAAAATACATCCCCAAGATTGGCAAAAGATTGCCCAGTTACTAGTAAAACTAAATTCTTGTTTGATTTCATATTAATCCCCCATATTAATTTTCACGTTTTAACATGAATTAAGGGATCAGATTGGATAATTCATAGACCAAGCTCCTTTTTGTATACAATTCGAAGATTCTCAGGGGGATTAGCATTATTCCTTTTTTACTTGCATCATTTTTCCAAGTTATATCATTTTAAAACTTAATCAACCATTCTTTTTTTATAAACAACAGCTGTCAATATATAGACCACCACTGTCCAAATCACAATTATAGCCAAGTTAGAAATTATGTCGCCGAATCCTGCTCCCTGTTCCACCTTTGTTGCAAGATCGATGAGTTGAACATTTGGCAAATACTCTACTATCTGTAATATTGGATATTTCTCTACCCATACTGTGACGAATGATCCCACCGAAAAAACAGCAATAACAGGAAGGACGATTACAGAAGATTCCATAACTGATTTTGCAATAAGCCCCAATAAAGTTCCTAATCCTATGAAGAAAACAGATGAAATAATAATAGCAATTGCAACGATTGTGATATTAGCTGGACGATATTCCGATAAATACGCACAGAAGAATGCAATAACAATAGTTAATACAAATGACAAAAGGCTTTTTCCACCCAGAATTTCTAATGTACTAGCTGGGGATAGCATAAGTCCACGTAGAGTGTTCTTTTCTTTTTCTTCTGCTATCAAGCAGCATTGGACATATGTACCAACCATTGCAAACGTCATATTGATATTCAAAAAATGGGCTTGAATTGAATCTAATCCCATACGTCCATATATTGCAGCCAAAATTATTGGTAAGAATATTACAATTGAAACCGCAATATTTCTTGAAAAATCCTTAAAATCTTTTTGAAAAATTGCATTTACTCTCTTCCATGAAAACGTCATACTAATTCTCCTCCAGTCACTTTTACAAATATATCACCTAAAGTTGGTTCATTTGAATGTACTGTTTGAACTCGATTCTCTTTCATAAGCTGGAACATTTCTTCTGCTCCCTCTGCATCCTTTCGCAGTACAATTTTTTCATTGTTCGATAGTTCTACAGTTACTGTTCCATCTGCAAATTGTTTTTTCAGGATACCAGGCTTATCTAAAAGTTGAATTTTGCCTTTGTGAAGGAAAGCAACTCGATCACATAGTGTATCAGCCTCTTGCATGTCATGTGTAGTTAAGAAGATAGTTGTTCCTCTATTATTTAACGCTCGTAGGCCGTTATATATATGTAGTGTATTTACAGGATCCAATGCGGAAGTCGGTTCATCTAAAAATAGCAGTTCAGGTTCGTGTAATATTGCTCTGGCTAAATTGACTCGCTGTGTCATTCCTTTAGATAAGGTGGAAATTTTCTTTTTCCCCGCATCCTTTAAATTGACAAAGTCTAATGCTTCATCAACTTTAGAAGTTGGTAAATCATAAAGTTTGCAGTAAAGCTGAAGATTTTCAATTATAGAAAGTCTTCCATATAATCCACTATTATCTGTTAGAACACCAAATCTTTTTCGAGCTGTTGGGTTTTTCAGGACGGAAACATTTTCTCCAAAAACGAAAGCATCTCCTTCAGTTGCATTTAATTGACCCGTTAAGATTTTAATCGTTGTCGTTTTACCCGATCCGCTTGGTCCAAGAAATCCAAAAATTTCTCCTTTTTTAACTTCAAATTGAACATCTTCAATTGCTTTAAAACTTGAATAATATTTTGCTAGGCCTTTCACTTCGATCGCGTTTTCCATTTGAAACCCTCCTAATTGTTGGTTGAATATTTTGCAAGAACAACCTTAGATTAAGAGAGATTTACATTGAAAACCATATATTATAGGTGAATGGAGTTAAATTTAGTGTGAATGGAGCTTATTTGAGACCCAACATTCCCTTTAAATCTCCCATTTTCGTCTTCGAAAGTGGAACAGATGATTTTATGGAATCATCCAACACTAAACTGAAACTATTTCTAGTCCATGTAATTACTTCACGCACTTTTTGTAAATTTACGATATAAGATCTGTGACATCGAAAAAATCCAAAATGGTTTAATCTTTTTTCTAAATCATTTAACGTAAATGTACAAGGAAAACTTTCTCCTTTAATATGCAAAAAAGTCTGCCCTTCTATGCTTTCTATATAATCGATTTCAGGTGGGTCAAATAATACGATTTTTTCATTTACCCTCGTTGGTATTTTTTCAAAACGAATAGGTTGGACTATTTTTTCTTCGAATTCGTTTTCTACTTTTATATTTGAATCCTCCTCAGTATCCAATTCAGTTTGAATAGGATGAAGTCCATTTTCATCCAAACGGTAAATTTTATCCGAATAAGCCAAAGCACTTTCTATTTGCCCAGTTAAAATAAGAATTGTTTTATGGGATAAACTCAGCTCTTTTAGTACATTGATAAATATTTTTTTCGATTCCATATCTAGGTTTTGATCGGGTTCTTCCATTATGTATATGGCAGGATTTTGGATAAGTATATGTGCAAGTTGAACACGTTTCTTTTCAGAATATGTAAGTTCTTTTATTTTCTTGTTCTTTTTGGCATCTAACTGTACAGTCTGTAAAACTTCTTCTATTGACTGATCAGATTGATGAATACGGTGGAAGAATTGAAGAGATTCCTTTACTCTAAGTCTTTCATACTCCCCTTCACGTAAGAAATAAAATCCTAAATTTTGCTCGGCAGGATATTCTATCTTGCCTTTTGATAATTTGATTTCCCCTAATAATATGAATAATAACTGCTCTCTAACATTGACGTTTGTACAAAGCGAAACAATTTCACTTTCATTAATTGTTAAGTTAAACTCCTGAAAAAGTATTGCATCATTCATCTGCTTTTCAGCTTGTATAAATTTCAATGACATGTAAAAAACCCCAATTCTATCTATCTTAGTTCTATTATATAAAAACACGAGCCAAAATGGGCTCGTGTTTTACTTTTTATTTATTTTATATTAAATTAGGTGAAATTCATTTTTCGCCTTATTATACCGTTACTACTTTCGTATCTTTCTTTTCCCGTGTAAGAAGCTGAATTGCAAATAATATACTGAAAAGTACCAGGCCGATAATATCAGACATACTCTCTGGATATATCAATAATAACCCTGCTCCTACAGCTAATATTCTTTCCATCCACTTAACTTTTCTATACCAGAAACCTATCATACCTGCACCAATTGCAATCATCCCAATTAATGCTGTAAAGGTAACCCAGATGATTTCCCACACAGTAGTATCAATCATCAACAGCGATGGTGAAAACACCACCATGTATGGAATGATAAATGCTGCAATGGCTAATCTGGATGCCTCTAAACCAGTTTTTATAGGATCTCCACCAGATATCCCTGAAGCTGCAAAGGCGGCGAGCGCAACAGGGGGTGTAATATCTGCGATTATTCCAAAATAGAAAACAAAGAAATGTGCTGATAATAAAACAACAATTGGAACAGCACTTTGTGCAACATCAGGAGCTAATAACGTAATAATCGCTGGTGCTGCAATTGTAGAAGTAATAACATAGTTCGCTGTAGTTGGTGCACCCATCCCTAAAATGAGTGATGCTATCATAACAAAGAATAATGTTAATAAGATACTCCCGCCAGCTAATTTAACTAAACTGGTTGCCAAGCTTAAGCCAAGTCCAGTTTTTACTACTACTCCAACGATAATTCCTGCACATGCAGTAGCTGCAACAACTGCTAAAGCTGATCTTGCCCCATCAACTAAAGCATCTAAAATTTCCTTTGGACCAAGTTTCGTATCTTTGTTGATCAAACCTACAACAATACAGGCTAAAATTCCATATAACGCTGAATGAATAACAGGAACCCCTACCATCATCAAAATAATGATTAAGAAAATAGGTAAAATTAAATAAAACTTTTTAAAAATTGCTTTCCGATCTGGCATTTGTTCATCTGTTAATCCTTTTAATCCTAAACGTTTCGCTTCAAAATGGGTCATAATCCAAATTCCAGTAAAATATAATAGGGCTGGAATGGCCGCTGCTTTTGCAATATCCCAATACGTTACGCCACGTCCGATAAATTCAACCATTAAGAATGCGGCTGCACCCATAATTGGTGGCATCAACTGTCCTCCCGTTGAAGATGATGCTTCAACTGCTCCAGCAAATTCCTTTTTATAGCCAAGAGATTTCATCATAGGAATAGTATAAGCTCCCGAAGTAACAACATTTGCTACAGAACTTCCTGAAATAGTTCCTTGTAATGCAGATGAAAAAATTGCAACCTTCGCAGGACCTCCAACTAACTTTCCAGCCACTGCGACAGATAAATCATTGAAATACTGTCCGACACCAGTTTTCACCAAAAATGCTCCAAAAAGCAAAAAGGCAAAAATATAAGTAGATGAAACTGCAAGAGGTGTTCCTAAAATTCCATCAGTTGTAAAGAACATTAAATTGACAATATTGTCCACACTTTGACCTCTATGAGCCATAAATGCAGGGAAATATGGTCCTAAATATGCGTACACCAAAAATATTGCCGCAATTATAGTAATAGGCAATCCAACAGCTCTTCTAGATGCCTCTAATACAAGCAACACTGCCAGTAACCCAACAATGAAGTCCATACTTTCTAAGGAACCTAAACTTTGGACTAAACGAGTATAGTTTATCGTCCAATAAGTTCCGATTACCATAGCACCCGCTGTTAGTATGAAATCATACCATGGTATTTTTGTCTTTGAAAATTTTCTACGTGCTGGAAAAAGTAAAAAGATAAAAACTAGACCGAAACCTAAATGGACAGTTCGTTGAATTTGAGCAGGAAATTGACCGAAAATAGCTGTATAAAGTTGAAATAGAGAAAATGCCATTAAACCAAAGTAGATAATATATTTTAGTACTCCACCTAATGTCCGAGTATTCGACTCCAGATCATATTTTTCTAAAATTTCTTGCTGTTCTTCCCAAGACAGTTCTTCATACTGATTGTTTTCTACGTTTTGTTTTTTCTTATCGTCCATTCAATTTGACTCCTTTCACTTTTTCAAAGAGCGATATTTTTTTCACTTTAAATACATATGACTTTCCTCTATCTAGCTCAGCTTTTAAATCAAAACTTTTCTCGTTGTAATAAAATTCTAATTTATTGTCTACATCACCAATATGTAAAATAAAATCGGTCAACACTGCTTTATCGTATTTAAGGGTGTAAACACCGTTCTCGTAACTCAATGTTTGACCTTCTTCTGCATAACCGGGCATCCCAATCGCAACATCACTATATTGCATCGATACTAATTGAATTTCATTCAATTCTCTTACTCTATAGTTCTCTATCACATCGGTCAGGTGAATAGTATGTGTAAAAACAATTTGAAAATTATCCTGTTTCTCTAATGTGATAAAGTGTATAGTTGGTTGCTCGACTCTCGTTTCTGTAAAAGTAAACGCTGGGAAGAAAGGTATGAAACTAAAACCGATTAATAGAAAAATCAAAACTAGGCAAATTATTTTGTTCATAAAGTGATTAACCCTCACTTTTGTTAACAAAAAGGGACTCGAAGCAATTCGCAACAGAGCCCCTTCTTACTGTAAGATTATTTATTAACTTCATCGAAATATTTTTGTGCTCCTGGATGAACTTCAATTCCGATACCATCAAGAGCTGTTTCGGCTTTGATAAATTCACCTTTTGCATGACTGATTTTATCTGTATTTCCATAGATTGCTTTTGTCATTTCATATACTAGGTCGTCTGGAAGTTCTTTGTTCACTGCTAGCATAGCCAGTACAGAAACTGTTGGAGTTTCTTCCGTTAAACCATAAGTACCAGATGGGATTGTATCCTTCGCATAATATGGATACTTCTCGATTAATTCATCTGCTTTCTCGTCGCTTACTGTAATGATAGAAACTTTGTTTGTTGCATTTAGTGCTTCTACAGCACCAGTTGGATAACCAGCTGTAATAAATGCTGCATCGATTTGTCCAGATTGAATACCATCTGTCGACTCACCGAAGTCTAAATTCTGTGCTTCAATGTCTTCCATTGATAATCCGTGGATTTCAAGTAATTGCTCAGCATTCGCGTAAGTACCAGATCCTGGTGCACCTACAGAAACTTTTTTCCCCTTTAAATCTTCAAATGAAGCAATACCGGAATCTGCTAACGCAACTAGCTGTACTGTTTCTGGATATAATGCACCTAGTGCAGATACAGCATCTGTTTTCTTACCTTCAAACATCAATACCCCTTCAGTTCCATAATAAGCAATATCCGTTTGAACGAAAGCTATATTCCCTTCGCCTTCTTGTAATGCTGTCATGTTAGCTGCTGAAGCTTGAGATACCTCCGCAGTAGTTTTAACACCTGTTTCCGTAGTGATTAACTCTGCAAAAGTCCCACCTAGCGGATAGTAAGTACCTTGCGTACCACCAGTTAGCATACTTAAAAATTTGTAGTCTTCTTTTGTTTTACCTGATTCATCCTTTGAACCGCTTTCAGGAGAATCCCCCTCTGTAGAGCCACAAGCTGCAAGTATCAACAAAACTAACACGCTGAGTATACTCAACAATTTTAATTGCTTTTTCTTCATTCCAATTCCTCCCATTTTATATATATAATCCCCTTGCACTTATTAATATTACCATATAAGTTTATTAAATTGTCAACCTATTAAGTATTTTCTGTTTTTGTTCATAAAAAAAAGCATACATATAATCGTGTAAGGATTAAATGCATGCTCTATTTGTAGTTCTACTTATGAACAGCCATCATATGTTGTGTTCTTTACTTTCGAACCAGTTTCGCCTCTTAGTAAGTCACCTTCAGTTGCTTCGATAATTTGATTGGTTACGTTATTGGAAATGGAATTGGCTACTAATTGTAGAAGGTTATTTACATCACCTTGGGATTGTTTAAACTCTTGTACTATTGGAAGGCCATCGATTTCTTCTTCAATTGCTGCAATTTTGCCTTCAATCAAGCTAAGTGCTTTTTCTTTCCCTAAATGCTGAAAGTTGACCGCTTGTTTTTGTAAACTTTTCAGGCTTGCTATTTTTTCACGTACCTTTGTATTTTCATTGATTTGTTCCTCTGCGCGTTTGAAGAATTCAACTTCCTCTGTATTTGCAATCATCGTTGCAATTTCTTTTGCTTTTTCTATAATATCGTCTCTTGTATATTTTGTTGTAGACATTATACTCCCACCTTTTGCTCGATTGTTTCATTTACTAGTTCCCCAGTAAGTGACCATGTTTTTGCTTCTACTATTTTAACTTTAACTAATGTACCAATTATTTCTTTTGGTCCCACAAAATTTACTAGCTTACTTTTACTCGTATAGCCTGCAAGTACATTAGGGTTATTTTTACTCTCTCCTTCAACCAAAACTTCTACAATATGTCCGTCATGCTTTTTCATAGCATCAGCGGACATATCATTTACCAGTTTATTTAAACGTTGAAGTCTTTCTTTTTTCACTTCCATCGGCACGTTATCTATCATTTTTGCAGCTGGTGTACCTTCTCGAGGAGAGTAAATATACGTATATGCTATTTCGAAGCCGACTTCTTTATACAAAGACAATGTTTCTTCGAATTGTTCCTCTGTTTCGTTAGGGAAACCAACAATAATGTCCGTTGTTAAAGAAACATTAGGTATAGCTGCTTTTATCTTTCTAACAAGTTCTAAATAATGCTCTCTTGTATATTTACGAGCCATTATTTTAAGAATATCCGACGACCCAGATTGAACCGGCAGATGAATATGATCGACTAAATTCCCACCTTTTGCAAGTACTTCAATTAAATGATCATCAAAGTCTCTAGGATGACTAGTCATGAAACGTATTCGTGCAACATCAATTTTTCGAAGATCATCCATTAAATCACCAAAGCGATAATTCAAATCATCAAAGTCTTTTCCATAAGCATTAACGTTTTGACCAAGCAATGTTACTTCTTTGTATCCTTGAGCAGCAAGATGCCTAATCTCTTGAATAATATCTTCAGGACGACGACTACGCTCTTTTCCACGTGTATATGGAACGATACAATATGTACAGAATTTATCGCAGCCGTACATAATGTTGACCCATGCTTTAATCGAACCTTTA
>Ga0209013_10003555_pt1 | contig 13847 bp, 15 predicted proteins | sample Cruoilmetagenom2_FD_187291 | JGI IMG/M metagenome (GOLD analysis project Ga0209013, IMG submission 187291) | Oil polluted marine microbial communities from Coal Oil Point, Santa Barbara, California, USA - Sample 2 (SPAdes) (version 2) | ecosystem: Environmental > Aquatic > Marine > Oil seeps ... | reverse complement strand
CGCCGCACTTCGTGCAGCGACTCCCTCCCCCTTGCAGGGGGAGGGATCATCGTCAGGCAGCGCAATGAATATGAGCCCCTCTGCGTGCGCGGCGACATCGTCGAGGAAGAGGGTGCAGTCGCCTTTCTCGGCGCGGCGCTGGCCGAGGGTGAGCAGGCGAGAGAGTCGGCCGTAAGCTGCGCGGTCTGTCGGATAGGCGAGTAGAGACGGAGCGTCCTGCAAATGCAGCCGCGCACCGACGATAAACTTGATGTCGACTTCTTTCGCCGCGAGATGGGCGCGCACCACGCCGGCCAGCGTATTGGCATCGGCGATAGCGATGGCCTCGTAGCCAAGTGCCTTCGCCGCCGCCACCAGTTCCTCGCCATGAGATCCGCCCCGTAAGAAAGTGAAGTTCGTGGTGACGTCGAGCTCGGCGTAGCGCGGGCCACTCATGGAAACACCCCATGCAAGAACCAGCTCGGGGTTTCCTCCGCACTGTCTTGATAGAGGCCTTCGCGAAACACCCAATAGCGGCAGCCATCGGTGTCCTCGATGCGGTAATAGTCGCGCGGCCGTGCGGTGGTGTGAGCGGTGATCGCGCGCCACCATTCAGGCGCGATGCGCTCCGGCCCTTGCGCCTTGATCACACGGCGGCTGATGCGGCGCCAGGTAAACCGGGCGGGCGGGCCTTCCGGGATCTCGGCCATGACGGATAAAGGTTCCGGTCTTGCCAAGAGGAAGAGCGGGCGCTGCGGCTTGCCGGCGTCATCGCTCCAGTCTGACAGCCCGGCGAAGGCGTCACGCGCCACTTGCGCAAGCTCAGGGATGTGACTTGCCTGCGGAAAGAGACGGCGCACGGCGCGAAGGCCTAAGCGATTGGTCAGCGCATCGATCAGGATTTCGGGCGTGATGACAGTGGCGTCCACGGTGATATTTGCCTGAGCCTCGCGCAGAGGCTCGGTGGCAAGCGCGGCCAGCGTCATCAAGTCGACGCCGAAGCCCAGGTCTATGTCTTCGAGTTTGTCCTGCAACAGCCGCACGAGGTGAGAGCCGGTGCGCGAGGGCGCGCTCATGCCTGCTTCGATCGCGGCGGTGGAGCCGTCGGTGCGTGCGGCCCACAAGACAGCGCGCCGTGCGCCATGGCCGGCCTTCGTCAGGGTTTGGCACAGCGCCGCCGCCAGCTGGTCGAGATGGGCGACGATGCCGTCATGGGTGATGAGCGGCTCGGCAAAGACGCGCCGCACAACAAAGTCCGGCGCCGGAAGGAGAGCGTCGTGCGGCTCATGCCGCGCCCCCAGCGCCTGATCGAGACGGCGCAGGACGCATTCCGCGGTCGCTTTCGAATGGAAGCGCCGCTCAAGGCTCGCGCGCGGCAGCGCATAAAGCTGGCCGATGCGTTTGAGACCGAGCCGCCGCAGCAGATGCACGGTGTCAGACTCCAGACGCAACGCCTCGACGGGAAAGGAGGCAAGCGTGCTGTGGAGCGTTTCATTGGGCACAGCGCTTTCGGGTGCGACGGAGGGTGTCTCTTTCGCGAAGCGGGCCAGCGCGTGCGCGGCGCCCAACGTCTCGGCGGCTCCAAGCCGCGCAGTCAGGCCAAGGCGCGCGAGCCGCGTTGCGAGATCGGCAAGGAGCGCGTCTTCGCCGCCGAAGAGATGAGAGACACCGGCAATGTCGAGCCACAGCTCGTCATCGCCGTCCACGTTGAGGGCCGGGCTGTAGCGCGAGGCCCAGCGGGCGAGCGCCAGCAGCATCTCGGCATCGTTGTCCGGTGCGGCGGGGGCGGTGAGAAGCTGCGGGCAGATGGCGCGGGCATCGGCAAGCCCGAGGCCGGGTGAGAGGCCGTTCCGGGCGCACGCCGCGTTGACGGCTGTCAGTTTGAGACCGCGCGCCTCATTGCCCACGAGAGCAAAGGGCCGGTCATCCGGCGGCGGTGTAATCCTTAAGCGCGCTCTCTCCCGCTTCAGCCGTTCGATCGGAAGATGGGGGAGCCACACGCAGACCACCCGGCTCATGCGGCGACTCCACACGGAAATCCCGGCCGGGTGCGGTCCCACGGCATCGCTCCAAGGAGAGGCGCCAACAGGCCGTGCCTGGTGCGCTTCGATCGAAAGGGACGTGAGCGCTGCCTTCCGTGGCGATGCGCCAGCGGGTCAGCGTCCCGGGCACGCCCGCAGTCCCGTGGGAGGAGAGGAGAAGGCACGGGGTGCGGGCGGCTTGCGCGGCAAGGCCGAGGCGCCGGGCAATGAGGTGTGTCTTGACGTCCGTTTGCGCCAGGCCGGCGATGAGCGCGCCGCTCTTCAGGCCTTCTTTCAGCGCCCAGGCCGCTTCTTCGGCGGTGCGGGTCTCGACAATGAGAAAGCGCGACGGGTCCAGCCCTGCGCGCAAGAGGCCTGGTCCATAGGGGCGGCCCCATTCGCGCATGGCGGTCTGCGTGAGGCACCACAGCACGAGACCCTCACGCCGGGTCTGCATGGCCTCGGCAATGACCGACAGCGCAAAGCCGAGGGCCGCGGGCGTATCGCGATAGGCGTGCGGCTTGACCTCATGCAGGCCGCCTTGCTCGAAGGCGCCAAAAGGGCTTTCCGCGTTGTCGTTGGAGGCGGGGGGCGACGTTAAAGAGCAAGCGGGACGGGGAGGGGCCGCGCCCGGTGCGGGGGGTGTGGCCAGAGACACGGGAACCTGCTCAAGCGCACGAATCGAAGCCCGTAGCTGCTCAATCAGGACCCTCCCCGTGGATCCGCTTGCTCTTTGGTCAACGTCAGCCGGCGGAACGAGGGCACTGGGGTCGCCGTCTGGAACGTTGTTACGCATGACTAGGGTACTCCACTCTCGTTCCTGTTTTGTTCTTACTCTTGAGTCGGGCCGAAGTCAAGGCGGGGCGCCTTTCGCCTGTCTTTTCGGGGGTTTTTGTGATGCGTATCCTCGGTCTTCGGCCCTTTGCGGCCGTAATCGCCGTGTTTTTCGCCTTTTCGCCGGACCAAGTCTCGGCGGGGCTCTTCGACTTCGGAGCCTCTAGCCAGCGCCGGCCGGTACCGGCCCGCCATTTGGTGACGTTTCCGCCTGGCTATAGGCCTGGGACCATCATCGTCCAGTTTAGCCAGCGCCGGCTTTACTACGTGCTGCCCCAGCAGCAGGCCATCAGCTATCCCATCGGGGCACCGAAGAGCGATGAGCGATGGTCCGGTGAGACCTATGTTCGAGAAAAGCGGGTGAACCCCGGCTGGACGCCCACGCCTGAGATGCGGCGCGAAAACCCCAATCTGCCGGCCCATGTCCCGGGAGGGCACCCCAAGAATCCCTTAGGCGTGCGGGCCATGTATCTCGGCCATAGCCTCTACCGGATCCATGGCACCGACGCGCCCTGGACGGTGGGGCATGAAGTCAGCCACGGATGCATCCGGATGTTCAATCAGGACGTGGCGGATCTCTATCAGCGCGTGCCTGTCGGAACCCGAGTTGTCGTGATGTGGTGAACGCTAAGTAAAGCCGATGTAAAGCGTGGGTTAATTCGACTAAAAAAACGGCGAATTTGCTCGATTCTCAAATTTTTTGTTTTTTGTTTGTTTACTATAGAAGCCACGTCGCTGTTGGATCAGTTTAACCAGTACATAATAGTTCAATGCTAGCTTTCGCACAAGGTTCCAACGGCGACTGGCCGGGGCGGGGCCGTTGTGAGGATGTTTGAACTCGGAAGGGAGTGTCGAAAATGAGGACTTCTGTTGTGCGTTTCGTCAAGGACGAGTCTGGTGCCACGGCCATTGAATATGGCCTCATCGCTGCCGGTATCGCCGTCGCCATCATCACCGTCGTCGGTACGGTCGGTACCAACCTGACGGCTACTTTCCAGTCCGTCGCGAACAGCATGGCAGGCGGCTAAGCCACGCAAAGATTTCTACAATAAGCGGGATCCAGCTTTTCGGAGCTGGGTCCCGCTTGTTTTTTGTGCAGGGCCCGGCCGCAGCGTTGCTGGCCAAGCCCCCAATCCTCCATAATTCAGGCTTAAGCACACGCTCGCAGTCGAGGGAGCTTAGGCGTTGATTGACGGGACCCATCACGGGCGTCATTTCTTCTTGAGCCTGTGGGTGATCGGCGTGGCCGTGGCAGGGCTTGCGCCGAGTGCTTCCGCACACCCTCATGTGTGGGCGACGGTGCGCTCGGAGATCATTTTCGGGCCGGATCAAAAAGTCACCGGCATCCGCCACGCTTGGACATTCGATGAGTTCTATAGCGCCATGGCGGTGCAGGGACTCGATGCGGATGGCGACGGCAAATATTCCAAGGAGGAGCTCGACCCGCTCGCCAAGGTGAATGTCGAATCGCTGAACGAGTTCGGCTACTTCACCTTCGTGCGCGAGGCGGGAAACGACAAATTCCTGCCGCTCAAGCCGCCCGAAGACTATTTGATCGATTACGACGGCACTGCGATCACGCTGCACTTCACACTGCCGCTGCAGACCCCTGTCGATCCGAAGGCAAAAGATGTCACGATTGACGTCTACGACCCCTCCTTCTTTGTGGCGTTCGGGTTCGCCGAGAAAGCTCCGGTGAAGGTTTCCGGCACGCCGGCGGAAGGGTGCACAGCCAAGGTGGATACCCCCGATTCGGAAGCTACCGAGGCCGCCAAGGCCCTCAGCGAGTCTTTCTTTAGCGAGCTTGGGCCTGGGTCGGACTACGGCTCCCAGTTTGCCCAGACCGTCAACGTCACTTGCGCATCGTCATGACCCGGCTCCCTTTGATGGTCGTGGTTTTGGCTGTGGCCCTTCTCTTCGGCGCCTCGGCCGAGGCGATGGCGCAAGCGAGTCCGCCGTCTGCATTCGGTACTCCGTCTCAGCCATCAGCCGCACCGCCTGCCTTCACTGCGCCAGAGGCTGCCGCACCGAAAGCCGCGCCGCTTCAAGCAAGGGGACCGTTGGGCGGTCTTCTGAGTCGGATTGCACAGACCCAGCAGAAGCTGCAGCGGGAATTGGCCGCGGCCGTCAAGCGTCTGAAGGAGGGCGATGCGCTTGCCGCGGGACTTTTCCTGGCTGGCTTGAGCTTTGTCTACGGCATCGTTCATGCGGCCGGTCCCGGACACGGTAAGGCGATCATCTCTTCTTATGTGCTGGCCAACGAGGAGACCGTGCGCCGGGGCATTTACATTTCTTTTCTTGCCGCCGCGCTCCAGGGGCTCACGGCGGTTGTGCTCGTGAGCATTCTGGTGGTCGCGCTCAACTCAACCGGCTTCCAGGTTACTGCCTGGGTCAATCAATTGGAGAGCGCGAGCTACGCGCTCATCGCGCTGGTCGGCCTCTATCTGTTGGTGACCGAGATCATTCGGCTCTGGCCCCGCCGGCGCGGAGGTGGCGCGCATAGCCACGGACATCACCACCACGATCATCATCATCACGACCACGATCATGACCACGGTCATGAAGACTGCGAGGCCTGCAATCACATGGTCGATGCGCGCGAGCTTGCCGGACCGTTCTCGTGGAAGAAGATCGCTGCTGTCGTATTCTCGGTCGGCATCCGGCCGTGCTCCGGCGCGGTGCTGGTTCTCATCTTCGCTCTCGCGCAAGGCCTGTTCTGGGCAGGCGTCGCCGCAACCTTTGCCATGGCGTTCGGGACAGCGATCACCGTGTCGGTCCTCGCAACGATGGCGCTGGGCTCGCGTGAACTTGCGCTCAGGCTCGGCGGCGGCAACGCCCGCTGGGCTGACGCGGTCTGGACGGTCTGCGCCATCGGCGGGGCGCTGTTGGTGTTCACGCTCGGCCTTCTCTTGTTTGCCGCATCGCTCGGCCCGTCGCGCCCGTTCTGAGATGCCTCGCGGGCAGAAAGTAGGTTGTCCCAAAGGAGCATATGTGAGCATGGCGTTTCTTTTTTGCCGCACGCCAATTGCAGTCAGGGCGTAGGACCGCCTACATCTGAAGCCAGCGCCCGTATCACAGTGAGGAGAACAGTCATGACGCTTCAACTCGGCGATACCGCCCCGGACTTTGAGGCGGACACCACGGAAGGTTCGATCCGTTTCCACGAATGGCTCGGCGATTCCTGGGCCGTGATCTTCTCCCATCCAAAGGACTTCACGCCGGTCTGCACCACCGAGCTTGGCTATATGGCCAAGATCAAACCTGAGTTCGACAGGCGGGGCGTCAAGATCATCGGTCTCAGTGTCGATCCGGTCTCGTCCCACAAGAAGTGGATCGAGGACATCAAGGACACGCAAGGCACGGCGCCGACCTATCCGATGATTGGCGATCCCAACCTCAAGGTCTCCAAGCTTTACGGCATGCTGCCGGCGAGCGCCGGCGACACTTCGGACGGGCGCACGGCCGCCGACAATCAGACGGTCCGCAACGTCTTCGTCATTGGACCGGACAAGAAGGTCAAGTTGATCCTGGTCTATCCGATGACGACGGGCCGAAACTTCGACGAAGTGCTGCGCGTGATCGACTCAATGCAGCTCACCGCAAAGCACCGCGTGGCGACGCCGGTGAACTGGAACGAAGGCGACGACGTGATCATTGCCGGTTCTGTATCCGACGACGAGGCCAAGACCATCTACCCGAATGGCTGGAAGGCGCCGCGGCCTTACATTCGGATCGTTCCACAACCTAAGGGATAGGTTGAAACTCCGAGGATAAGTCATCGGTTTAGATTGGAAGCACCACGCCACTTCGTGTAAAAGGGATGCATACGGAGTAACCGGTTCGTAGCCAAATTTTAGGAACGAAGTGTCGGTGCCTTCGGGGCCGGCCGGATCACCGGGCGAAATCGATGTCTGACTTTCATGACCTACCTCCGCCTGGAGCAGGGGAGGCTTCGCGTGAGCGTGCGAAGAAGATGGCCGATCAGATCGTGCTTCTCATGACGGGGCGCGGTCCGAACGGTTCGACTTCCTCGCCTATCTCCTGGCCATGGCGCTGAGAGAAGTCAGGCGGCTGGTGCAGGACACGCGCTAGGCCCACGCCGCATAGACAGCGCTACAAGACTTCACCACAGATTCTCGCCGAGATTTCATTGCCATGGGATTTCCGAAGACCCCTGCGGTGACCGTCGATTGCGTCATCTTCGATTCACAATCGCGCGTCCTCCTCATCCGCCGCAAGAACGATCCGTTCAAGGGCGCGTTCGCGTTGCCCGGCGGGTTTGTCGATCTCGGCGAGACCGTCGAGGCGGGGTGCCGCCGCGAAGTGCATGAGGAAACGGGCCTGGATGTCGGGGATCTCCAGCTGGTCGGCGTCTATTCCGATCCGCATCGCGACCCCCGTGGACATACGGTGTCTATGGCCTTTCTGGCAAAGCTCCCCGCCGCCCCGGCGCCGGTGGCCGGCGACGATGCCGCCTCCGCGGCCTGGGTTGGCGATTGGCGGGCGCACACGCTTGCCTTCGACCACGCTCAAATTCTGGTAGATGCCGAGAAATTGGCGGAACGCGGCGCTCCAGGTGCGGCTCAAGGTACGCCTCAAGAAGGCTAGGCGGATCCGGCCCGATGGCCTATCTAAGGGGCCAGGGCTCTTTAGGATGCCGCAAATGAACGAAGCGCCGCGAACCGAAGCTTTCTCCGACACCTTTGACTGTCGCTCGGTTGCCTACGGAAAGATCGGCGTGCTCTTGGTCAATCTCGGCACGCCGGACGACACCGACTATTGGTCGATGCGCCGCTATCTCAAGGAGTTCCTGTCCGACCGCCGCGTCATCGAGGTCAATCGGCTCCTGTGGTGGCCTATCTTGAACGGCATCGTGCTCACCACACGTCCGTCGAAAAGCGGCGAGGCCTATCGCTCCATCTGGAACGAGGAACTCGACGAGTCTCCGTTACGCACCGTCACGCGCGCGCAAGCCGAGAAGGTTGCGGACACGCTTGGCCACCGCGAGGAGATCGTCGTCGATTGGGCGATGCGCTACGGCACGCCCAGCATTGCCTCCGGGGTGGAAGCGCTGATCAAGCAGGGCTGCGAAAAGCTGCTCGTGTTTCCGCTCTATCCGCAATACGCCGCGGCGACCACGGCGACAGTCAACGACACGGTCTTCGACAAGCTCAAGACCATGCGCTGGCAGCCGGCGCTGCGCACGGTGCCGCCATACCCCAAGGACCCCGTCTATATCGAGGCGCTTGCGAATTCGATCACGGCGCATCTGGCCGATCTCGACTTCGAGCCCGAGGTGATCCTTGCCTCGTATCACGGCCTGCCGAAGGAATACGTGGACAAAGGCGATCCTTATCAATGCCAATGCATGGATACGTCGGATGCTTTGCGGGAGGCATTGGGACCACTTGGCGACGCGCTGAAGACGACGTTCCAGTCACGATTTGGTCGTGCGGAGTGGCTACAGCCTTACACCGACAAGACCGTGGAGGCGCTGGCGCGCGATGGGGTGAAGCGCATGGTCATTTTGACGCCTGGCTTCGCGGCCGATTGCGTGGAGACTCTGGAAGAGATTGACGGCGAGGCTCGGGAAATTTTTCTGGAGCATGGCGGCGAACAGTTCAGCTCCATTCCGTGTCTGAATGACAGCGATGACGGTATTCGCGTCCTGGTCCACCTCATCGAGAGAGAACTCAAAGGCTGGATCGACGAGTAGGAGTGCACGGGGGATGATCTGGAACGCGTTTTCAGTGCTTGGCATTTGTGTTGGCTTGCTCGTGGCAATACCCGCTCATGGTGCCGGTGAATTGGCCCCCGACGAACTTGCCGCCTATGTCGACGTGGTCGGCGCGCCGGGCGACGGCAAAGAGGCGCTGGAGCGGGCGCTGTCCAACCGTCTGCTCGACCGGGGTTTCACGGTAACCGGCAGCCCCGCCATCAATGCGTATGAGATCCAAGGCATCGTCAGCCTCTCGCCTGCGGCCCGGGGCAAGGAGAATATCCGGATCAATTGGATCGTATTCGGCCCCGACGGCACCCGGCTTAGCAATGTGACCCAGTCCCGGGTTATCCGCAAAGGCTCGCTCAGCCGCCGCTGGGGGCCTGCCGCGGATGCCGCCGCGGAGGCGGCCGCCCAGGATATCTTCAAGCTCCTGCCTCCACGAGATTCGGGGCTGTAGAACCGTTCGTTTGAACTCCCGCGGGCCGTAAATCCGGTATAGAACTCTCCCATCTGTTGATTGAAGACCCGGCGCCGCCGCCGGATACCACGGGAGCGTGCCTTATGTTCGGCTTCGATATCTTCGTCCTCGCCCTGCTTGTTCTCTTCGTGATTATCGTCATCGCGGCGGTCAAGATCGTGCCGCAAGGCTACAACTACACGGTCGAACGCTTCGGCCGGTACACACGAACGCTCGTTCCGGGCCTCAGTCTGATCATCCCCTTCATCGATCGTATCGGGCGCAAGCTCAATATGATGGAGCAGGTGACCAACGTGCCGAGCCAGGAGGTGATCACCCGCGACAACGCCATGGTGCGGGTCGACGGCGTGGCCTTCTTCCAAGTGCTCGATGCGCCGCGCGCCAGCTACGAGGTGACCGATTTGGAGCGCGCCATCCTCAACCTCACCATGACGAATATCCGCACGGTGATGGGCTCCATGGATTTGGACAAGCTTCTGTCCGAACGCGACGAGATCAACCATCGCTTGCTCAAAGTGGTCGACGACGCCACCCACACTTGGGGCGTTAAAGTCACGCGCATCGAGATCAAGGATATCGAGCCACCGCGCGACCTGGTCGACGCCATGGCGCGGCAGATGAAGGCCGAGCGCGACAAGCGTGCCGCCATCCTTGAGGCCGAAGGCGAGCGGCAGTCGGAGATCCTGTCCGCGGAGGGTTCCAAGCAGGCGCAGATTTTGGCCGCCGAAGGCCGCCGCGAAGCGGCCTATCGGGATGCCGAGGCCCGCGAGCGCGAGGCCGAGGCCGAAGCCAAGGCCACTCACATGGTCAGTCAGGCCATCAACAAGGGCAGCGTCCAGGCGATCAATTACTTTGTCGCCAACAACTATGTGGATGCGCTGAAAGAGCTGGCCGCGGCCGACAACCAGAAGGTGCTCCTCATGCCGCTTGAGGCCTCGTCCGTGATCGGCGCGATTGCCGGCGTCAGCGAGATCGCTCGTGAGGCGTTCGGCGACTCAAAAAAGGAATCGAAGCCGCGCGGTGGACGCTCCGGCGGGTCGGTTCCCTCGGCCTAACGCGAAGGACAAGAGATGATGGAGACGCTCGCTGAGCTTGGTGCTTGGAGCTGGATGATCGCAGCAGCAATTCTGTTTGTGCTGGAGTTGGTCGCGCCGGGTATCTTCTTTATGTGGTTCGGTGCTGCCGCCTTGGCGACCGCGCTGATCGTCTTCCGCTACGACATCACCTGGCAGTGGCAGCTCATCTGGTTTTGCGGTTTGTCGCTCGCCTCGATCCTGCTGGTCGGCCGCTATTTACGTGGCAATCCGCTTAAGAGCGACAAACCTTTGCTCAACAAGCGCGCCACGCAGCTGGTCGGCCAGTCGTACGAGCTTGTCGACCCTATCGAGAACGGACGCGGCAGCGTCCATGTCGGCGATACGATTTGGCGGGTGAAGGGGCCGGAATTGCCCAAGGGTGCGCGCGTCAAAGTGGTCGGTACCGACGGCTCGGTTCTAACGGTCGAAGCCGACGAGGCTTGAGCTACGCGATCGTTGTGATCTCGGAGACCTCGCTGGGCATCTCAGCGGTGGCATTGTCCTGGGACCATAAGCCTGTTGCGTATCGAGTGCTGCCCGAGCCTTCGACCGCCACATCGGTGAAGCCAGCCTTACGGAACTCGTCGGCAACCATTTCGTTGGTCGCGATGCTCTGGAGGAGGCTGAGCTGGAGGGTTGCGCGGTAGCGTTTTCCCTTTTCGACGGTGAACTGCGGCATGTCTTCTCCACTCAGGTTCCAGCGAACCATTCTCTGACCGCGTTACGGCCCGGTTCGTCAAGCAGCAAATGAAGTTTGGTGCGGCGGAGCAGAAAGTCGTCCGCCGTCATGGCGTCCTCTGCTTCGGCTGCATATTCAAGCTCGGCCTCAAGAACGCCGGGCGCGACGTCCTTGGCCGATGCGCGGTCGGCTTTGAGGCGCGCGAACAGATCCTCGATCCGGTCACCATAGGTGAAAGCCCAGCGGTGGCGTGTCGCGGCCGGAACACTGTCGGGCCCCGCCTCGGCCTTTGCCTCCAAGGCCGCGCGGTCGAGCTTGCCGCCATAAAGCGGCACGTTCTTGGTCCAAGAGCCGCTCATGCTGAGGCCCAACGTCTCCAGGTTTGCGAGCACGTCTTCAGCGAGAGCGCGATGCGTGGTGAGCTTGCCGCCATAGATCGTGAGGAAGCCGCCGCTGCCTTGGGCGCACGCGACCAATGTGGGGCTCCGGCTGATGCGGCTCGGCTTCGTCTCCGTCCCGCCATGCAGTGCTCGCACGCCCGACCAGGTGAAGACGATATCCCTCTCGGTGACGGTGCGGCCCGGCGTGGTGAAATAGCGATTATAGGCGTGGACGAGATAGGACTTCTCATCCGGCGAGCATTCGGCGGTGCCGGGATCGCCCTCATGGGGGACATCCGTCGTGCCGACGATGAGGAAGCGGCCGTCGATCCAGGGAATAACGAAGACGATGCGTTCGCCCTGGTCTTGCAGCGTATAGGCGCAAGGCTCCGGCGGGTCCGGCATACGAAGTACGATGTGGCTGCCACGCACCAGGCGCAAAGCTTGTGGCGGCGGGGCGGCCTCCGTCATGGCATCGATGTTGGGGACGAAGGGGCCGGCCGCGTTGACGATGAAGCGCGCCGTGATCTGGCGCTTCGTCCCGCGTTCATCGAGCTCCACGGTGTAGCCGTCTTCCGCCGCCGCGATCGCCGTCACGGTGCGGCGGTTGAGAATATCGGCACCCCGGCTGCGCGCATCGAGGAGAACGCTCAACGTGAGCCGCGCGTCGTCGGTCTGGCAGTCGTGATAGTGCAGCACCGCGCGTAAGTCTTCTTGGCGCAGGCGAGGTAGGTGTGCGGTCTCCGCTGCCGAGACCCGGCCGCTGGCCGGGAGCCCATCGCCAAACGACAGAAGATCGTAGAGGGTTAGACCTGCGTGCACGAACCAAGCTTTGCGTTCCTGCCAGCTATAGATGGGCAGCAAGAACTTCAGCGGCGCGACGAGATGCGGTGCGGTGCGCAAGAGCTCGGCACGTTCGGTGAGAGATTCGCGCACCAGGCCGACTTCCACGTGCTCAAGATAACGCAGGCCGCCATGGATGAGCTTCGACGACGCTGACGAAGTGGCGCACGCATAGTCGCCCTTCTCGGCGAGGATTACCTTGAGGCCGCGTCCGGCCGCATCACGTGCGACCGCAGCGCCGTGAATCCCGCCGCCGACAACAAGGAGATCGAAGCTTGAGCCGCCCACCCGCGCGGGGTCCTACACCACGCCGGCGCGCAGCAGGTCGTGGATGTGGATGATGCCGACAGGTCGTCCGTTCTCGACCACGAACAACGCCGTAATCGACGAGGAATTGATGACCTCGAGTGCGGCGGAGGCCATGAGGTCGGGCGTGACCGTCTTCGGTCCGGGCGTCATGATGTCGGCCGCGCGGGCGACGAGCAGGCCATCGCCCATGTGACGGCGCAAGTCGCCGTCCGTGATGATGCCTTTGAGGACGCCGTCGTTGTCGACGACGCCGAGGCAGCCGAGCGCTTTTTCGGTCATGACGACGATCGCCTCTGACATGACGGTGTCTGCGGACGTCAGGGGAAGATGATCGCCGTGGTGCATCAGGTCGCCGACGAATTTCAGCCGTGCCCCGAGCTGACCGCCGGGATGCAAAACGCCGAAGTCCAGCGCCGTGAAGCCCTTGCTCTCCAGCAGCGCGATGGCGATGGAGTCGCCGAGGGCGAGCTGCATCATGGTCGACGTGGTGGGTGCCAGCCCGTGCGGACAGGCCTCCTTGGCTTGTGGCAAGGCGAGAACCACCTCGGCCGCTTGGGACAGCGTGGAGTCTGGTTTCGACGTGATGGCGATAAGCGGCACGGCGAAACGCCGCGAGTAAGATAGAATGTTGCCAAGCTCCACGGTCTCGCCGGACCAGGAGAAGGCGAGGAGGGCATCGTCCCTTGTGATCATGCCTAGATCGCCATGGCTCGCTTCGCTCGGATGCACGAAAAGGGCAGGCGTGCCCGTGGAGGAGAGGGTGGCGGCGACCTTCAAGCCGACATGGCCGCTCTTGCCCATGCCGGTGACGATGACCCGGCCGCGGCAGCCGCGCAGGATATCGAGGGCCTGGGTGAAGTTCTCGGCGAGATGCGCCGTCAGAGCCGCTTGAAGCGCGCTCAAGCCCTCGGCCTCGAGTTGCAGGGTCCGCGTGGCCGAGGCCACGGCTTCGCTGCTGTTCTCGGTGTGCGAGAGATCCTGCTTCAACCCGGCTGACATGTGATTTTTCTCCCCTCGAGGCGTCGATTTTAGCACGGAATGCGGCGACGAAAGGTCCAAGCCGCGCGCCAAGGCCCCGCGCCATTTCGAAACACCTCTAAACGGCCCGTTAACCCTCTTGCTCCTAGGCTTGAGTATCCACGGGTGTTGGTGCCGACCTCGCGATTTTTCGCGGATTCTAGGCCTTTCACCGAGTTTTTCGATCGAGGTGCGTCCTTGCCGCGTCGCCACACGTCCAGCGCAGCGGGCGCGCTCGCTGCAGCCTTACTCGCCGCTCTTTGTGCGCCGGCCGCCGCTCAAGATGCGTCGGTTCCCCGGGGCCCAGCTTCCGGCCGCTCCACCTTTGCGCGGCAGCATCGGCGCGCAGAGTGGTTCTGAGGCGACGCCGCCCCTCTCTCGTACCAGGCAGCGCCGGGAGGCCGAGCGGAACGCCGTGAACAGGAGCGTCACGTCCGATGGCGTCTTTAACACCCAGACACCCGGCAATCTGGCCAACGACCCAGCCTTGACCCCCGCGCCGCCGGCCT
>Ga0209013_10003554_pt1 | contig 13854 bp, 16 predicted proteins | sample Cruoilmetagenom2_FD_187291 | JGI IMG/M metagenome (GOLD analysis project Ga0209013, IMG submission 187291) | Oil polluted marine microbial communities from Coal Oil Point, Santa Barbara, California, USA - Sample 2 (SPAdes) (version 2) | ecosystem: Environmental > Aquatic > Marine > Oil seeps ... | reverse complement strand
CCCCTGCTTGCCATCCTCCAGGCGTCAAATCTCTCCCCATCTGAAAGGGCGCTGTGAATCACCGTCACTTGATTGCCAAAACGAGCCCTGAACCTTTTTACAAGCTGAGGTGTAAGAGATATTTCAGGCACAAGGACGAGCGCCTCCTTACCCTTTTTTATCACTTCTCCTATCGCGCGGAGATAGACCTCCGTTTTACCGCTCCCTGTAACTCCGTGGAGTAAAAACGGGCTAAATTTTTGGCTATCCACAGCATCGGATATTTTTTTACATGCAACGTCTTGATCTAAAGTCAGTTTATGTGGGCTTTCACTAGAAATATCGACTTCGGAGAATGGGTCTCGTGAGATTTCCTGATGCTCGATTTCTACAAACTCTTTTTCTTCAAGCCATTTCAAATGAGTTCCCACATTTCCGAATACCTCCTTTAAATCCGAAAGGGGCACTCTTCTGTGGGTAAGAACAAATTCAAGAATCTCAATCTTAGCGTGCTTTCTATGAAGAGATTTATTCTGGAGACTGGCGCCGTCACCGGCCACGATGATCTTCTCTGTCTTAACCTTAGGGTCCGACGCAAGTTCATATCCGATCTCTATTAAATTTCTTCGCTTAAGGGAATTAAGAAGTTCATTAGACGTGTTTTCTACCAGGGTCAGTAGTTTTTGAGATGTAATTTCACCAAAATTATAGATTGTATTTAAAACAAGAGTTTCATGGCTTGTAAGCCTCTTCGCATCGAGCGCCTTAATTCCATTCTCTGTTATAGAGATGAGGCGCTTGAGACTCACTCCAAGACCTCCGGGATGAGCTGCTTTGAGTACTATACCAAGTGAAGCAATGTAGTAACTAGACACCCATTTTAGAAACTCAAGCCGCTTCTCATCAAATAGAGGCTCCTCGTCTACGATATCTATGATCTCTTTTAGTTTTATATCCGGAGGTGGATCGCCTGTGCCTACAATAAATCCTATGGACCTTCTATTCCGGAAAGGGACGAGAACACGTTTGCCTAACTTAATCCCTTCCTTTAAATGCTCAGGGACTTTATAGGAATAATACTCTTCTCCCGGTATTGGAATCGCAACTTGAATAGTTTCATCCATTTACAATTGGAGTCTAATTGGTTTTGTGTAGCGGTTCAATAGAGTGAGGCTCATTTAAACCATAGAGTTTCATAGCTCAGCTGTAATAATCGAGGGATTACAGCTTGTTGCGGCACATGTCTCATAGAACAAATAAAGGCTTGAATTGGTCTTGCAGAGCCCTCGACGCGGTCCCGTAGGTTTTACCGTTCTCAAGTTTTAGCACCCCTATAGGGCAAACAGCGCTGCAGACGCTGCATCCTACACAGGGCGCTCGAATGATGTTTCCCCCTTGCTGAGCGTATGCCCTGACATCAATCCCCACTTCGCAGTAAGTTGAGCAATTGATGAATAACTAACGTATTTAATGGCAATACTATAAAATCATATGCTACACTTTCATACAACACTGTTGTTCATATATTAAATTACCACCTGTTGACATTGCGGGTATCAGAACATATTCTTTACTGAATTTAAATGCCGAAAGGATACGGAGCACAAAATGGGTAGGCTTGAAAGGCTGTTAAACAAAGCAGACGATTTCAAAGAGGCAGGACGTTTCGAAGAAGCGCTTAAAGAACTTACTAAAGCAATCGAGATTGCGCCTCAAGACTCCGATGTACATCTTTCGATCGCTCTCACTTATGATGCGATGGAAGACTTTGAAACTTCGATTCACTATTTCAGAAAAACTCTCGATCTAAACTCCGGGGATTCATATATCTGGACACAGCTAGGCATTACACTCTCTAGAATGGCAAGATACAGTGAGTCTATAGATGCATTTGAGCAAGCTCTGGAGATTGACCCCGAATACGTCTTTGCCAAATGGCACTTGGCGCTTGTTTATAGAACAACAGGACTATATGAAGACGCTCTTAAGAAATTTGAGGAATGTCTGGTTTCTGATTCAGAACTCGAGTATATAAAAGATGAAATATTCTATCAACTTGGCCTGTGCTACTTCGATATGGGATGGACAAGAGAAGCCCTTGTTGAATTCAGGAAGCATTTAGAGCAATGCCCAACGGATAATTGGGCACACCTTGCAATTGGCAACTGTTATTTCGACTTTGGTTGGATAGATGAATCAGCCGCAAAGTTCAAGGAAGTAATAGGGGCTTCGCCCGGATTTATTCCCGCCTACAATTCACTAGCGTTATCATTGGCAGAAAAGGGGTGGTATGACGACGCGCTGGACGTCCTTCGGGCAGCGCTCCAAATTTCTCCGGAAGATGAGTCTGTAAAAGAAAACATGGACTATATACAATCACTAAAAGATGATGACGACGACAATAAGGGCATTATTCTACTTTCCTTGATTATGCAGTTAATGAAAACAAGAAAGGGAAACTTGTCTGAGCTGGATTAGTCTCCAATATACTCATCAAGCATAGATTTTTTTGCGTATTCTCTTCCCAGATCAGTCAATATTAGCCTACCGCCACTAACTAAAATAAACCCGTTATCAGCTGAATAACCGACTACACGCTTGGCAAACGTTTCTTTCCACCTAAGGTTTCCCTCAAGATGCTCTATTTGAGACTCACGCTCCTCGTCCTTGGCTCCTTCATGATTCAAAAGATGTATAGCAAGCATTTTCCCGGCGAATTCCCATCTCTGACGAAAGCGCCTTCTGGCAACAGCAATAATCCCTCTATCGGGGGCAAAGAGGAAAACAATTACAAACAATAGCCCCGCCATAGTCGCCATAGCCCCCGCAATATTTGCATCAAGCAATATTGCAAGCCAAAAACCCGATACGGAACTTATCACACCCAGCAAAACACTTATGATGATCATCTTTGAGAGATTATCTGTTAATAAATATGCGGCGGCGGGAGGAGCAATCATAAGGGCTACAACCAAGATTGATCCAACAGCGTCAAAAGCTCCAACAGCAGTCACTGACACGAGACTCATAAGCCCGTAGTGGATAAGTCCCGGAGAAAAACCAAGCGCTGCTGCGAGTCCGGCATCAAACGTCACTATTTTAAGCTCCTTATAAAATAGAGTAATCAATATCAGGTTTAGAAATAAAATCGTTCCCATAACATATAGGGATTTGGGTCCAATATCATGTCCGAATAACAACAACCGATCAAAAGGGGCAAAAGCAAGCTCACCTAAAAGCACAGAATGAACATCCAAATGCACATTCCATGCGTAACGGGCAATTAAAATCACTCCAATGCTAAATAGAACCGGAAAAACAAGACCAATTGCAGCGTCTTCTTTAACAAGCCCTGTTTTATTTAAAAGCTCAACAAGAGTTACTGTAAGGACTCCACTGAGAGCAGCTCCAATAATAAGTATTGGTGAGGAGATATCAGGGATTACGAAAAATGCCAGAACGATTCCTAAGAGAATTGCATGACTAATTGCGTCGCTCATCATAGCCATCCTCCGGAGTACTAGAAAAACCCCGGGTATTGCGCAAGCCGCAGCAACTACAGACGCAATCAGCTGTATCTCAAACTGCTCAAAGCTCATGAGTTATTACCGTTCCTCGTTTTTATCATATTCCGAGCCTCTTCGATTCCGGCTTTTGTAAGCGCCCACTCATCCGAATTCAACGACCGTACAAGTCCCCGCTCCTGGAGTTTCTTGAGACTTTTATCAACTCCATCCTTCCCTGCGCTCATTAGCCTTAAGACCGCAATTGAATGTGCGTGCTCAGGATTATCATGAGCTGAAGCCAGAGAATAAAGATCCTCTAAAATCGCTTCAACATGGAGCCTGCCTCTATTTCTCCTGTCTCTTATCCAACGCCATAAAAGCCCTCTACGGGGAGCAAAGAAAAGAGATGCTACAACTATCACACTTATACATAAAACTATTGTAGGCCCTGTGGGAAGTCGCTGAATACTGCTGCTCAAAATCGCGCCGCTTATTCCCGCCAGTGCTCCGAAAAATGCAGAGAGAAGAACCATAGTGCTGAGCCTGTCTGTCCATTGTCTTGCCGCAGCCGCGGGAGCTACGATCATAGCGCTCATAAGAACAACACCCACAGTTTGTAAACCTAAAACTATTGCAAGGACTATTAATGTGGTTAGTAGAATATCGAGAAGTTTAATCGGAAACCCCAGAGTCTCTCCAAAGTCAGGATCAAAACTAAGAAGTTTAAATTCTTTCCAGAAAACCATCATTGTAATTATCGCCACCCCACCCAGAATTCCCATTGTAATTACGTCTCGTTCAAGAAGGGCCGCGGCTTGTCCGAACAGGAATTTATCAAGCCCCGCCTGAGTCGCGTCAGGCCTTTTCTGTATAATAGTTAGCAAGACTAGTCCGAAACCGAAAAATACCGACAGAACCATACCAAGAGCGCTGTCGAACTTTATCCTTGTTGAGCGGACAATACTCATTACGAACAGAGTTCCTATCCATCCTGAAATGGCAGCCCCTAATATTAGAACCAGCGTTTGCTTGCTACCGGTGAGTAAAAACGCAATCGCTATTCCGGGGAGAGCAGCATGGGACATGGCATCGCCCAGGAGGCTTTGCTTGCGCAGCACCGCGTATGCGCCAAGCGCACCGCTGACTATGCCTAAGACCGCAGAACCCAGAGCTACCGTTCTAAGCGTATAATCAAATAGAAGATCATTAAATAGCGCACCCAAATCCAATTCAGACTCCCCCTGTCCTCCGTTCTATATTAGATCCCCTGCTTTGGAGATTTTGTTTCAATATGGAGACTCGCCCGCCATAAGTGAGGCGAAGGTTCTCCTCGGTGAAGACCTCTTTCACCGGTCCGCTTGTAATAAGTCTCACATTTAAGAGCGCAGTCCAATCGAAATACTCAGGCACTGTCTGAAGATCATGGTGAACAACTACTACGGTCTTGCCTGATCCGCGGAGCTCCTGTAGAAGTGATACAATAGCACGCTCCGTTGTTGCGTCTACACCTTGAAAGGGCTCATCCATAAGATAGACCTGGGCATCCTGCACCAGAGCACGCGCCAGAAAAACACGCTGCTGCTGCCCGCCAGAGAGCTGACTTATTTGGCGATCCGCATATGGAGTCATCCCCACTTTATCAAGCGCTACAAGAGCCATATCCTGCTCTTTCTTCCCGGGCCTTTTTATCCAACCCAAGGCACCGTAACGCCCCATCATCACAACATCTTTCACACTCGTAGGGAAATCCCAATCCACGCTGCCTCGCTGCGGCACATACCCTACAATACGGCGCTGCTCTGAAGAAGGTTTGCCGTATATTTTTACCTGACCGGCAGCGGTATTGACTAGATTTAAAATCGCTTTAATGAGCGTAGTCTTACCAGCGCCATTTGGACCAACTATAGACATTAGCACGCCTTCAGGCACCGTTAAATCGACATCCCACAGTACAGGCTTTTCTTTATAAGCTACAGTTAAATCCTCTACTTCTATCGCATTTGTGTTCATATTTTTATCCTCTCAGAACTATGCAAACCCCTCAAGACTCCCCTCCATGTCCCAAAGCATCGACTATTGTATTAATATTATGTCGTACCATTCCGATATAATTGCCTTCAGGGGTTCCGGGATTACCCATTGCGTCCGAGAAAAGCTCACCACCTATCTTCACATCAAAGCCCTTGGATTTGACTGCGGCTTGTACGGCCTCGATATATCTAGGCGGCACCGAAGACTCTATAAAAACGGCTGGTATCCGGCGTTCAACTATAATAGCGGCAAGTTCCTTCACATCTGCAGTTCCCGCCTCAGAGTCGGTACTAATTCCTTGAAGCCCTTTAACTTCAAATCCGTACCCCCTGCCGAAATAATTAAAGGCATCGTGTGCTGTGATCAAAACTCGTTTATCTTCAGGCAAGCTATTAGCTCTTTCTTTTACATAGTCGTTTAACTCAGATAGTGCCACCAAATAAGACTCTGCATTTTTATTGTATTGAGGAGCATTTTCCGGATCTTTTTCAATTAGGGCGTTTCTCACAGATCCCACCGTACTCATCCATAGAGTAACGTCAAACCAAATATGCGGATCGTGGTTCCCCTTAAATTCAGGCGGCGTTAGGAGATCACTCCTGTCAATCCCATCAGACACGGCCACCGTCTCTATACCCCGGCTGTTCATTTGCTCAAATATCTCAGACATCTTTCCCTCAAGATGAAGCCCGTTATAGAAAATCACGTCAGCTTTAGATAAAAGAGCCACATCCCCCGCACTTGCTTTATATAAATGCGGGTCCACTCCAGGCCCCATTAGACCTTTTACAACAACATTATCTCCGCCAATTACTGCAGCCATATCCGCTATCATCCCCGTAGTAGCCACAATATTTACAACTCCTTTGCCAGAGCTTCCATTTACATCTCGGTCATTAGAAGAGCAGGACAAAAGAACCACTGCCAAAAAGCTTATTAATAAATAGATAGACCCCTTCATTAAGCCGCCTCCGTTGTAGAACGCTTAACCTCTGTAACAAAAACATACTGAGCGGCTCCTGAGCCTAAAATATGCTCTGCACCACCAACCTTTATCTTTATTGGACCGTTAAACGGTTCAATTGAAAGGACTTTAAATTTAGTCTTGGGATAAAGCCCCATCTTCCCAATATATCTGAGAAGGTCGGGATCATGATCGCTCACTTCGGCAACTACGGCACTCTGACCGGAGTGGAGATCCGCCAATGGAATTGAATCAAGTTCTGCAATCGTACCGTCTCGGCTTGGTATGGGAGAGCCGTGGGGGTCTCTAGTCGGATAGCCAAGAACAGCATCCATGCGGTCCTCAAGATCCTCAGACAATACATGTTCCCACTTTTCAGCTTCCTCATGCACCTGATCCCATGGCACCCCAAGAGCCTCTGCCAGGTATAGCTCAATCAAGCGGTGATGTCTTATGACCTCAAGTGAAATTTTCTGCCCAGCTTTGGTGAGTTTTACACCCTGGTAGCGCTTGTGTGTAACGAGTTTCTTCTCAGAAAGTTTTTTTATCATGCTCGTAACAGATGCCGGCGCAACATTTAATATTTCTGAAAGCGAATTAGTCGATACCTTTGTATGTTCTTTCTGGATTTCATAAATTGCTTTTAAGTAATCCTCAATAGATTCCGTATACATTTCTAATCTCCTAAAACAGATTTTAGACTCATCTAAAATTAATATGGCCTACACAATACTCTGTCAAGAAACAAATAACCTAGAAAGAAAACTGAAGGCAGTTGTAATAACGACTTCTTTTCCCGTGTTCTTACTATAAATTTCTGGCGTAACGCCGACTATAATCGTAAACCAGTCAGTTACTGGTGAGGTAAAACCGGAAGTTATATTAACAACCTGAATTCCCTCTGCGCCGTCAGGATCTTCATATGCGTATGCCCCCTCCAAGACAGCTTGAAACCAAGGGACTAAGTAATAGCCAAATCCCAGATTTGAGACTAAGCTCCAGGCGTCATCCTCAATAATCCCGAATACAAAATCCGCGTCCATGGAGAACTCTTCAGAGAAGTCCTTTGTTAGTATAAGCCCTCCGGGCTCAATAAACCAAGGCGCATCTCCCCCACTGGTAGGGAAAGGAACACCTCCCTGATAAGCCGAAGAGAAGGGATATTGCTCACCTTGATCCAAAAACCTGAATTTAATACCCGCCTCTATATCACCAAAATCATTCACTGTCTTTATTAAACCAGAATTCTCATGATTGAGATAATTGATATTCACACCAAGCTCCAAGTTATCAAGCGCTCCTACTGTAAGTCTTGCTCCACCACCCAGACTAAATGTATTATCCCTATCATCTACAAACTCAAAGGAGAAAAATGGTTCAAATTCGACGTGTTTTTTTGGCACGGTCTCAGTACTTGGAACAACAACTTTTGAATTGGGAATCCCCCCAACTCCAAAGACTTTGGTTGTACTGGATATTACAAAGGCAAGAACAAATATTGGGAACATGATGTTTGTTACTGAATATTGCTTTCTTTTTATAAAATCTTTCACTGAGTTAAACACCCAAAAGTGCTCTGATGTAACTATTATATCAAAATATATTTTAGTATAGCTAATTTATTTTTTAGACTAATCTAATATTTATACAAAACACAAAGTTTGTCAAATATGTCTTTGCTAATAACAGTAGAATGATATTTCAGAAACTTGAATCTATTAGAAAGGATTTATATTTGTTAGTTGGTTACAGGAAATTAATTTTTAATCAGAAGACTCTAAATACTCACTCTTGTAGATATCAATAAAACTCATAAAGATAGCCAAAAGAATTGGCCCTAGAATTATTCCGGTAAAACCGAAAACAGATAAGCTTCCAAAAATTGTTAATACCAAAAAGAGTGTCGAGAGTTTAACCTTGCCTCCAATAATTATAGGTTTAAGGAAATTATCAACCGAACTAACCACCAATCCACCAAAAACAAGCACGGCTATCCCGGCATAAATACTGCCGGTGAAAAGGAGATATAGTCCAACAGGCAGCCAAACAATTACAGCTCCAGCTATTGGAATAAGAGCGAAAATAAAGGTTAATACGCCACCTAAAACAGAATAGGAAATTCCCAATATCCAGAAAAAGAGCCCTTGGAGTATCCCTTGAATAGCTGCCGTAACCATGACTCCCACTATGACTGCATTCAAAGTGTCATAAAATTTCTTAAAAATTTCATCTTTTTGTTCATCTTTCATCGGGATTAATGACTTAATGCGCTCCAGCATACTATCGCCATCACGGAAAAAGAAAAATAGTGCAAATATCATCATACTAAAGTTAATGAGAAGACCGGTAAGATTAGTAGCGGCGTCTTGAACTTCGTTGATTACGTAACCGCTAACGGATCCTAACCCCTTTACAGCCATTTGGTGGATATTTAATTCCCCTATTTGAAGCCTCTTCTCCAATTCTTCTAACACCGATACCGGGAGTAATCCCTTTAACTTTTCCAGTTTTGATTTCAATTCTGAGACTTCGACATTATCGGTAAGACTCTGGTAAATATCAAACATATCCACCGCAACTGTGGCAGATATAAAAACTAGGGGAAGTATGACAAGAAAAGTTGCAACTACAGTCATAATTAGAGCGGAAATGTTCTTTCGGTTTCTTAATAGTTTCGTAAGTCGTGTGTGTACGGGATATAAAGTAAGTGTAATGATGGCGCCCCAAAAGAGCGCTAGGATAAATGGGCTCAATATCTGGTAGAAAACATATATGAGCAAGAGAAATATCGCTATAAAAAACCAGGAAAACACTTGCTTACGATGCACTTTGACTCCTGTTAATAAACATAATTAATGTACCGCAACCCATTTCCTAATTTACACTAAATAAGGAAATTTTGACAGAGTTAGGCTATTATATGAATATTAATTCTAGTATTTTCTAGCTACGACATGAAGATTATGAAAATTTCTATAACTATGAGCAGATATCTTAAATACTCAATTGTGCCATTAGCATTAGTCATATGCTTCTCAATTTATCACCTGAGTTATCTTGAGGCATTTAGACATTATGCTCATGCCGAAGAAAAGAGTGATACCCCGGTCTTTGGATATAAGATAGTAAACACCTATCCCCACAACACGGACTCCTTCACTCAGGGACTCATTTTTGATAAAGGAGTCCTGTATGAAAGCACAGGGCTTAACGGGCGCTCGGCCGTCAAAATAGTCGACCTTAAAACAGGCAAAACCCTTAAGTCGCATGAATTGCCGGACAAACATTTTGGAGAAGGAATCGCAATAGTTGGGAACAGGATAATTCAGCTAACATGGCGCTCTAAAATGGGTTTTGTCTATAACAAGGAGACATTGAAGCTGACAAAGAAATTTAGTTACCAAACTCAAGGGTGGGGAATTACATACGACAGCAAATATCTGATTATGAGTGATGGCAGCGATGTTCTCTATTTTATGGATCCCAGCACTTTTAAAGTAATCGGCACATTAGAAGTGTATGGAGATAGTGGAAAAGTCAGCAAGCTAAACGAGCTCGAATATATAGACGGTGAGATATACGCAAATATATGGGGAACCGAGAAGATAGCCAGAATAAACCCAAAAACCGGCCGTGTCACAGCTTGGATCGACCTTAGCGGACTTCTAAGTGATCAGGACAAAAAGGGCCGGGTCGATGCTCTAAACGGCATTGCCTTTAATTCTGACAACGGCAAGCTATTTGTGACAGGGAAGCTATGGCCAAAGCTGTTTGAGATTGAACTCGTACCAACAAATTAGGAGTATTTATAAAACCCTCTATTTAATAAGCGGCTGCTGTTCCATCTCTTCAGTATCTAAAGGTGCTTCATCAGACTCGATTTCCTCTTCAATTTCACGAGGATATCTGGAATCATAGCTCTCAGGCTCTACCCTTGGCTCTAATTCATCTGTTTGTGTAGGCTCTGCCGGCGCGAATAATGCTGAGCATGAACCGATACTGATTGACAACCCAATTATTAGAAGTAAAAGAATATTTTTCATTTTCCACCCTCTCTAATTTTCAAACTGTTTATAAAGTATAATCTTGGCTGCATAATCTTACACGTTATATATAAAACAGGCCACATTAATATAGAATTATGCTATGAGAAAAAACCTAACTTTATCATTACTCGCTGTAGCTATAGCTTTAAGCGGAACTTTTATCTTGCAGTCCTGCTCAACAGTTCATCTAAACAATGACTCTATAGATAATAATAATGCCATAGCTCGTGTATATATTGGCCTCAGTTCAAATATTAAGCAAAGAAAATATGAGATAGAGGACGTAGAAAACATATTGGCAAATCATTTTGACGGCGTAACTTTACAGGAATCAGTAGGGTTTTATAATGGGGAAGAAGAAAGAATTCTCACAGTTACTATAATAAACTGTTGCAGGTGGGAAGAGTCAAAAGAAATATTCCGCGATAAAATCAATAATTTAGTTACACAACTAAGACAGGATCTGGGACAAGAATCGATACTAGTTGAATATATTACTCAAGAAAGACTAGAAGCATTTGAAGTTTTCGAATAGTCTATCCAGAATCAAACAAAACAGATAAGATTAAGGGCCCAATGACAAAACTAAAACGCACATTAATCTTCGGTCTACTTATTATAGTAATCGCATCCATTTCATCGCTTTTTATTGTGATGAATATGTCCAAATACTCAAATGAGCCAAGGCAAATATACTGGATTGTATGGATATCTTCACTACTACCAACGTTAGTATTAGCTTCTATCTCAGCTTTTTTATATCACTATCTTTGTGAATCGAAGAAAAGGTGGGTCCATATCCTATGGTTCTTAATCAACCTTATTGGTATTGCGGCCTTTGCCCCATTCATCGCTTTTGTATTGCTAAATGCGATGCTCAAATGATCAAAAAACAGACTATAAAACTGTTCCAACTAGCTTTATCACCCATTTCCATAGAACCTCAATATACATAAATGGACTGGATGTATCAAAAAAATTACAATACCTAGCCACCCTAGCTTTATTTATGATTTTAGTTTTCTGTATGTACCTGTCAACAAACACTAAAACCAGCGAATATCATTTGTACTGCTGCTACTTAACATCTGAAATCTTCTCAAGCGCGAGCAATAGAGCCTGTGTACCCTTGCGCCCGTGTCCCTGAGCTTGTGTTGCAATATAGAGCTGATGTACGAGCGACAGTCCCGGAAGTGTTAAGTTCATCCTCTCAGCCTCTTTTAGCGCAATGCCCATATCCTTTATAAAGTGCTCAACATAAAACCCGGGCTTAAAGTCACGTTTAACCATCCTGGGAGCCAGGTTATCCAGCATCCAGGATGCAGCAGCCCCCTTGCTCACTGAGCTAAGCATGGTGTTAAGATCAAGTCCCGCTTTATAACCGTAAAGTAAAGTCTCACACATGCCTATCATCAACGCTGAAGCCATAATCTGATTACACATCTTGGCATGCTGCCCCTTCCCCGGACCGCCTTGATGGACAATATTCCCTCCCATCAATCTTAGAAGCGGCATAACGGAACCCACCTCGTTTTTATCTCCTCCAACCATAATAGATAAGGTGCCGGCCTGTGCTCCGATATCCCCTCCGGACACTGGTGCGTCAATAGATGAAGCGCCCCCTCGCTTAGCCTCTTTATATATCTCCTCAGCCAGTGAGGGCTCCGTCGTAGTCATATCAACAAGCAGGCTCCCCTTTTTAAGCCCCTCGAAGATCCCGTCTTTCCCGAAATACACCTGCCTTACATCTTTAGGAAACCCAACAATTGTAAAAATCACGTCGGATTGCTCAGCAACCTCTTTAGGAGACTTTGCCCACTGTGCACCTTCTTCAATCAACTGCTTCGCTTTTCTTTTAGTGCGGTTATAAACAAACGCTTTATAACCTTTTGTTATTAAATGCAGACACATAGGACTCCCCATTACCCCGGCCCCAATCCAGCCTATTCTAGTTATTTTTGGACTTACCTTAATCATTTGTTGAACCTCCTGTATTTGGGGATAATATCAATTTCGACCCACACTGTAAAGTATCTTAAAAGTTTCAGTAGACCTCATATCATACAAATTATCACAATTAGCCGCATCCGTTTACAAGAGTCCTATTATTTTGTAAAATACAACCTCAACATACTCTAAAAGGCGGCAGCATCCCTAATATATGAATCTAAGAAATGTTCTTGTAAAATTTATGGCTATCTTGATAGTCTTTATCGTGTTTTTCGCGTTGGGCGAAGTCTTAATCAGGATTTATCTTCATTACAACACGGCATATGACATTGAAATGACTGAGTATGCAATGAATCTTAAAAACGATTCAGGCAATGAATTAATAGGTCATGTGCATAAACCAAGCAAGTCTATGGAACTTATGAATGTAATGGTAGATATTAATTCCGATGGTCTTAGGGACGGAGAATATCCAGTTGCAAAGGGAGATGAATACAGAATTATTGTTTTGGGAGATTCTCTTACATTCGGCTGGGGCGTTGAGGAAGAGGAAACTTTTGCAACCATTCTTGAGGAGAAGATGAATTCACTTTATCCAACTGAAGTTATAAACTTCGGCACTGGCAACTATAACACTGAGCAGGAAGTTAACCTTTTCATTGAAAAAGGGCTCAAATATAATCCGGACAAAGTGGTTTTGTTCTATTTTATCAACGACGCTGAGATTACACCCAAAAAATCTGATCTCTGGTTCCTGGGTTATTCTCATTTTATTTCGTTTTACTGGTCAAGGATTAACTCTCTGCTTAACAATTTCTTCCCCTCTAAGAGCTTTAAAGAATATTACGAATCTCTATACGATGAGGATCAGCAAGGCTGGATAAATTCAAGAGCAGCAATAATTCAGTTAAGAGACATTTGTCAAAGTAAGGAAATTCAGCTCCAGGTTGTACTTCTTCCGGAGCTTCATGATGTGAACAACGAGATATTTGCTAATGTTTATAACAACTTATCGCTTTTTCTGGAAGAGAATAACATAGACTATCTTAATTTGGCAAAGCTCTTTGAGAATCACCCTAATCAATTAGACTTATGGGTAAGTTATGATGATGCGCATCCCAACGATATTGCACATAGAAAAATCGCTGAATCATCGGTAGAATTTATTAAAGATAAGGGGAAGAAATAGTGTTTAAAAATTTCATATCGAGATATAAATATTATCTTCTTACGGCACTGATAATATTTGTCATATTAACAGCTCTTTTGATTCTTTTTTCAGGCGGACCTCAGAAAGGTGGATTTAATTATCAAATTTTTTAGTCTGTTTTATTTCAAGGCAATTAGGAATTCCCTAATCCACAGAACAACCAAAACT
>Ga0209013_10003552_pt1 | contig 13857 bp, 11 predicted proteins | sample Cruoilmetagenom2_FD_187291 | JGI IMG/M metagenome (GOLD analysis project Ga0209013, IMG submission 187291) | Oil polluted marine microbial communities from Coal Oil Point, Santa Barbara, California, USA - Sample 2 (SPAdes) (version 2) | ecosystem: Environmental > Aquatic > Marine > Oil seeps ... | reverse complement strand
AGAGCATTGCAGCCTCCGCCGCCGACACCAATTACTTTTAAGACAGCAGACATTGGTTTTTCGCGATCGAGAGTGGCGAACTTTATCATGGACCCTCCTGTGTTAGATATTTTATAATTCATCAAAAAATTCCTGTACTCTTTTTACTAATAGTTTAATTGTTTTCTTTGTTTCATTTTTCTTTTTGATTATTTGATAATCACTTGATTTGCCACCAGGTATTCCTCGTATTAAACCTGCAACAGTGGCAAACTCTGGACTTTCAATTTCATTGGCTAATCCTTCCCCTAATTCCTGCGGAACACCGATACGTGCCGGTAAACCAAAAACTTCTTCAGCAAGTTCTGGGCAGCCGCGCAAAAGTGATCCTCCGCCGGTTAAAACAACACCGGCCTTAACTTTGTTCTTGTAACCAGCACTTCTAAGTTCATTATCAATCAACGTAAATAATTCTCTCATCCTCAGACTGATGATTTGAGTAAGAAGGCTTATCGGAATTTTTGTATTCCCTCTCGCACCGACTCCTTTAATCAGAATATCTTCATCTTTAATTATTGCGGTTTCAATAGCATAACCATATTCTTTTTTCAGCTTTTCAGCTTCTTCTGTCACCACACCAAGAGATTCTCTTATATCATTTGTAACCTGGTTGCCGGCAATGCCAATTACTTTTGTGTGCTTGATTGCTTTTTTGTGGTAGATCGCAATATCTGTTGTTCCGCCGCCAATATCCAGAAGAACTACACCAAGATCTTTTTCACTGTCTTCCAATACTGATGTACTCGAAGCAATCGGCTGGAGAATGTAGTCTTTCACTTTTAAACCGGCACGTTCAACAGATTTTTTAATGTTTTGAATTGCAGGTATTGATGCAAGTACTACATGGTTGCTGGCTTCAAGTCTTGAACCTGACATTCCGATTGGGTTCTCAATTCCAGGCTGATGGTCAACAGAAAATTCTTCTGGAATAATATGAAGAATTTGTCTGTCAGATGGAATTCTGATTGTGCGTACATCAGCTTCCAATCTGTCAAGATCCTTTTTTGTAATTTCTTTTTCTTCACTACTGATAGTGACATAGTTTCTGTGTCTAATACTCGTGATATGTTCGCCTGCAACACCAACATTAATTGAAGTTATGTTTAGACCTGCACGATTAGATGCAATAGACATTGCTTCCTTAATTGCTTCGGCTGTTTTGCCGATGTTTGCTACTAATCCTTTGTGCAGCCCTTCAGAAGGTGCGATTCCAAATCCGAGAACGTTATAAGTATGTTTACCTTCTTCTCTCTCTGCTATTACTGCACAGACTTTAGTTGTACCTAAATCAATACCAGCTATAATTTCTTTTTTCATCCGTTTGCCAGCTCTGTTTTTCTTTTACCGATAAATATTTTGTTTTTATAACGAAGATCTAAATACTCTGGTGCCCCGTAAACATTTTCTTTTTCCATTAACTCCTGCCAGAGATTTTTTAGTATTAGTGCTTTTCGTGCTTCATCATTCTTTCCAAAAAGAACAGGGTATTGTAAACCTGTGAATGTGAGAATAGCGTCCCCACCCTTTCTTAAATTAATCTCGGCAAGATTGTTTCTAACATTTGTATCACTCAAACTTATTGCATCAATTATCCTGAATGCAAAATCTATATCTTTCTGACTATGTGATTTCTTTCCATTCATACTCAAGTTTAATATCATTGGTAAATCCTTAATAGCAGTGGGAGGGAAAAGCGGAAGCGTTTCTGAATCACTGGTTAAAAGCTTCAACTCATTCTTTTGAAGCAGAACGGCTTTTATCTCTTTCTCTTGGACCTCAACCAGAATTGTGTTTATTCCATCGAATTCAACTTCCGCTTTTCTCAGGTAGGGATGTTTTTCAATTTTTGTTTTTACTTCTAATAAAGTCAGATCATTATATGTTGTTGAATCACTCAGTCCGGCATAACGTAAATATTCATATGCCGGAAGCAGTGTGTTATCAGTTACTAATATCTGATTGTATACTTCTGTATGATTTGCTTTGGAGCCTGTGATCATTAAATAGCTGAATCCAATTATCAGGACTAAAAAGACAACCAAACCAAAAAATTTGCTTCTACGCTCGCTCATTGTTTTTCCTCTTTAAGAAGTTCAACAAATTTTTCGCCGTACTTCCAGATATCACCAGCACCCATTGTAATTATTATATCTTCTTTCTTTTTCAACTCCATCAACTTTTTAGGAACATCTTTTTTATCAGAAACGTAATGGACATTCTTATGTCCGTACTTTTTAGTAATGTTCGCTATTATCTCACCGCTGACACCTTCAATAGGTTTTTCTCTTGCGGGATAGATATCTGTACAAATAAATACATCTGAATTAAGGAATGATCTTCCAAAATCCTGGTAGAAATCTTGTGTTCTTGTATAAAGATGTGGTTGAAATACCGCAACAAGTCTTCTATCCCACGCTGCTCTAATCCCTGCAAGAGTAACTGAAGTTTCAGTTGGATGATGAGCGTAATCATCAAGAACAAGAATATCATTTTTATACTTTGTTTCGAATCTTCTGTAAACGCCTGCGAATTTTTCCAGTGCTTTTTTGATGATGTTGAAATCGATTCCCAGTTCCATTCCAACAGTAACTGCAACAAGTGAATTTTTCACGTAATGAACTCCGGGAAGATTTAATTTTATTTTACCAATCTCTTTCCCTTTATATATCACAGTAAAATTGCTGTTGAATCCTTCGAATTCCACATCAACTGCTCTCACATCAGCCTGTGCAGTTGTTCCATATGTGAATATGGTTTTGTTAATGGAAGGAATAATATCCTGCAATGCGGGTTCATCAAGACAGATAGCAACGAAACCATAAAACGGTACTTTGTTTGCAAATTCTATGAACGAGTTTTTAATATCATCAAGATCTTTGTATGTATCGAGGTGTTCACTTTCGAGTGTTGTTATAGCTGCGATAGTCGGTGTTAGTTTCAGAAAAGTTCTGTCGAATTCATCTGCTTCCACAACTATGAATTCACCATTTCCAAGGCGTGCATTTGTTCCACCCAGTCCGCTCAATTTTCCACCAACAATAATTGTTGGATCAATCCCACCTTCAGTGAGTGTTAATCCAACCATAGATGTTGTAGTAGTTTTACCATGCGTTCCGGCAATTCCAATTCCATATTGCATACGCATTGTTTCAGCGAGCATTTCTGCTCTCTTAATAATTGGAATGTTTCTATCAGAAGCAGCTCTCACTTCAGGATTATCAGGTATTACAGCAGAAGAGTAAACAAGTACATCAGCATCTTTTACATTATCTGCTACGTGTCCTTCGTAAACTATTGCACCTAGTTCTTCCAATCTCCTTGTAACCTCTGTAAGTTGAAGATCCGAGCCTGATACTTTGAAACCCTGGTTAAGCAGTATCTCTGCGATTCCGCTCATTCCAATACCGCCGATTCCAACAAAATGTATTTTTTTTATGCTTTTAAACACTTCTATTTTCTATTTTAGATTTCAATTCTTCCACTCGAAGTAAAAGTTCATCCTGATTTTCATAATCAGAAAATCTGATTAGCACAGGTCTAACTTTTGAGATGATTTTTATTCTCGCCGTCCTAAATGCAGGTGAGTTACTCGTTCTGACCTGCCTTGAGAATTTTATTTTTTTTATTTGATCAATCTTCAACGTTTTTGATTTGAAACGATCTGCGAAAACAATTCCTTCTTCTGATATTTCGATATACATATTCCTGATAAGATTATAAATTAATGCTCCAACCGATATTACCAGTATGATCGCCAGAAAATACAGAATCGGATCCCGCGTAATTAACCTAAACGAGTCTTCGATGAATTCACCTCTGATCACACCGTATAAAATCAACACAATGAAATAGATAATTGTTGATTTATAATAGAATGACAAATTGTATTTGAATATTCTTCTTTTGTGATTACCATTATTCATATTGCCTCAGCAAATTTTATTGCGTTTTGTGCAATTACTTTAGCCGCATCCGGTTTTGCCATTGCCAAAGCTTTCTGCTTTAGATCAGAAAGTTTCGTTTCCGACTTTAATGTTTCTAAAACACCTTTCACTAATTCATTTTTTAAATTTTTATCTTCAATTAGAATTGCTGCTTGATTATCCAACAATGATTTTGCATTGAAGTATTGATGATTCTCTGCAACGTTCGGCGATGGAACAAGTATCGCTGGGATACCGAGATTTAATAGTTCTGCAATTGTTGTTGCACCTGCTCTCGCTAATAACAAATCACAAGCTGAGTATGCTGAGTTCATATCATCAACAAAATCATAGATTTTTGCATTTTCAGAATTCATCGACTTGAACTGTTCAAAATAATTTTTACCTGTTTGCCAGATTACCTGCATGTTATTTTCAACTAATATTTTTATGCTTTCAGACATAGCTTCATTGATTGATTTTGCTCCAAGACTTCCACCAAGCACAAGTAGAGTTTTTTTTTCGCCAGATAAATTAAATTTTTTCAATGCCTCATTCTTTTCCATTCTACCAAGAATATCTCTTACAGGATTTCCTGTAATATGATGAATCTTTTCTTTTCTCAAATATTTTTTTGATTCGTGAAAACTTAGATGAACTTCACTTGCATATTTCTCAAGCAACCGTGTTGTAACTCCAGGGTAACTGTTCTGTTCAATTAGAATAATTTTGGCTCCCATTACTGATGCAGCCCAGATTGCCGGACCTGCTACATATCCCCCTGATCCAATTGCAACTTTAGGTTTGAAAGAAATATTTATTACTAATGATTGAATCAATGAAACAATTAGTTTTAATGGGAATAATATATTTTCGAAATTAATTTTTCTTGAGAATCCTTTTATCCAAATTGACTTAAATTTAAACCCAAGATTTGGGACAACTGTTCCTTCTATTCTATCTTTTGTGCCAATAAATAAAATGTCTGCGTCAGGTATCATTTCTCTTATCTGTTCAGCAACAGCAACCGCAGGGAAAAGGTGACCGCCAGTTCCCCCACCGGCAAATAAAAATCTGTATTTGCCTTGAACACTACTCATCTTCCTATTCCCTCAACAGCATTTTGATCCGGGACATGAACAACCCCGTTCTGCCTGAGATGATTTGTCAAAGCAATGTTAATTAAAATTCCAACACTGACACAAAGAAATATTAACGACGTTCCACCATAACTAATAAACGGCAGAGGCAAACCTGTTGTTGGAAACACACCAGTAGTTACTGCAACATTTACAAAAGCATAAAGCACAATAGAGAGAGTTATTCCAAATGCAAGCAGTTGACCAAACATATCCTTCGATTTTTTTGCAACCTGCATTCCACAAACCATAAAAACTAAGTAAGCCAGCAGCACTGCAATCGAACCAATCAATCCAAACTCCTCACCGAGAATAGCAAAGATGAAATCACCATAAGCTTCAGGTAGAAAAAGATTGTTTTGCATACTGTTACCTATTCCTACTCCGAAAATTCCACCGCTTCCAAGGCTGTAGAGTGCCTGCTTAACCTGATAATTCAAATCGCCACCGCTTGATACAGAATTCACGAAATCAAATATTCTCAATCGTGAGTGACGGAAAATCATTGCCGCAGTTCCGATAACAAATCCACTTAGAATCATCGAAACGAAAATATGTTTGAATTTTGCACCAGCAGCATATATAACTGCAAGTGAAATAACTATCAGCATTACACCGCTGCTAATATTTGGTTGGAGCATAATCAAACCAGAGATCAAAAGTATCCAGAAAAAGAAATAGAGGAATCCATTTTTATAATTATCTATCAAATGAACTTTTGCTTCCAACAGAACAGCAAGGTGAATGATCAAAACTAGTTTTGCAATATCAGCAGGTTGTATTGAAAAAATTCCAAAGTTTAACCATCTGCCTGCCCCCTTAATGTCAGGCGCAAAAAACAGTGTTACTATTAACAGTATCGTCGTAAGAATTATAATGGGTTTGCTTAATCGTCTGTAATATTCATAAGGAATAAAAGCAAAGAGTACTATTGCACCAATTCCAAGGAATACTTTAAAGAGATGAGAGTTAAATAAATAGAAAACATTATCGAATTTAAAAACACTATAAGTGCTGCTTGCAGTCATAACCATAGTAAGCCCAAGAAGCATAAGTACAAACACATCAAAGAAAATTGTTAAGCCTAATTTTTTCATTATAATTTATTGACTGCTTCCTTAAAAACTTTACCACGATGTTCATAATTATTGAACATATCGAAGCTGGCACAAGCAGGTGATAGTAGAACCACATCACCGCTAATTGTTCCATTACTCGCACTTTTAACAGCTTCTTCAAGTGATTTTTTAATTTCTACTTTTACATCGTGGTGAAAAAAATTGAAAACTTTTTCCGCTGAAGAACCAATCGCATAAATCTTTTTTACTTTCTGAATGACGAGTTCCTTAATCTGATTATAATCGTTTCCTTTATCCTGACCACCAATTATCAAAAGTATTGGTTCATCAAAACTTTTTAGTGCATACCAAACTGAGTCGACATTTGTCGCCTTCGAATCATTAATGTATTTGACGCCATCAATCTGTCTCACAAGTTCTAAACGGTGTTCAACACTTTTAAAAGTTTGTAACCCTTTAACTATACCTTCATTTTCAAGATCAAATGCCTTCGCTGCACATACAACTGCCATTGCATTAGAAAGGTTATGTTCACCTCTGATATTTATATCACTTCTTGAACAGCGAAATTTATCTTTGCCACTTAATCTGAAGATTACTTCTCCTTCTGAGAAAAAGCACCCATCATTTTGTTCCTCATTAAGTGAAAAGAAGAAAGACTTACTGTTATGTTCTGATAAGTATTTCATTACAGCCTTGCTGTCTTTATTTACAATCAAGAAATCGTTCTTATCCTGGTTTTTATAAATTCTTTGTTTTGATTCAGCATATTTCTTTATGCTATTTTCATATCTGTTCAAATGATCTGGTGTAATGTTCAGTATCATTGCCACAGCCGGTTTAAATTTTTCAATCAGGTCAAGTTGAAAGCTTGATACTTCGAGCGAAACAAATTCACCTTCTTTTACATCGAGGGTTATTTCACTGAAAGCAAGACCAATGTTTCCAGCCACGTGAGTTTTATATCCGCAAGTGTTAAAAATGTGCCCGCACAGACTTGTCGTCGTCGTTTTACCATTTGTACCTGTGATAGCAATTATTTTTCCTTTGCAGTAGTGATAAGCAAATTCAACTTCACTTACCATCTTAATTCCTTTTGTTCTGGCATTCTCCAGCACCTGAGAATCGTTGGGGACACCTGGACTGACAATCATAAGCGAAGACTCATATACTCTGTCCGAGTGTCCCCCGAACTCAAAATTTATTTTTTCCATTTCGAGTTGATTCACAGCATCATATATTTTTTCCTTTGGACTGAAATCACTAACAAATGGAATTCCTCCAAGTTTTTTTACCAGTTTTGCTGCACCAACTCCACTTCTTGCAGCACCGATTACCGATATTTTTTTTTCTTTAACTTCCATCATCTTATTTTGAATGAAACAAGGCTGACAATAGCCAATATGATTGCAATAATGTAAAACCGAACAACAATTTTTGGTTCAGCCCAACCTATCATTTCAAAGTGGTGATGGATAGGAGCCATTTTAAAAACTCTTTTTCCCTGACCGTACTTTTTCTTCGTGTATTTGAAATAAACTTTTTGAATGATCACAGAAATCGTTTCCATAAAAAATATTCCACCAAGAATTGGAATAAATAATTCCTTTTTTATTAACACGGCTAGAATTCCAAAAGCACCACCAAGAGCTAGTGAACCCGTATCACCCATAAATACCTGTGCTGGATATGTGTTGTACCAAAGAAAACCAAGTGAAGCACCAACCAGTGCTGCAACAAAAACAGTTAACTCACCCGAACCAGGCAGATAGATAATATTCAGGTAGTCAGCAAAGATTACGTTTCCACTTACATAACTAAGTATGGCAAGTGCGATCATTACGATAGCAATAACGCCAATTGCAAGTCCATCTAAACCATCAGTTAAGTTCACTGCATTTGATGTTGCAGTAACAATAAAAATCACCACCGGTATATAAAAAATCGATAGATCGAGATTGACATTTTTTAAAAACGGAACAGTTGTTAAAGTATTATAAGTCGAAAACTCTGGTGAAAAATAAATAACTAAACCAACTACTAATCCAATAATGAATTGACCAAGAAGTTTGTATCGACCAATCAAACCATTAGGCAATTTTTTAACTACTTTTAAGTAATCATCAAGAAATCCGACAAGACTTAGCCAAACTGTTCCACCTAAAATCAAAATAATATAGATGCTTGTTAAATCTCCCCACAACAAAACAGGAACGACTGCAGAAAGAATTATTATCAAACCACCCATTCTTGGTGTTCCTGCCTTTGACCAATGCGTTTGTGGAGCGTCTTCCTTTTTTGCTTCACCAATCTGATACTTTGTTAAACCGCGGATGATCTTTGGTCCCAAATAAAAAGCCATGAATAATCCCGTAATCGCAGCTAATGCTGATCTGAAAGTCAGAAACCGGAAAATATCAAATCCGGGTGGAGAGTAAACTTTATTTATGTATTCAAATAAATAATAAAGCATTAGTTCATGGTTCTCTTTTGAATTTCAGAAACAAATTCTTCCATGTGTAATCCTCTTGAACCTTTAACGAGAATAACCGAATCATAACAGTCCAGATTTTTTATATAATTTATTAATGATTTTCTACCCGTAAAGTGTTTCGCAATTAATTTTTTCTTAATAAGATTTTTGTGAAGATATTTCATTTTTGGACCAATGGTGTAAACTTCATCAATACCAGATTTTCCAATTACGTTTGTCAATCCCTGATGAAGCTTAATACTGTTGCTGCCAAGTTCAAGCATATCTCCGAGGAAAAGAATTTTTCTTTTAAATGTTTTAATCATTCCAACCAATTCAATTGAAGCTTTGGTTGAATCGGGATTAGCGTTATAAGTATCATCAATAAGAATAAAATTTTTATATCGTTGAACATCAAGTCTCCCTGCAGGAGAGTTAAGTCTCCTCAAGGCTTTTTTAATTTCACCTATGGTCAATCCCAACTCTAAAGCAACAGCACTTGAAGCAAGAAAATTTTTTGCATTTTGCTCACCATAAACGGGAAGTGTTATTTCTGTTTTCTTCTTTTTATAATGAATTTCCATAACTGGTCTGCCGTCATCTGTAAACAATTTAATTTTTCCGAGTACATCAACTTTCCCTGATAAACCGTAACTGATGTAATTTCCTTTACCAGAATGTTTTGCTTTGATGATCGGATCATCATAATTAAGAAATACTTTTCCACAATTCCTGATCGTTTCTTCAAACAAAAATGATTTTTCTTTCCATACACCCTTTCTTGTTTTTAAAAATTCCATATGTGAATCGCCTATATTTGTAATCAAACTATAGTCAGGAGCAAGGATGTCAGCAGTGTAAGGAATTTCACCAAAGTGATTTGTACCAAGCTCAGCAACCAACACTTGATGCGTCTCATTTGTGTTTAAAATTGTTAAAGGCACACCTATATGGTTATTATTATTAGCCTCTGTTTTGTTCACTCTATATTTTTCAGAAAGTAATTCTGCAAGCATGTTTTTTACTGTAGTTTTACCTGAACTTCCTGTTATTCCAATAATTTTTGCATCTATTTTTTTTCTCCAAATCCTTGCGATATCACCTAGCGCTAGCTTTGTATCTTTCACAGTTATTATCGGGACTTTAACATTATTAAACCGATTTAGCCTTCTTCTATTTATTATTACTGCTGCTGCTCCATTTTTAATTGCTTCCCTAACAAAATCATGTCCATCCAATCGTTCTCCCCTTATTGCTATAAACAGTGTGTTCTTTTTAATTTTCCTTGAATCAATCGATACGTAACGAATACTTTTAAATTTATCAGGCTCATAAATTACTGCACTGGGAACGTCAAAAATATCTTCAATATTCAGTTGAACTTTTTTCAAATTCCTAAAATTTTTCTTGCTACTTCTCTATCGGATAAATGATGTCTTACACCATTTATTTCCTGGTAATCTTCATGACCTTTACCTGCAATTAGGATAACAGAATTTTTTTCGCTGTTCTTAATCGCCTCTTCAATTGCTGATGCTCTTTCTTCAATCACTTTATAATTCTGATTTGTGATTCCTGATTTTATATCCTCAATGATTGTTGATGGATTTTCATTTCTTGGATTATCAGAAGTTACTATTACCTTATCACTGAGTTCGGTAGCAATCTTTCCCATCAGGGGACGTTTTAATTTGTCTCTGTTTCCACCGCATCCAAAGACAGTAAATACCGGAATTTTCTTTTCTGTGATTTTTCTGATTACGAGTAAGGTTTTTTCAAGGCTGTCCGGAGTATGCGAATAATCAATAACCACTTTTCTTGTTCCGTTAGACAAAACTTCAAACCTGCCAGGTACTTGCGGTGTGGTTAGAATTCCTTTGGCGATTGTTTCATCTTTTATTCCTGATAGCGTGGCAACCGCAAAAGCTCCTGCAGCATTGTATGCATTGAAATCTCCGACTAAAGACGTTTTGAGTGTGTAATCTTTATTCTCATAATTAATTGTGAAAGATGTTCCAGAGAGATCACAATTAATATCAGAGATTCTAAAGATTGAATCATTTTTTGTTCCGAAGGAATATTTTAAAGCATGACAATCCTTTATTACATCAACACTATGAACATCATCAGCGTTATAAATTGCTGACGATGAAGAAGGCAGTGTATCAAACAAGATTTTTTTAGCGTTGAGATAATTTCCAAAATCAGAGTGAAAATCAAGATGCTCTGCAGTTATGTTTGTGAAAACTGCGAATGCAAAATGCAATCCATGAACTCTCTTCAACGCAAGTGAATGGGACGATACTTCCACTACAGAAAAATCACATCCGTTTATGTGCATTTGATTGAACAATCTGTTAAGGTCATTTGATTCAGGTGTGGTAAGCCTCGATTCTATTTTTTCATTTCCAATATAATTTGCAATCGTTCCTATCAGTCCAACTTTGTAACCTGAAGTTTCATAAATATTTTTCAGAAAATAAGATGTAGTAGTTTTACCATTTGTACCTGTAATACCGATAAGTCTTAGTTTTTTTGATGGCTCATCGAAGAACGCACTTGATATTTCAGCAAGTGCTTGGCGACTGTCATTCACAATAATTTTAATTGCTTTGAAATGATTCACTAACGAATCAGGTATTGCATCACCATTTTCAACAACAATTGCAACAGCCTTTTTATTCAATGCATCCTGAATGAACAAATGCCCGTCTGTTTTAAATCCTTTGATGGCAACAAAAACAGATCCATCAACAACTTTTCGTGAGTCATATTCAACTCCGGATACTTCACGTGCTGGTTGATTACCAACAACTTGAATCACTTGAATCTTATTTAATAATTCGCTTAGAAGCATCAATAAATTCTCGCTCCCGTTGTGCTAATTTGCGAACAAGTTAGTATGCAAGTCTTTCTCTTATTGACTGTTTGCCCCGGTGAAATACTTTGTTCAACAACAACACCAGTTCCTGTAAGACTCCACTTAATTCCTCTCTCATTTAAATTCAGTACTGCTTCTTTTATAGTCTTACCCCTCAGGTCAGGCATTACTTTTTTATTATTAGTTGACACAAAAACCGTCTGCGATTCGTCTAGATTTTTATTCGTTTGAAAATCCTTGGCTGCATATTCCTTCTCAGTTTTTTGATTTGGATGCTCTGTAGTTTTAATTTCAGTATCGGGAGTTAAAGGTTTTGTATTTCCTTTTTCAAGTGAATGAATTCTTGATATAATATTCTTAAAAACGGGTGCTGATACCAAACCACCATAATATTCACCTTTAGGTTTATAAATCAACACATAGCAAACTATTGTTGGCTTATCAACAGGATAAAATCCAACAAATGAAGAGTAGTACTGATTATCTGAATACTTACCATTAACTACAAGTTTCGAAGTGCCTGTTTTCCCGCCAACCTGAAGTGATTCTACTCTCGCCTGCTTACCGGTTCCTTTTTCAACTGCTCCGTGTAAAATACTGCGCATTCTTTGAGAAGTTTTTTCGGAGATAACTCTTCTGATCATTACTGGAGAATTTTCTTTAATCACTTTACCATTTTTGTCAATCTCTCTTTTTACAATTTGCGGTTGGTACAGTATTCCGCCATTTACTATTGCACAGAATGCATTGGTAAGTTGTATTGGAGTAACAGAAATATTATAACCAAAGGACATATACGTTTTTGTCAGGCTGGACCATTGAGAAAGGTCGACAAGTTTTCCGGTTACTTCACCAGGTAATGTAATCGAAGTAAAAGTGCCAAAACCAAAGCTTCTCACGTATTGATAATATTCTTCATCATTTATTCTCTGAATGAGTTTCGCTGTACCAATGTTGCTTGATTCTTCTAATATTTGTCTGACGGTAAGTGATTCATATTTGTGTGAATCTCTGATGTAATTATTTTTAAATTTATATACGCCATTTTCAGTATTGATACGCTCATTTTCACTACAATCTTTTTTATCCAAAAGCGCTGAAAATGTAATAGCCTTAAAAGTTGAACCTGGCTCGTATGAGTCCGTTATTGCTCGATTTTTCCTTTCAAAGTCATCGTATTTCCAAAAATAATTTGGGTCATAATCACTGATATTCGCCATTGTAAGAATTTCACCGGTCTGAGGATTCATTATTATACAAGTAGCAGATTCCCCACCATTCTGTCTCAAACTCTTCCTCAACTCTTCTTCAACTATAGTTTGGTATCTTTTATCAATGGTGAGATAAATATCGTCTCCGGGTGTAGATGGTCTGGTTTGCGTTTCAGAAATAGATATAATTTCTCCCATAGCATTGCGTTCGACCATTCTGTAACCATCCTTGCCTCTTAAAACATCATCAAAACTCTTCGAAATACCATTGACTCCCTTGTAATCGTTATCAACATAACCAAGAACATGAGAGCCAAGTGAGCCATAGTGAAATACACTTACCGGCTGCTCCACATAAAAGAAAGCTGGATTTTTATATTCAAAAAGATTGAGTGATTTTTCAAATGGAATTTTCTTCTCGAGGCAGATAGTCTTGCCACTAGCTTTTAGAAGGTTTAAATAATGACGTTTACTTTTCCCGATTGTTTTGGAAAAAATTCCTGCCAGCCTGGCTTTTTCTGATGTTGGAAGCATTCTCAAATCAACGTAGAATGAATAATTATTTCTATTGTAAACAAGCAAAACGTCGTTGCGATCGTAAATGAAACCTCGCTCAGCCTTAATTATTTGTGAATTAGTTTGCTGGCGTTTGGCAAAGTAACTTAGCTCGTCACTTCTGATTATCTGAAGATTAACAAGCCGGTAAACGAGTGCGCCAAAACTGAGCACAATAACAATCAGAATGAGCAGCACTCGTGAATTATTCATTCAAGCTCCCCATTTTTTCGGAAAGATTGGCGATATTTTCTTTTGATAAAGTGATTTTATTTTCATTATCATTTTCAGCATTTACTAAACCAAGTTCATAAACCGCATATTTTTTAATTACATCCTCCGCCGTCAGCATTTGATAATTAGCCTTCAGCGAAACAGATTGAGTTTTTTCCGACTTAATTCTGCTCTCTAATTGAGCAAGCTCTCTTTGAAGTTCTTCATATTTCAATCTAAGTCCCTGTGATATCAGTAATATTATGGTTGACATAACCAGCAACGAAGTAATAACGATTATCAATGGCTTGGAACTTTTTTTCATACTCTTTCTGCAACTCTCA
>Ga0209013_10003550_pt1 | contig 13859 bp, 15 predicted proteins | sample Cruoilmetagenom2_FD_187291 | JGI IMG/M metagenome (GOLD analysis project Ga0209013, IMG submission 187291) | Oil polluted marine microbial communities from Coal Oil Point, Santa Barbara, California, USA - Sample 2 (SPAdes) (version 2) | ecosystem: Environmental > Aquatic > Marine > Oil seeps ... | reverse complement strand
GTGGTACAAATTTTTCTTGTTATCGTAATGGTCGTACTTAAAGTAATGGAAGTAAAAGGTGCTATATCTATATCATAAAGAGGCAGGAAAGCCTCAACTCACCCTTACAGGAGATGAACATCGTTACATCTTTAAAGTACGCAGACATAAGGCAGAAGATATCCTGTACATGCGTAACCTAGAAGATGGATTACTTCATCGTTATTTTATTACATATATCGATAAACGCAATACCATACTTGAGTTACAAGAGAGTAAAGTGTTAGAGGTGAAAGCAAAGTCTTTTCTACATATCGGCTGGTGTGTGATAGACTCTAAAAGTATAGAAAAAGTTATTACTTCTCTCAATGAAATGGGAGTAGAGAAGATCACTTTCATTTACTGTAAACGTTCTCAAAAAAGTTTTAAAGTAGATTTTAAGCGTTTGGAGAAAATACTGCTTAATTCCTCTCAGCAGTCTGGCAGATCAGAAATGATGAAGCTGGAGATGGCTGAAGATCTGGAAAGCTTTTTAACACAGAATCCACAAAGCAAGATGTTGAACTTTTCTGAAAATAAGATAGGATCACAAAGTAATATAGATACTATTGTCATAGGTTGTGAAGGTGGTTTTCATGAAGATGAAACAGCACTTTTTGATGCAGACAAGATCATAGGACTTGATACACCTTTGGTTTTAAAGAGTGAAAGTGCTGTATGTGCGGTAGCTTCTAAACTTCTTTTATAATATTTTAAATAAATTTCGCTATAATTCCGCCCTAAGTTGTCTCACCTAAGAGTGTTGCAACAACCCGATTTACTTGTGTAAATATGGAAGAGCAAAATGCTAGAGCAGGCTAGTTACCTGTCACCAAATTAAACTAAAAGGTCTCAAAATGAGAAAAGATATACACCCAGATTATATGGAATGTAAAGTTAAATGTGCTTGTGGAAACGAGTTTGAAATTAGAACAAATAAGCCAGAGATGAGTATCGATATCTGTAACGAATGTCACCCATTCTTTACAGGTTCAGAGAAAATTCTTGATGCTGCCGGTAGAGTTGAGAAGTTTAAAAACAAATATAAATTGTCATAAAACTTTTTGTGAGGACTTTGTCCTCGCATCTTAAATTTATTTGCCTAAAGGCACCCTATGATTACTTTCGTTCCTACTCCTATTGGAAATCCCCAAGACATTACTATTCGCGCTATGAAGACTTTTGAAAAAGCAGAGCTATTTTTATGTGAAGATACACGTCAGACCAAACGGCTTTTGCGACTCTTGGAAGAGCGGTTTGATATGGCGTATCCTGATGCAGATTTTTACTCCTTTAATGAACATAATGGGGAAGAACGTCTGGAGGAATTGGGTACTACTTTAGGTGAAAAAGAGGTGCTATATGTCAGTGATGCAGGGATGCCTGTTATCTCTGATCCGGGGCAGATACTTGTAGCGTATTGTCAGGAAAATGATATTACTTATGATGTACTTCCAGGGGCTAGTGCCGTCACTACAGCGTATGCAGCAAGTGGTTTTGAGGAAGGAAAGTTTCTTTTTTATGCTTTCTTGCCGCATAAAGGTAAAGAGAGAAGTTCTGCACTTGCAGAAGCTATGGGTAATGGTTACAATACAGTGCTTTATGAGTCACCACATCGCTTAGAAAAGCTTTTAAGTGAGATACTCGCACTTGATGAAAATAGAGAGCTTTTTTTGGCTAAAGAGATCAGTAAAAAATATCAAAGATACTACCGTGGTACTGCCGCATCACTTAACGAAGTCTTTAAAGAATTGACTATACGTGGAGAGTGGGTAGTGGTTATACGCGCCAAAGAAAGTATAGAAAAAAGTCTTAGTTTTACTGAGGTTTTAAGCTTAGATCTACCTCCTAAACCTAAAGCCAAACTTCTCGCTCAGCTTAGTGATAAGAGTGTTAAAGAGTGGTACAAAGAATTAATTAACAATTAACAATTAACAATTAATAATTTTAGAACGCAGATTTCAAGTAAAAATTAGATAAAATCTATCTTATGATTATTTATGGAAAACAGGTGTGTCTTTATGCTTTAGAACAACACCCAGATACGATTAGAACTGTCTATGTGGCTAAAAAAGGGGTACTCCCTCAAAAGTTATTTCATGAGCACCATGATAAGATCAAATTTTTAGAAGAGAAGTGGGCTCAGTCTATGAGCAAGGGTGGGAACCATCAAGGTATTTTGCTTGAAGTCTCTGACTTTGAACAGAGTAACCTCTCACAGATAAAGAAAAATGATTTTATCGTTGTGCTTGATGGTTTGACTGATGTGGGGAATATTGGTGCAATTGTACGAAGTGCTTATGCACTTGGTGCTGATGCCATTATTGCTACAGGAGTGAAGCAGTTGAATTTTGCAGCGATCGCCCGTACCAGTTCAGGTGCTTTACTTGATATGCCTTTCATGGTGACACATAATATTTTAGATGTTTTCAATGAATTGCAACAAGTAGGTTTTGCCTTTTATGGTGCATCTATGGAGGGTGAAGCAGTGCAGTCCACAACATTTGAGTCTAAACGTGTACTTGTGTTGGGAAGTGAAGGCAAGGGGCTTTCAAAGAAAGCAATATTAAAGATCGATCATAAGATCTCCATAGAGATGAAACATGCATTTGACTCGCTAAATGTCAGTGCAGCAGCAGCAATTTTAATACACAGGATGGGTTATGCAGTTAAATGAGATACTTGAAGAAAACAGCGTAAAAGCTATAAGTAAGAGAACGAATATTTCTGAAGATAATATTGAAGCACTGTTGGCAGGTAATTTTGATTTTTTAAAAAAAGTGAAAACACTAGGATTTATTTCTATCCTGGAACGTGAGTATAAAGCAGATCTAAGTGCTTTAAAAGAGCAGGCTCTCTCTCATTATGCAGCATCTAATGATGAGGAGAGTATTGCACTTGGACTTCCCCTTGAGGAAGAGAAAAAAGGTAAATCTAAACTCTTCTTATTGCTTGTTTTTCTGCTTTTAGGATATGCCACTTGGTATTTTTTTACACAATTTGATAAAAAACAGTTAACTGGCTTACTTCCATTTAGTGAAGAGGAAGCAAGCCAGATCATTATGCCTGAAGAAGCAAATAATAATGCAGAATTGAGTATAGAAAATGTGATTGCACCTACTCAAGCAGATGTCACTCCTGTGACAGATAGTGAAAACTAAGATCAAAAAGTTTTATATATAAGAGAAAAAGAGAGAAAAAATGTTTGATGAAATACAATTTGAAAAGATAAACCGATTACCAAAGTATCTTTTTGCAGAGATCAATGACCTAAAAATGGAACTAAGGCGAAAAGGGGAAGATATCATAGACTTTTCTATGGGAAACCCTGATGCTGCAACGCCTCAACCGATCATTGATAAATTATGTGAAACAGCGCTAAAGCCAAAAACACATGGTTACAGTGCAAGTAAAGGGATCTATAAACTTCGTTTGGCGATGAGTAATTGGTATAAGCGTAAGTATAATGCTGATCTGGATCCGGATACTGAGATCGTTGCTACGATGGGAAGTAAAGAGGGATATGTTCACTTGGTACAAGCGATATCTAATCCTGGTGATGTAGCTATAGTTCCGGACCCAACGTATCCTATTCACTCCCAGGCATTTATTTTGGCAGGTGCGAATGTTGAAAAGATGCAACTTGTTTTTAATGAAGATACTTTTGAAGTGGATGAAGATAGGTTTTTGGCAGATGTTGAAGAGTCACTTGACAACTCGGTACCTCAAGCAAAATTCTTGGTAGTGAATTTCCCGCATAACCCAAGTACAGCGACTGTGACACCTCAGTTTTATGAAAGACTGGTAGCACTTGCAAAAGAGAAACGTTTTTATATTATTTCAGATATCGCCTATGCAGATATCACCTTTGATGGATACAAAACACCTTCTATTATGGAAGTAGAGGGGGCTAAAGATGTGGCAGTTGAGTCATATACTCTTTCAAAATCATATAATATGGCAGGTTGGAGAGTGGGGTTCATCGTAGGTAATAAAAAGCTTATCGGTGCACTGCAAAGCATTAAATCATGGCTTGATTATGGTATGTTTACTCCTATTCAAGTTGCTGCTACAGTGGCACTTGATGAACATGGGTATATACCTGATGAGCAGATCATTCCTCGCTATCAGAAAAGACGTGATGTGATGATAGAGGCGTTTGGCAATGCAGGTTGGCACTTGGCAAAACCGAATGCCTCTATGTTCATTTGGGGAAAGATCCCTGAAGTAGCAAGAGATATGGGTTCTTTAGAGTTCTCAAAACAGCTTCTCCTTCATGCAGGTGTTGCGGTAAGTCCTGGTATAGGATTTGGGAAATATGGTGATGAGTATGTGCGTATCGCCCTTATAGAAAATGAAAAGCGTATCCGTCAGGCAGCGAAAAACATTAAAAAGTTTCTTAAAGAGCTGGAAGCGGAGAAAAAATAGTATGGTAAAAATAGGAATTTTAGGTGTTGGTACTGTTGGAGCAAGTGTTGCAAAGATTCTTGAGGAAAATGGTGATATCATCGAAGCTAGAGCCGGAAAGAAGATCGTTGTAAAATCAGGTGTGGTAAAAAACCTTTCTAAAGATCGTGGTGTTTCTATTGTATTGAGTGATAATCCTCTTGATGTAGTCAATGATCCTGAGATAGATATCGTAGTAGAGTTGATGGGTGGTGTAGAAGAGCCTTATGCTCTTGTTAAAAAAGCACTTGAAAATGGTAAAGCTGTTGTGACTGCAAATAAAGCCTTACTCGCGTACCATCGTTATGAACTTCAAGAGATCGCAGGAGATATTCCTTTGATGTATGAAGCAAGTACAGCTGGTGGGATTCCTATCATTGGTGCTTTGCGTAATGGACTCTCTGCGAACCATATTGACTCTATTCAGGGGATTATGAACGGTACGTGTAACTACATGCTGACCAAGATGATCAATGAAGGGGCGCAGTATGATGATATACTTAAAGAGTCTCAAGAGTTAGGGTATGCAGAAGCTGATCCTACATTTGATGTAGGTGGTTTTGATGCTTCACATAAGTTACTTATCTTGGCTAGTATCGCATATGGTATAGATGCAAAACCAGAAGACATACTCATAGAAGGCATAGAAAACATTACACAAACAGATGTAGATTTCGCAAAAGAGTTTGGTTATGAAATCAAGTCTTTAGGTATTGCTAAAAAAGTGGGTGATGGGGTAGAACTTAGGGTGCATGCAACCATGATACCATCAAATAGCATGATAGCTAAAGTAGATGGTGTAATGAATGCAGTGACAGTAATAGGTGACCGTGTAGGTGAAACAATGTACTACGGACCTGGTGCAGGTGGAGATGCTACTGCTTCAGCAGTTATCGCAGATATTGTAGATATCGTACGTGGAAACCAGGGGCCTATGCTTGGATACAAAAAAGGTTTAGAGAGTGGATTAAAACTTCTTAGTCCGGATGAGATTGTTACACAATACTACCTTCGGTTGCAAGTTGATGATCAAAGTGGTGTATTGGCAGCTATCACATCTACACTTGGAGAATTTGGTATCTCCATAGAAGCTATGCTTCAAAAACCAACCAAAAATGATGAGATAGCTAAACTTCTTTTTACAACACATAGTTGTCAAGAGAGTAAGATGCAGGATGCTCTAACAGCATTAGCAAAACTTGATGTAGTTCATGGTGAGATCGCTATGATGAGGATAGAGAAGTAAAAGGAGAACTGTATGGCAAAAGATCACTATTTTGATATAACAGCAAAGCTGGATATGATGGAGTTGAAGAATGCGCTTGTTATGGCAGAGAAAGAAGTACAAACTCGTTTTGACTTTAAAGGTTTAGTTGCTGAATTTAATCTCAATGAAGCTGCTAAAACGTTGAGTCTTAGTTCTTCAACCGATTCTAAGATAGATGCACTAAAAGATATTCTTATCTCTAAGCTTATTAAAAGAAATATTGCAGGGAAAGCACTTGAAGAGGTGAAGACTGAAGGTATCTCCGGAGGTAATACGAAAGTGATCTATCGTATAGTAGATACGATTGATAAAGATGAAGCTAAGCAGATCGTTAAAGCGATCAAGGCGATGAAAATTAAAGTAACTCCGTCTATACAGGGTGATGAAGTGCGTGTATCTGGGAAGAAGATAGATGATCTTCAGGCTGTGATGGCTGAAGTGAAGACTTTGGATTTAAAAGCACCGTTGATGTTTGGGAATTTTAAATAATCTTTGTGTGATTGATTGCCTCTTTTCTCAATTGAGGCGCTGTTCCTCTCTTCATTTTTTTAGAAAAAAACGAAGCAAAAAATCGTTGTGGCTCTCGAAACGCTTTGCTTTCAATGGCGTTCGCCACAACAATGCACGCTTTGCGTGATTAATAAAAAGTGAGTGGGCGTTAGACTGTTCTTACGAACAGTGTCCCCCACCACAACAACCACCTGATGAAGCTTTTGCTCTGTTTTCAACTGCTATTTGGAAGTTTGTTCCATCTTCGGTTAGTGTAAACAGGTGACTTTGACAGAATTTTTGATTCATATGGCTTTCCATAAGTCTTGCTTGTATGAGGGCATCGTCTTTTGATTCGAAACTCATATTGTTGTCGTAAGAACTTTTCTTAAAACATCCACACTCTTTTTCTACATTAATTGTAAACATTGTAAATCCTTTTGTTATAATTTGTTTAGATATTAACGAGTATTGCTTAAATAATCTTTATTTTAAGCCTAATTAGGATAAATTTTATCCGATTTAATCATTTAAGGGCATATTATGACAAAAAAATATGATAGTGAAGAGATAGAAAGCGTATGTACGTACTGTGGTGTAGGTTGTGACATCACCGGTGTAGTAGAAAATAATAAGATTGTAAAAATATTTGCTCAGAAGGACGGTGTAGTCTCAGAAGGGAAGCTTTGTATCAAGGGGAAGTACGGGTATGACTTTGTGGATGCTAAAGATCGTATCAGAGAACCACGTATACGTAAAATATTTTTAGAGTTAAATCCACATATCCAAGATGCTTTTGGAGCTAAACTTACAGAGTTTGACAGTGAGTTTATGACTTGTGAACTAGATGTGGCTACATCTATAGCAAGTATGAAGCTCAGTGAGATAAAAGAGAAGTATGGTGGAGATAGCTTTTGTGCGATAGGAGGGGCAAGAACATCGTGTGAATCTGCCTATGCATTCCAGAAGTTTTGTCGTGAGACGATGGAGTCACCTCATGTGGATAACTGTGCGAGAGTATGTCACTCTCCAAGTCTCAAAGGTATGAAGACTACCATAGGGGAGGGTGCTGCAACAAACCCTTATAATGATATCTATGAGACTGAATTTATGGTAGTGATCGGTTCTAATACTATGGAAGCCCATCCTATCATAGCCAACCGTATCGTCTCTGTAGCAAAACAAAATAATAACCTGGCAGTGATCGATGTGCGTGAGACAAAACTGGCAAAACTTGCTAAATATAATTGTATCATTCCTTTTGAAGCAAATCTACTCATACTTAATATGATGGCATATGTGATTATAGATGAAGAGTTGTATGATCAGAGTTTTATTGATAACCGTACCAAAGATTTTGATACCTTTAAGGAGAAAATACTGAATGACCCTTATGCCAATCCAGCATTTGTAAAAGATATAGAAGGGTATGAGTATCTTGCAAAGATGATTCCAAATATTGCCAGAGAGTATGCAGTAAAAAAATCAATGATATTTTGGGGTCTTGGAATTACTGAACATTTAGATGGGTCGTACGCGGTTATGGCTATTACTCACTTAGCACTTATGACAGGGAATATAGGTAAGACGGGTGCGGGACTTATGCCTCTACGTGGACAAAATAATGTACAGGGTGCCTGTGATATGGGTTGTCTTCCTTACTATCTACCAGATTATCAAGATGCACCAAATGTTGGACTCATGACGCCACAATTGATGGATGCTATGAATGAAGGGCGTATCAAAGCACTACTTAATATGGGTGAAGATATCACGCATATACACCCAAATATAGAGAAAATAGATAAGGCTATGGATAACCTGGAGTTTACTATGGTACAAGAGTTATTTATGACAGATGTGACCAAGAAAGCAGATATCATTATAGGTGTAAAGTCTGCTTATGAGAAGACAGGAGTCTATGTCAATGCGATGAGAAGATTACATCTTTCTCAGCCTCTTGTGAAGTCTGATCTACCAGATGATTGGGAGATCTTGACACAAATGGCAGAGAAGCTTGGTGATGCTGAAAACTTCAACTTTAAGACAAGTGAAGATGTCTGGAATGAAGTACGTGTAGTCGCACCTAGACGTTTTTCTGGTGCAGCATATTACAGACTGGAGCGTCATAGAAAGCGTGGTATGCAATGGCCTATATATCATGAAGATACACCTATACTTCACCTACTTGATTTCCGTACAGACGATGGTTTGGGTAAGTATGTTTATAAACAGTATGATCCACGAGGTATGATACAGGAGATACTTGATAAAAAGTTTTATGATGATTCTTTAGAAGGTTTCTATCTTACAACAGGACGTGCATTACCTCACTATAACAATGCAGCACAGACAAAACGTACAGAGACACTTTATAATAAACATAGTGAAGATGTATTGTTAGCTTCCGTTGAAGATGAAGGTAAATTTGGAGATAAAGTCATACTCAAAAGCGAGTATGGTGAAACAGAAGCACTAAGTGTAAGATATACAGATAAAGTTAAACCAAAGACACTTTTTTGTACTTTCCATCATGCAAAGAGTCGTATCAATGCAATCTTTGGAGATGAGAGTGATGAGCTTATACTCACAGCACGATTTAAATCTGTCAAAGTAGATATCATACCTGTAGGTTCAGAGGTAGCGTGTAGCTAGATGAGAGAACTTCCCAAAAAGTATGGTGACCAAAGTGAAGATTTGGCAACAGCTTTTTTGGAACAAGAGAGGTTTATTATTCTTGAGCGTAATTATTTTGCACGTAAACTAGGTGAGATAGACATTATCGCTCAGAGGAATGATATCTTGCATTTTATCGAAGTAAAAAGTGGTAAAGCAGATTTTGATCCCATCTATAATGTAACTCCTGCAAAACTCCGTAAAGTGATCAACTCTGCACACTACTATATGAAAACGAAAAATTTAGATGTAGCATTCAGTATCGATGCACTTATCATTCGTCATGATGAAGTAGAATTTATAGAGAATGTTACGCTATAATCATAAACCCAAACTATGCAATAGAATCATAAAACTAGCATTCGTCATTGCGTCTAGAGCATTCACAAAAAATCATCGCTTAACCTTTGGGTTAAACTCAAATTTTTTGCAAATATTCTAAACACAAGCACTAAATACTATTTCTATAATTCTATTGCATAGTTTGGGTTTTTCAATGATACTCTAAAGGTACACTTATGATACTCTCAAATGAACAACTTCAACAATTTTATCAAGATGGTTTTTTGATTCTGAGAGATTTTGCAGACAAAAAAAAGTGTGAAGCTATTTTGGATGTAGCAAAGGTACATCTGAAGTATAAGATAGAGCCCATAGAAACAGAAGTAGGATATGGCGGAAAATCCAAAAAGTATCGTACGGATGCGGCAGACTATAGCAGTGAAGAAACAGGTACAACTGTCAGGCGCTTGCGGCAGGTGTACAGTCGGGATGTTGTGTTTAAAGAGTGGATGGAAGAGGTGAAAATACGTCCCATATTACAGCAGATCTTAAATGACCAAGTAGTCATTACTACAGCACATCATAATTCTATTATGACAAAAATGCCTCATCAAAGTACCCAAACAAGATGGCATCAAGATAGACGATATTGGCGTTACTCAGATGATAATCTTGTCAGTGTCTGGTTAGCGTTGGATGATGAATATAGTGAAAATGGTGTGCTTGAGTTTATACCGGGAAGTCATCGTATGAAATTTGAGGCTGATCAGTTTGATGAAAAAGAGTACTTTAGGGAAGATTTTAATAAAAATATTCCTCTTATAGAGCAAAAAGTGTCAACCGCACTTCAAAAAGGTGATGTAGTGCTCTTTCATTCCCTTTTACTGCATAGAGCAAATAAAAATGATACAGATAAACCTAAGATATCATTTGTCTATACGGTTAAAGGAGCATCAACAAAAGTAATAGAGGGGACACGTTCTGCGGAGTATCCTGAGATAAAATTGGATAAACTTTAGACTTTTTGGGTTAAATAGGAGTTTTTTACTCCTATTTAACCCATTATTGTTGACAAAATAAAAAATATAAGTTATAACAATGTTCCATTAACGTAATTTGTGTATAATTACTGAATATAACATTTTAAAGGAATAAATATGGCAAAATATGTAGAATTAACAGCAGAAAACTTTGAAGCAACAGTAGCTGAAGGTGTAACTATGGTAGACTTTTGGGCTCCATGGTGTGGACCTTGTAGAATGATCGCTCCAGTTGTAGAAGAATTGGCTGAAGATTTTGATGGAAAAGCGACTATCGCAAAAGTAAATACAGATGAGCAACAAGACTTAGCTGTAAAATATGGTATCAGATCAATCCCAGCAATCCTTTTCTTCAAAGATGGTGAAGTGGTAGATCAAATGGTAGGTGCAGCTTCTAAAGATGCATTTGCAGAAAAAATCAACGCACAACTGTAAGTTTTACTTTAAGTAGGACACACATGGAGTAAAGCTCCATGTGTTACGTTAAACACTAGGTTGACTTCAGCAGTCGGCTCAAGTGATTTGTCGCTTTATAAATTATATACATAATCCTCCCTCTCAAAAATTATTAATCAAGCTTTACAATAGTATAATTTGTTTAATTATTTTTTATTTTAAAAAGGAAAAAGATGCTTGATTGTGCAATCATCGGTGGCGGACCAGCGGGACTTACTGCAGGGCTTTATGCCACACGTGGTGGACTTAAGAATGTAACAATGTTTGAAATGGGTATGCCTGGCGGGCAGATTACGCAAAGTTCTGAGATAGAGAACTATCCTGGATTTTTTGAACATGGTAAAACAGGTATGGATTTTATGGATACCTGGCAAAAACAGTGTTTTCACTTTGGACTCAAACATGAAATGAAAAAAGTAGAGTGTGTATCTAAAACAGGTGAACATTTTACAGTGACGTTTGAAAATGGTGAGAGTGTAGAAGCAAACACAGTCATCGTTTGTACAGGAAGTACACCAAAGCGAACAGGCATTAAAGGTGAAGCTGAACTCTTTGGTAAAGGGGTGAGTACTTGTGCTACTTGTGACGGTTTCTTCTACAAAGATAAATCTGTAGCCGTTCTTGGTGGTGGTGATACAGCACTTGAAGAGGCGCACTACCTCTCCAATATCTGTGCAGAGGTTAATTTGATCCATAGAAGAGATGAATTTAGAGCCTCTCCTTCAACAGTAGATAGAGTTAAGAGAACAGAAAATATTAACATCATAACCGATACGATCATCGAAGAGATAGAGGGTGATATGATGGGGGTTACCGGGCTTAAGATTAAAAATAAGAAAACAGGTGAGACCTCTAATCTTGAAGTACCCGGTGTCTTTATATTTGCTGGTCATGATGTAAATAACGCTGTACTAAAGGATGAGAATGATGAGTTCATCTGTGAGATGAATGATTGGGGTCAAGTGATCGTTGATCTAAGTATGAAGACATCTGTTCCAGGGCTTTTTGCAGCAGGTGATATGCGTATCGAAGCACCTAAACAGGTAGTTGTAGCAGCGGGTGATGGTGCAACAGCAGCACTACAAGTAATTTCATATATTCAAGAACAAGCATAAATAAGGATTAGAGAATGGCAAAAGTTGGTATAGTTGGCAGTACAGGTAGAATGGGTGAACACCTTATTAAGAATGTATTGGAAAATGAGGCATTGACACTTAGTGCTTTACATGTATTTGATGAGTTGAAAGTGACTGTACCGGATGATGTGTTGATCACAAACAGTATGAAAGCACTTCTTGAAGTGTGTGATGTAGTGATAGACTTTTCTGCACCTGCAGCAACACAAGAGCTTTGTGAAGAGGCTTTGAAGAACCCTACAGCACTTGTCATTGCAACAACTGGGTTTACAACACATCAACAAAACCTCTTAACAGAAGCTTCTAAAGAGATGCCAGTCCTTTATTCTTCAAATATGTCAGCAGGTATTGCATTACTTAAGCAGTTAGTTGAAAAAGTTGCAGCAACACTGGAAGACTTCGATATTGAGATCGTTGAACAGCATCATAAACATAAAGTGGATGCACCATCCGGAACAGCACTTACTTTAGGTGAGTTTGCAGCTAAAGGGCGTGGATTGGACTTAGATGCAGTGCGTGTATCTGGAAGAGATGGACAGATAGGTGCAAGAACCAAAGATGAGATAGCAGTTATGGCTCTTCGTGGTGGTGACATTGTAGGTCGTCATACGGTTGGTTTCTATAATGATGGTGAGTTTTTAGAACTGAACCATACCGCTACCAGCAGAGAGACATTTTCAAAAGGTGCCATTCGTGCAGCGGCATGGCTTGTAGATCAAGAGAGTGGTCTTTACTCTATCAATGACTGTTTAGGAATTTAATATGTGTGCAATCGTAGGTGTATTTGGTGCAAAAAAAGCTTCTACTGTAGCATATTATTCACTGTTTTCTATGCAGCACAGAGGACAAGAAGCTACTGGTATATCGGTAGCAAATGGAGAGCGTATATCTACTTATAAAAAGCGTGGAATGGTTGCAGATGTATTTTCACAAGCTACTCTTGATAGTTTAGATGGAGGATGTGCAGTAGGGCATAACCGTTATTCAACAGCAGGGTCTGAATCAGCAGGAGATGCACAACCTGTATTTGCCAAGTATAAATTGGGTGAAATATCTGTTGTTCATAACGGTAACCTTATCAATAAACATGAAGTAAGAAATGAGCTTATTGATAGAGGAGCTATTTTTCAAACTGATATGGATACAGAGAACATCATACATCTTATAGCAAAGTCTCAAAAAGATTCTTTGGTTGATCGTATTAAAGATATGCTTACTAAGATAGAGGGTGCGTATTGTTTGGCTATACAAAGCCGTTCTAAAATGTTCGTGATCCGTGATCGTTTTGGTATTCGTCCTCTTAGCCTTGGAAAACTTAAAGATGGTGGGTATATTGTAGCATCGGAGACTTGTGCTTTTGATCTTGTAGGTGCTGAGTTCGTACGTGATGTAGAACCCGGAGAGATGCTCACTTTTGAAGAAGGGAAGGAGCCTGTAAGTGAGCAGGTATTTGAACCAGATTACCATCCATGTGCTTTTGAATATATCTATTTTGCAAGACCGGACTCTATCATCGATGGCAAAAATGTCTATGAGATGCGTTTAGAGATGGGAAAAAGATTGGCAAAAGAGACTCCAGCAGAGATAGACTTGGTGTTACCTGTACCAGATTCTGGTGTAGCAGCAGCTAAAGGATATGCGGATGGACTTGGTGTACCGTTTGAGATGGGTATCGTACGTAATCACTATGTGGGACGTACGTTCATTGAACCAACACAAGAGATACGTGATTTGAAAGTAAAAATGAAACTCTCTCCAGTGAAACATCTTATTGCAGGTAAAAGAGTTGCTATTATTGATGATTCACTTGTACGTGGTACAACTTCTAAGCAAATAGTACGTATGCTTAAAGAAGCAGGGGCCAAAGAGGTACATATGCGTATCGCTGCACCGGAGATAAAATATCCTTGTCGTTACGGTATAGATACCCCAACCAAACAAGAACTTATCTCTACTAAATATACTCCTGAAGAGATAGCAGAAAATATGGGAGCTGACTCTCTTGGTTTCCTCTCTGTTGAAGGACTTAAAGAGTCACTTGGTGATGAA
>Ga0209013_10003549_pt1 | contig 13862 bp, 11 predicted proteins | sample Cruoilmetagenom2_FD_187291 | JGI IMG/M metagenome (GOLD analysis project Ga0209013, IMG submission 187291) | Oil polluted marine microbial communities from Coal Oil Point, Santa Barbara, California, USA - Sample 2 (SPAdes) (version 2) | ecosystem: Environmental > Aquatic > Marine > Oil seeps ... | reverse complement strand
ATAACGAAAATGAAGGATCATAGGGGATAAACTGAGACGTTAGAAGGGGTTATCTGTTAGGATCAACTGCCGAGAATTAGTGTTATGTCAACCACCTGTGTATGGCGTATACAAACTCGTACAACGATTCAATCGCTGTTTTTACAGTTTGATCTTATGTAGCTAATGCTTTTCCTCCTATAGTGCAGCAGGTTAATTCAATTATTTGGCCAATGGAAAAACACCTTTAATTGTTAGATCATAGCTAACAATTAAAGGTGTTTTTCATAATAGATTATGGGATTTTATTAACTTGATTTCTTTAACAACTGCGTATAGATATGTCGACGACTTGTATTACTCTGATTACTAAAATCAACATTATTCACCCAGTCAACTAATTCTAATTTAATTTTTTCTGGCATATCATCGATTTCTTTATAATCACTATACGCAAAGAAACCAATTAAGTACGAAACATAATCCATTCGTGTGATTTTTTTGACTAAGGAGTTACTTTCAATAAATTCTAAAGCTAATTCTAAAGAAGAAATTGATAAACGAATTATTTTCTTTAAATCCGATATATCTAATTTAATAAGAATTTCTTCCTTTGTATCAGAAGGGATAGGGGCATAATTATTATTATGCTCTTTATTCCTAACAATCACTTCATATCCAGCATTTAACGCAGCAATCGGATAGGATACATTAGTTGTAAACGGGCTGAAAAGTTCGTCAAATCCATAGCTTTTAGTTATATCTCTAAACGGTTTTGTGTAATCTGAATAGATATCCAAATTATGTAATTTTAATTTGGAAAAGGCCATCTGAATTTTTGTTACACGACTTCCAGCATTATTTAATTTTTCGAACCAATCAATCTGTTCGTCTTCTGTCAAATCTTCAGCGATATTTATCGTATAGCTATAGCTATGAATCTTACTTCTAACTTTAACAAGTAGGGTGAAAAGTGTTGAAATTAGATCTCTTTCTGTCAGATAATCTTCTAACAACTGTTCATCCTCATTCAAAAGAATACCTACTGGAATTTGAGCTTCATTTGGAGCTGCTTCTATTACTCTAAAGGTAGCTTTAGAAACATCTAACACCAAATTAACAAAGTCAGGATGATTGGAAAAGGCTTTAAAATTTGTTGTAAGACGCTGTTGTCCATCTATTACTGATAGATGGGCATTTTTTATTTCCGTATTACTGATTAATTCTCTATCTATAAATGAAATTTGAGGAATAGCTTGTACATTGTTGATTTCATTTATAGATATTGGAGAAACAGGAGCTTTTCCGAAAAGTTGATAATTAAGTAAATCCCTACATTTAATAAGACTCCAACTAACATCACGTTGATATAGAGGTAACGTTAGTTTATTTTCTTTGATTTTCTTACACATGTCGTAAACTGGCATGTTATGACTTTTTTCAGTTGGGTTAAAAGATGTAGCTTTTCTTAGTGAACTATTTATTCTTACCATTTAATCACCCTGTTTTCCGTAGCTGCTTTTTATAGCAGCTACTATCTTTTTTTAAAATATATCATCAAATTAAGCAAAATGCAACTAAAAAGCAATAAATAGTTAGTAGCAGCTACGTAAATTCAGAAAAATTAGACTGCGTAATTAGTGAATTCGTTATTATAGCTGTGTATGTAAAACTTTTTATCATTAGTTCAAACCAAATAAAATAGATCGTCAATGGACGATCTATTTTATTTGGTTTGAAGGAAAAATAACGGTAAATGTCTGACTGGAGCAAAAGCGGAAGGAACTTAAGGAGTTGATATGAAAGGTAATTTTCACCCTGTATGATAAGACGCTACTGCCGTGAATGTTTATTATGTAAATTAATCAATTTGGATGTGACGATAAATTAGTTGGGACATTACGGGATTGTACAACTTTAGATTAGTTAACAATTAAAGAAGTTTTTTGTATGAAAAATACATTGGGATTTCAATCCTCTTAAAATGATCGTATGACATGGTATAATAAATAAATAATGTACAATATTTTTCAAGCAACTAAGTGAAAAGTAATTTCTTACTTGGAGAAAAATAGTTTGCGATAATTCTGATAGTAATTATAAAAATAAGTAAACCTAATACTCAAATTATGGTTTTCAATAATAGGAAGTGGAAAGATGAATTTAATAGATATTTTTAGTGGTTGTGGAGGATTATCATATGGATTTGAAATGGCAGGATTTAATGTACTTCTAGGAATTGATATTGACAAGGCAGCATTAAACTCCTTTGAAGCCAATCATAAAAACAGCAAGTCCATGCAAGTGGATATTACCAAAGTTTCAAAATCAGAGATTGAAAAAGCAATAAATAATAAAGAAGTGGACATTATCGTAGGTGGTCCACCATGTCAAGGGATGTCAATATCGGGTCCTAGAGAATTTAATGATCCGAGAAATTCGTTGTACCTTTCATTTATCAATGCTGTAAATGAATTTAGACCAAAGGCGTTTGTTATTGAAAACGTTCCTGGATTAGTTAGTCTGTTTGGTGGGAAAATAAAAGATAGAATTTTAATTGAGTTTGAAGAAATGGGTTACGACGTATCCTACAATCTTCTTTTAGCATCTGATTACGGAGTTCCTCAAAACAGAAAGCGAGTATTTTTTGTGGGATTTAGAAAAGATTTGAAAATTGATTATAACTTCCCATCGCCTACGACCTCATTTGAACACGAAAAGCTTACTGCAGAAGAATCAACTTCTGATTTACCATTACTAGAAGACTTCAATCATTTAGGGGAAGAAGTACAAGGATATCCTATTCAGCCACAAAATGAATACCAAGAATTTATGAGAAAAAATAGCAATGCAATATATAATCATATTGCTACAAATCACAATGAAAAGACGAGATCCATTATTTCCTTAGTACCTGAAGGCGGAAATTACAAAGACCTTCCTGAACACTTACGAAATACTCGAAAGTTTAATGTAGCATGGACACGTTATCATAGTAAAAAACCTACTCCTACTATTGATACTGGACATAGACATCATTTCCATTACAGTATGAATCGTGTACCCACAGTGAGAGAAAATGCACGATTCCAGTCTTTTCCCGATCACTTTGTCTTTACAGGAAATAGAACAGAACAATACAGACAAGTTGGTAATGCCGTCCCACCTTTATTAGCTTTTGAAATCGCAAAAACTATTAAACAGGCGCTTTCTTTAAAAAACTGATTGGAGCGATTTCCAGATGCCGAACTTATACTCTGTACCAAGAGAATTCTTTTTTGCACTTCATCATCCGAGACCACGATTTAAAAGTGATATAGAGAATGTACTATTTTATTTTTCTAACGAAATAGTGAACATTGGAAGACGAAGAAAAATAGATTTTAAAGTAGCTTTTAATAGATCTATAAGAAGGTTTCCTGGAAATGCTGGAAAAGTTGAAAAAACCATAGATAACTGGAGAACCGAAATTGATGCCTTGTTTGGATTTATAAAATATGAAGGCAATTATGCTATTCCAACAAAAAATGCAATTGAGTTAGCCAATAACCAAGACTTGATTAAGTTTTTCAAAGTTTTTTCCTATAAATTTCAGTATCCTAGTGGAGCATTAAAATCTAGTCACATAAAAAAAATTATAGAAAAATCAATCAAGTTTAGACCGGCTCCCTATATTGTTAAAATGTTATCTAGTGCCGAAAAGTCCACGGACAAGAGGTGTGGAATCAGTAAAGCAGAAGCAGCGCACTGCCTTTTTAATGATCTTAGAGTTACTCGTGACGGGAGATCGGTGGAAGACACATGGGGTTTAATTGCCAGAAATAGAGAAGATAGCGATTTGGAATATGATCTAAAAGGGGATGTAGTAAGATCTGCCGGAGATATCCTCGATTATTTAGAACAGGGACAAATTTTAACTAGAAAAATGAACAATCTTTATTATCTTAATCATAATGAGGATTTGGCCATTGAAAGATTCTTACAAGCAGAAAATTATTTTGAAAAATATAATCAGCTGACAGGAGAAATCTTGCTAGGCGACGTTAGTAGAATTGAAAATGAGTGGATAGATTATTTTAATGATGAAATTTCTAGTGAGTTTTTTGAAACTGACGTTTTAGCTCTATTTTCGGATGATTCCCAAGAACAATATCTAGAATTAAAAGAACAAGTATCTAGAGTGGTTGTTGAAGGTGAGTATCCGGAAATTAGAATCGGTGATTTTGGGGAAGGATTAGTAGTAAATCATGAGAAATTATATTTAAATCAAAGTGGTAGAAAAGATTTGATGCATTTAGTAAAATTAATACCTTCTCATTTTGCAGTTGGATATGATGTTTCATCAAGAGACATTCATGCTACCAGTAAGTTAATTGAGGTTAAAACGACTGCAAGTCATAGTCCATTGACCTTCTCGAGATTTCATCTTACACCTAATGAATGGAGTGCAGCTGAATCTTTTGGAGATAAGTACTTTGTTTATAGATTATTAGTAAATCCTAATAATATAAAATTACATGTTCTTAGAGATCCAGTGGGTCTATATAAAAGTAATGCATTAAAAATCTCCATTCGGGATGGAGTAGATGTCACTTTCAATCCAAAAGAATGTGGCGAAGAATTCCCCCTATTACTTGAGTAATATTTTTTAGAAAGGATTTGGAATTATGTCTAATGTAGTATCTTTATTCGCAGGGTGTGGAGGTGGCGATTTAGGCTTGCATGGAGGGTTTGACTTTTTAGGTAATCATTATCAATCTCTAAAGTTTAATACAGTATACGCCAATGAAATAAACCCTAAAATAGCCAGTATTTATGAACAAAACTTCGGAATAACTCCTGACGTGAGGGATATAAGAGAAGTTACAAATGCGGACGTCCCTAACCATGATGTATTGGTTGGTGGTTTTCCTTGTGTTTCTTTTTCAATTGTTGCTCAAAATCCACCAAGACTTGGAATTGAGAATGACATTAGTGGGAAGCTTTTCTTCGAGATGGTTCGTATTTTAAAGTCAAAAAAACCAAAAGCTTTTATTGCAGAAAATGTAAAAGGACTGCTTTCTGCAAATAAAGGTCAAGCTATTAAATTAATTATAGCAGAATTTGAAAAGGCTGGTTATAAAGTAAAATATAAATTGTTGAATTCAGTAGAATTTGGAGTTCCACAAAAAAGAGAACGAGTATTTATCGTTGGAATACGAGAAGATATAAACCAGGAATATCATTTTCCAGAACCTACTCATTATCCATTAGAATCCATATTCACTCCGAAATTTCGGTCTTTAAAAGAAGTGATTTTTAAAGAAGAAGATATTCCTGAAAAATACTATTTTAGTGATCGAGCAGTAGAAGGTATGTTAAATGCAAAAAAACAAATGAATAAAGGAAGAGCTCAAAATATCAGTGGCCCCTGTAATACGGTGGGTGCTCATCTAGCAAAAGTAAGTCTAAACAGTACTGACCCAGTACTCAATATTAATGGTTATCGTAGGTTTACTCCAAGGGAAGTCGCAAGAATACAGTCATTTCCAGATTCTTATCAACTTATTGAATCAGAAACAACACAATATATAGCTCTTGGAAATGCAATACCACCAGTTTTAATGTGGAACGTGGCTAACTCTTTAGAAGCACTTCTAGAATCACCAGCTGTGAAAATGGATTACGCAATGAATTGATAAACATTTAAATTGAAACGTAATTTTCGAACAAATTAAAAAATAGACAGTGAATTGTCTCTTTTTTAATTTGTTTTTATTTTTCTTTAACAAATATTTTTTCGGAATTTATGAGAGAATGTTGATGGTGAAAATACAGCTTATTGTTTTTTACTGTATTCCATACAACGCTAGTGTTCTTCACACTACCTTTGCTTTTAGCAATTATTAAATTCATCGACTTCACTTTTAGCTTCTTTTTCATCTGTGAAAACCCAACTGCCGAAAAACTCCATACTCTCACCGTTTAAATCATATTCGGCATCTTCATCTATACCTACAAAAACTTGTTTTACTATTTCCTTGCCATCCTCTACTTCTTCTGCCTTTTCTTTATCTAAGAATAAAACCTCATGGATACGCCACATTCTTTGGACATATTTCTTCATCTGGAAAGCCACTCCTTAATAAAACGATTTCATCTTTGTAGAAATAGTATAATACTGTTCATATTAAAATGCTTGTTATTGTGAATCTTGAAGGGAAAATGAATGAACCGATTTTTGGTTCACTTTTTTATGTATCATTGGAGTATAGAGGGAGGGATAAAGTTCAATAGACAAAAAGCCAATCCCTTTATCGGCTTCTTTCACACTATAAAAGGTGTCGTAACTCTTAAGTATTGAAACCGATTTGTGGGTGCAGTAGTATCAATGCACCAAGCGGTGTCGTAACTAAGAGTCATAAGTAGACCGAAAAAAAAGGGGCAAATACATGGAGTTAACTACTTCCGTGAACGGGTGTTATGTCTACCCAAGATGATTCACTCATATTGAACTTAATATATCCCTTTTTATGTACTTCGTAATAAATGAAAGTTCATCGACTGAAAAAGTGTTGAACAGGCGAATGCAATCTATCAGAAATCAGATTACTAGAAACAAGTGGTGTATATTGGTAGGAGACCGGTCATGGACGGTCTTTTTATTTGCAGTGACCGCATGAATGAATCCGTGACTGCAATCATGATCATAACCGCAGGATTTCCTTGATAGATAGCGAAATAATCTATAATGACTAGATGGTGAACGGGGTGAGGTGACTGCATGAACAAAAACGTTGAATGGCTAACTGTATTAGCGGTTGAGAAACAAACAAACATACCAAACGCAACCATTCGAAGATACATTAGGAATCACGGACACCATCTAAATGTTCAAAAGAAGGGAAAAAGCTATTTTGTAGCTTCTGAGTCGATTCCAATTGTCCTTACTATCAGGAAACACTATGATGACGGAAAGAGCTTGGACCAAGTCGAAAAAGCCCTGGTAGATACAGGTAACCCTGTGACTATAACCATGAACGATGATGGTGAACAGATGACTGTGAATGTTGGAGAAGCCCTACAGGACATAAATAAAGCCATGCACGAACAAAACAAAGTTATTCAGTCATTGGTCGAACACATACAGAAACAGCAAGAGTATATAGATACTAAATTAGAAGAACGAGACAGAAAGTTAATGACGGCCATAAGAGAAAATCAAGAAAATAGAAAACAAATGGCTGCAACTGTTCAAGAAAAAGAAATAATAACCCCTACTGAGAATAAAAAATGGTATCAGTTTTGGAAATAATGATACGGAATAATTGGATGGCATGTGCATGCTGCATACATAATAAAAAAGGTCGATTTTCCCTTATGTGAGATCGACCTTTTTTATTCATTAGTTTGTTTTCACTGGCTATCCTGCATCCCCAACTCCTCCAGTAATTTTCGTCGTTCTTCCTCAAATGCTTTTTTTTCATCTTCCGTACGTACGTCAGCCGTGTTTTCTCTTTTATTAAACCAATCAGGAACTTTTTCTTCCCGTCCCGATTTTCGCTTGGTTGATTGTAAATTGGCGAACGTAATAGGCAATCCTTCTTGAAAAAGTTGAGCACAATCTTGCAACTTCTTTTTGATAAATCCTAGAGGGTTTTTTACGCTTTCTTCTTCGTTCACATAATGAATAAGCATGCTCAATTCTTTTTCAGCGTCATCATTCCAAATAAATGATGCACCTAGATAAAGTTGAGCGAAGTACATTTCATCAAATGCATAACCCTTTGCCAAAGCATTCAAACGAGTGCGTACATCTTCATTTTCGAATTCTTTTTTCGGTTGTTCTTTTTTCTTTACTGGCTCGATTTCAGGAACAATAGATTTAAGGATTGTAAATTTAATTTTTTCAACGCTACGACCATTTTTAATTTCTTCAAAAACAATTTTAATATCGGTCTTTTCATTAACTTCATCGACCGCTCTTTTTAAAACACGGTTTTTAAAATGACCGTATTGTTTATACGTATCTTCCTGTACTCCTATCATTTCTTTTAAATCTTCAAGAGGACATTCCCAATTGACCATGAAACTCCACCTTTTCATGATTTCATATAGACGGATCGAATATGTGCTGTTAAGAGATAATACATTACTTAATTTATACGAAGAATATTGTTTCAGCTGCAACAAATAAGGCTTTAATTTCGGGGAGAATGTCAATTCAATAACCCCTGAACCATCTACATATTGCGCACTAGAAACCCAATGCACAAGTAACCAACCTTTGTTTTCTAGTCCGATTTTTATTGTTTTATTCATCATATTTTCCATTATTTCTCTCATTTGAGTATATTTAGCCTTTCCTTTCAGTCCTAAAAGATCGTTAAAGTCTTTCAATGAGATTCGGTACTCTTTGAAATCTTCATCGTCTGGCTGAATTTCACTGACCATTGCAAGAATTATTTTCTGTTCTCTAGCTGTTAATGGATTGTTATGCCTTGCTGTAATAAGTTCATTTGATTGTGCCACTATAAATTTTGCATTCATAATAACCCTCCTATGTATCACAAATAATCTGATTGTGACCCTTATATTACCTATTATGAACCAAAAAGACTTTAAGTTCAATTAATATCTCCATTATCCGAATTGTGATATTTGGAACCAAAAGTGTGGTTTTTGGGACCAAATGTGTGATGTTTGGGACCAAATGTGTGATGTTTGGGGGACCAAATGTGTGATGTTCAGGACCAAATGTGTGATGTTTGGGACCAAATGTGTGATAGTTCGACCTTGAAAAGTCAGTCGTACCAAGCGTTTGAGAGGTGCTGTAATCACTATAAATCACTTAAAATCAAGTAATTAATAAACAACAACAAACAACGCGCGCGAAGAACGTGGTGGTGGAAAGTAAAAATAAACTAAATTCTCTTTTTCTCTTAAAAAAGCAAATAGAGGTTGTCCATCTCTATTAAACTACCCTTTAAAATGCTCAGGATGTCCATAGAAGCTTTTTGAAATGAAAATTCAATATAACTACACTGTCGAATTAGAACGCATTTGAAGGGGGTTAGAACGCTTTTTAGGCGTATTGCAGAAAAGCAAAGAAATATTCGGGGAATCAAAATTGATATGTGTTAAAAGATTAAGACCAAGACCTTGCCCCTTTTGATAAGTGGCAACCCCCCAACCCCCTCGCCGGGTAGCAGGTCCTCACGTGGGTGAGAACCAAAAAGAGGGTGGAGAGTCACTTAACGTGTAAACTCCTTAAATTCTTTTCGCTAACGCTCCAGTCAGACATTTATCGTTGATACTTCCCTTTGTGCATCCTTCTTGCCGAATTAAAGCTGACTTCAGTTAGCAAATCAGCTTGAGCGGATCTTTTTTCAATGAATGATATTAATATCACCGTCTTCAGTTTTGTTTTACCTCTTTCAATTTATATTCAGTGCTTTTGTTTTCGGGAATGGACTCTTCATTTTGTTCTTTTTTTCCCTCGATATTATTATTTGGTTCCTCTTTTTTTGTGTTATATCCAGTATTCTTCGTATCGGGTATAAACAAACCTTCTACACCTTCTTTGTAAACTATTGCATCCTTCTCTTTTGATTTTTCAAGATCGATATTTAAAAAACTAGATTTATTTTTCTCGACATAAGTTTTCAAGGCATATGAGACTTGTTCAGCTTGTTCCTCACCTTCAATCTCAAAGTATTTTTCGAATATCGCTCCCACTTGAATCAATCTTCGAGTTCGTTCTTTTCGTTCCTTTTGTTTAATTTTATTTTCTACTTGTTGCTTTCTTGCTTTCATTTGTTCAATTTGTTTTTCTAATTCCTGTAATCGATCTTCATCCGTTTTACGTGTAGTCAATTCAATCAACTCCCAATTTTTATTAGTTGTCTTATAGTTTACCGTAATATTGGAAAAATGACCAATCAATAGCTAGGAATAACGTGGGGGGTGTGGTATGATGTCCCGAGAGAACGAAGTGACAAGGGCGCACTTATACATCGTTCCGATGTGTGCTATTGCTTCGCAACTTTTAAGACCCTCCGCTTATCAGCGGTTTCCAAAATTCAAAGTGTGTCATCTACGATTCCTCACTTTTGTTTTGTCAATTTGGATTCGCGTAGCGGGGTAAATCATAATGAGGGGGTGAGAATCATGGCAATCTATCATTTTTCAGCGCAAGTTCTTTCAAGAGGAAAAGGTCAATCCGCAGTTGCAGCTGCTGCTTATCGATCGGGCGATAAATTGCAAGACGAACGTACCGGAGAAGAAAAATTTTATCGCAGAGAAGTAACTCCAGATTCCATGATTCTTGCTCCTTCCAATTCTCCTGAATGGATGAAGGAACGTGAACGTCTTTGGAATGCAGTTGAAAAAGCCGAGATCAGAAAAGATGCTCAGCTTGCTCGTGAAATAAATATTGCATTGCCCGTTGAATTATCGAATGGACAACAGAAAGAATTGATCCGTGATTTTGTACAAAAAGAATTTGTAGATAAAGGCATGATTGCAGACATCTGTATCCACCGTGATGACTCAAATAATCCTCATGCACATGTCATGTTAACGACAAGAGAAATTATGGGCGATGGATTCGGTAAAAAAAATCGTGACTGGAACAACAAAGAATTATTAAACCAATGGCGTGAAGAATGGTCGAACCATGCAAATAAAAGCTTGGAAAGAGAAGGCGTTCAAGTACGAATTTCCCATCTTTCTCATGAAGCCCGAGGACTTGAACAACTCCCGACCATTCATCTTGGGCATGTAGCTACCGAAATGGAGAAACGTGGCATAGAGACTCCACAAGGCGATATTAACCGTGACCGTCAGGAATATAATGGCCTAGTTGTTGATCTACAAAAATATCGTGAAGAAAAACAGGCTATTGAAGCAGAAAAAGCCCGTCAGTTTGAACAGGCAAGTAAGATTGAAACTGTGCCTGAACACTCTTCAACAGAGGATTTAGTCGAAAAGTTCAGAAGAGAATTTTTCGGAGATACGAAAAAAGAAAAAGAGCAGCAAAGCGAAGTTGAAACAGAAAAAGTCCGTCAACCTGAACAAGTAACAATAGTTAAGCCAGAACAGCCTTCAACACAGTTATCACAAGCAGAATTAGCCGAAAAGTTCAAAATGGAAATTGAAAAAGATATGACAAAAACAATAGAGCAGCAAAGCTTTAACACACCTACAGAACAAATTGATTTAAATAATGCTCGTAAGTATTTAAAAGCAGAACCGTCCCTGCCGAAAATTGCAGTGAGACGAGAGCAAATCGATAAGTGGAAAGAACGTTTAAATAATGGAGATAAGTCCCGTCTTTCGAAAGATGAAACGATGAAAGAAGCAGCTAGTCACTATAAATCGATTGCAAAGAATCTAGACAAGATTGAGAAGGCACAGCAACAACTTGGTAATATGGGCTGGCTTAGTTCGTTATCAAAAGATAATCGGGAAATCAAACAGACTTCAGAACAAATCATTTCCAACGCTTTTGATGATAATGAAAGGCTTAACACAAAATTAAATTACCATCGTGAAAAGCTTGGATTCGATACTGAAATTGAATTTAAAGAGGTTCAAGCCAAATATGAAACAGAACGCCCAGGACAAATTGAAACAAATCGAAGTCAGCGTCAACAGATTGTTCATGAATTGGATGCCCTTAAAAACGCCGAGAACGCCCTTAAAAACGGTTTTGTCCGTAAAGTGGCATTTAACTACCCTCAACGACCTGAAATGCAGTATATGAGCTTTGAAACAGCTCACAAGTTGAATGAAGGTAATAAAAAGAACGGAAAAGTGGTTCCTGTCGAAGCCATTGAAAAGTTTGTGACCAATAGACATCAGGAAATCAAACAACTTAAAGAAAAAATTTCGTACACAGAGCAATACAGTTCACGTTTACATCGTGCCGAAAATTACATGAAGGATTATGAAAAGTATCGTGACATTGTTGAAAACTACGAAAATAAAAATGCATTTGCAAAAGCATTTGCTTCAAAATCAACCAAATATGAGTATGAAAAGGCTGTTACTGCCCGAGATAGCAACGAGAATTACATGAAAAAAGAAGGCGTTACTGGAAGAACTGATTTTGAAAAACAGAGCAAAACATATGAGGATATGCAAGTTCGAATTCCTGAGTTTAATGGGCTAATTAAAACCGCACAAAGTGGTTTAGGTATTTTAGACGCGATTGTTAAAGGGATTGAACAGGCAGGAAGAGAACAGGAAAGATCAAATAAACATCAGCAGCGTCAGCAAGGTAAGGGGAAAGGTAAAAAACGAGAAAACAGATGGGATATGGAACGCTAAAAAGAATCATGAACAGCCACTACCGATTAGGTAGTGGCTGTGGCTACATTTTTTAACTCAAATACTATCGCTAATATAATAGTATTTGGTTTTCTTTGATAAATATTAAATCCAAAGGTGTGGCAGTCCTTTAACTATTGATTTTTTTATTTTTTGCTTTTTCAAAAAATAAAAAGATAAAACTAGTCAATAGATAATAAATACCGATGATGGATAAACTATCAGTCATAACTTCTGTAAATTCATAACTTTTAATGACTAGTTTCCAAAAAAAGGAGCTAACTAAAAACATTATGGGGAACACAATAAAAAAACCAATAAAATTTAGTTGATTCATATTACTAGAGTTCGTCCCAAGAGGGAAGACAATCTGCAGAGTAATATACTAAAATCGATGTAAGTCCAATTATATTTCCACCTACACCGATTTTAATTAACAATTTTGCTGCTTCTTTATAAGCCTTCTTTTCTACATATTTCCATAGCCCACCGTTAATCGCTAAGTTAATCATAGTAACTCCAAAATGATCTTTTAAAGCTTCCCACATGCAAGATTTCCAACCACCTTCAGCCATTGCCATTAATTCATTTGAACCAGAATCATGGCTGTTAAGGCTTGTATTAATTTTTTCTTTTAGAAATTCGAATTCTGGAAGTACTCCAAACTTCGTTTCCAATTTTTCAAAATCAAAATTGATCAGTTTGCCTTGAGAGTCATATATTGCAGCTTCTTCCATAAGAAATTCAAGGTCTTTAGCTAATTGTTCAACTTGTTGACTTTCTTTGGTAATTGTCTGAGCTTCAGCTACTGGTGTAACGATTACTAACGATAATAGAAATAGAATACTTAAATAAATCGTACTCTTTTTACAAGCAGATAAAACGAGATTCATTTTTTCCCTCCATTTTTTTGGAAATTTATTGATGCTGGTAAAACTTAACACAGAACATCTGTGAATTCAAATTAACTAGAGAGTAAGACAGCTGCTTTCATACCCTTTCTCCATCTGTGCCATGATAGGTGACTTTTGCTGCAATCAATTAAAGTAACTTTAATTAAAAAGAAAACCACTATCGAAAGATAATGGTTTTGATACAATAAAAAAAAAAGCCCCTAATTAATTAGAGGCTCTTTTTATTTAAATTAAGTTAAACTAACTTTTGATTATCGGTCATTGAACGATAAAACAAATCATTGACCATCTTGTATCCCCAACTCCTCCAGTAATTTTCGTCGTTCTTCCTCAAATGCTATTTTTTCATCTTCCGTACGTACGTCAACAGTGTTTTCTCTTTTATTAAACCAATCAGGAACTTTTTCAAGAAGGATTGCCTATTACGTTCGCCAATTTACAATCAACCAAGCGGAAATCGGGACGTGATGGCTCAGAACGCTTTCAAGGAATTTTGTATATTTATTCATTTAGACCTGTCTAGCGTTCACCAGAAAGCCCGTTAGTTCAACGTTGTATATTTCATGTATAACGAAAATGAAGGATCATAGGGGATAAACTGAGACGTTAGAAGGGGTTATCTGTTAGGATCAACTGCCGAGAATTAGTGTTATGTCA
>Ga0209013_10003548_pt1 | contig 13863 bp, 14 predicted proteins | sample Cruoilmetagenom2_FD_187291 | JGI IMG/M metagenome (GOLD analysis project Ga0209013, IMG submission 187291) | Oil polluted marine microbial communities from Coal Oil Point, Santa Barbara, California, USA - Sample 2 (SPAdes) (version 2) | ecosystem: Environmental > Aquatic > Marine > Oil seeps ... | reverse complement strand
GTGTGCAGGCGAGACGTCTGCACCACAAGAGGAGGATATTGTGGTGCGGCCTGCCTGTCCCGGCGTAGCCGCAGGCGAAGCCGGATCTCGGCCGCACGAATTGGATGTCATATTGTGTTCTAACGGCCGAAAGGGCCCTGAAAGGCTCAGGATGACACCTCTACGGTCGCGCCCAAACGCGGGCATGTTGCCCCGAGCCACCCGATTGCTGCCCCGCGCCGGTAATTCCGAATTCCGAATTCCGAATTCTAAATTCTTGCTGCGCTACACTGACCCCCCATGGAGAACGCCGCACCGATCATCACTCACCATGGCGGTTGTCACTGCGGCCAGGTGCGCTTCGAGGTCGACGCGCCCGCCGTTCTCGAAGTCCAGCTCTGCAACTGCTCGATCTGCTCAATGAGCTCCTACCTCCATCTGATCGTCCCGGCCTCCCACTTCCGCCTCCTCGAGGGTGCGGACCACCTCTCCACCTACACCTTCAACACGGGCGTCGCGCGGCACCACTTCTGCTTCACCTGCGGTATCAAGTCCTTCTACGTTCCACGGTCGAACCCTGACGGAATCAGCGTCAACGCCCGCTGCCTGAATCCGGAAACGATCGCCGGGATCCGCATCACGAACTTTGACGGACGTCACTGGGAAACGCACGCGCACGAGCTCGCTCACTTTTCTCGGGAAGGCGTATAATCCGCGGAGGCAGGAGGAGGAAGCCATGCTGGCACAGAAGCTGGTCGTGGTCGTCTGCACCTTGGTCTTTGCGTTCGCCGCCTGCGGCGACGGCGGGCCCGGCCTTCCCACCCAGGAGAAGGACTGGCTGATCCTCTTCAAGCGGGTCACCCTCTCATCGGATACCCCGGACAGCGTCGAGATCGAGCTCGAGGTGCGGACCGGGACACACCTCTCGCTGCCCGCTCCCGACAGCACCGCCCTCACCCTGGAAACCTCCCTCGGCCGATTCGAAGGAGCCGGACCGGTCGCCAAAATACCTACAGCGGAAGGGCGCGCTCTGGCCAGACTCGAGATCGGCGGCCCGGGGAACATTAACGTCACCGCGCGTGTCCACCAGTCGGAGACCCGGCTGACCATCGTCGTGCGCCCCGATGGGTCGCTCACCGTCCACGCTCCCTGAGGCCGCCATGTTTCGACGAAAACGCCATCTATGTCCGTGCTGCGGGTACCTGACACTCGAGGACACCTCGCCGGGCTCGCACCTGATCTGTCCGATCTGCTTCTGGGAGGACGACCCGCTGCAGTTCGAGGAACCTGATATGGAGGACGGCGCCAACGTCGTCTCCCTGCGCCAGGCGCAACGGAACTTCGGCAATTTCGGCTGCTCGGAAGAGCGGTTTCGGGAACACGTGCGCTCTCCAACCAAACGGGACCGGCGCGGCGTCGAGTGGCGCCCGTTGGAATGACCATGCGCCGGTCACTTCTCCTCATCGACGCGGTGATCAACCTCGCACTCGGTGCTCTCCTTCTCTTCTACCCGGACCGACTGGTGGAGGGGCTCGGGCTGCCGAGGGTGGACTCGATCTTCTGGCCCAGCATCCTCGGCGGTGTGCTCATCGGCATCGGCGTCGCATTGCTGTTTGAACGAGCGAGGGGCGAGGTTCGAGGTCTCGGGATCGAAGGCGCCATCGCCATCAACCTCTGTGGCGCCGGCGTCCTCGTGGGTTGGCTGCTGGTGGCCCCGCAGGCGATCCCAGTCCGCGGTCGGTACACCCTGTGGACCGTGGCGATCCTGGTCATCGGCGTTGGCCTGGTGGAGCTGCGGCACAGCAGGTCGAAGTAAGGGACCGCCCCGGTCTCGACAATCCTCCTCGGACGCCGTACCTTCAAACCGGAGGTACAGCCCCACGCCAATGGCTCTATCTGCGACCGCCTCGTTGGTCCTCGCCACTCCCCCGCCGGCCGCGGCCGCCCAGGACATCGGCCCGCTGCTGGTGTGGGTCGCCGTCCCCGCGGCCATCATGGGCGCGGTCCTGGCCCTCGCGATCAAGTACGCGATCCTCGGCAGGCCGCGTTACCGGGAGCACCGGCCCGTCATCCGCACATTCATCACGGTCGGGATTCTCGAGCTCGCGGTGTGGGGCGTGCTCTGGCCGACCCTGCTCGTGGGCAGAATCGCCGGCGCCTTGGCCCACCGCAGCCACTACGTCATCGCCATGCTCATGGTCATCGCGGCCGCCTACCTCGCGAACCGGATCGGCCTTCGCAGCGCGTTGAACCCGGAAATCGCAGGCAGCCTGCGTGGGACCCTGGTGGCAGACTTTTTTACTATCCTGATGCCGGTGCTGAGCGTTGCCCTCGGCCTCCTGATCTTCTGGTTGATCGCAACCCTGGGGATATGAGAATGATCAAGAACGTCAAACACCGCGTCTGGGCCTTCGACCTCGAGTGGGTGCCGGACCCCGTCGCCGGCCGCCTGCTCTACGAAGTGCCGGAAGAGGTCTCCGATCCCGCCGAAATCATGAAGCTCATGTGGGAGCACGGCGGGGCGACCGAGGAGGACCCGACTCCCTTTTTGAAGACCGCCCTGTGCCGGGTGGTCTCGGTGGCGGCCCTCGAACGGCGTGAGCGACGAGACGGCTCGGTGACGCTGAACCTCCTGTCGCTGCCCCACGACCCAAGTGATGCCGAAGAGGCAAGCGAAGCCTCGGTCGTGGGCACCTTCCTCGAGGCTCTCGGATCGACCAGGCCGCAGCTGGTGGGCTTCAACTCCCTCCGCTCGGACCTCAAGATCCTCATCCAGAGAGGGATGATTCTCGGCCTGGCGGCTCCTGGATTTTGCGAGCGCCCCGAGAAACCCTGGGAGGGCATCGACTACTTCGTCCGCGGCAGCGACTGGCACGTGGACCTCCAGGAAATCCTCGGCGGCTGGGGTCTGGCCAACCCGAGCCTGCACGAAATCGCGGTCCAGTCCGGGATTCCGGGGAAGATGGGCGTCGACGGCAACGACGTGGCCCCCCTGTGGCTCAGCGGCGATCTGGACAGCATCGTGCGTTACAACGAGTTCGACGCCCTCACCACCTATCTCGTGTGGCTGCGGCTGGCGCACTTCGCGGGGTTCTTCGACGACGAGGCCTACGCCCGCGAGCAGCAGCTGGTAGCAGATTTGTTGCAGGCTGAGATTGCGAAAGGCGGCCGCGAGCATCTCGCAGACTACCTGGAGACCTGGCAGAGGCTACGCGAATCCGTCAATAACCACCGAATTCAGGAATAGATCGGGACGTTTTCGCGTCGTTTACATAACGCGAGGCGGTGGAATGGTATCTTTCCGTCCGCCGAGCGGATCGGGGGAGTGACTCGAGTGCATCAGAAACCGAACAGCGGGGCCGGCTTCGACCGGCGCGACTTCATGAGAATGCTGGCCGGCAGCGCCGCGGCGGCCGGGGTCTCCCTGCCCATGGCCTCCTGCGGCCGAGGGTCGTCCACCGACAAGAAGGTCATCGTCCTCGGCCTCGACGGACTCGATCCGAAGATCCTCGGCGCGCTGATGGAGATGGGGCGTCTGCCCAACTTCAAGAAGCTGGCCGAGATGGGCTCCCTCCAACCCCTCGCCACCACGATGCCAGCCCTCAGCCCGGTGGCATGGTCGAGCTTCATCACCGGCATGACCCCCGGCGGGCACGGCATCGCCGACTTCATCGCCCGCGATCCCGCCACCTACACCCCGACCTTTTCTATCTACGAGAACCGCGAACCGGACATGACAATCTCGATCGGCGACGTCCATCTGCCGGTCAAGGGCGGCGGCCCCCTCAACCTGCGCCAGGGCAAGCCCTTCTGGGCCTATCTCACCGAGCGCGACATCCCGGCCTGGATTTCGAAGATCCCGACCAACTTCCCGGTCGAGGAGACAGCCACCAAAGCCATCGCCGGTATGGGCACCCCGGATCTCGTGGATTCTTACGGGGTCTTCTCCTACTACACCTCCGATCCTTTCGAGGACTACCCGAACCTCGAGGGCGGCGAGGTGCTGTACGTCGACGTCAACAAGAACATGGTGCGAAGCAATCTGCTCGGACCGGTCAACTCGCTCGTGACCCAGAAAGACACCAGCCGCGACCCTTACGCCAACACCGTCAAGATCCCTTTCACCATCTACCTCGATCCGCAGGCCGACGGCGCGCGGCTCGACATCCAAGGCCAGAGCATCCTGCTCAAGCGCGGCGAGTACTCGCCGTGGGTCAAGGTGAATTTCGACCTGCTGCCGGTGATCGGCTCGGTCTCGGGCATCGCGCGCTTCCTCTTGAAGGGCATCGCGCCGCACTTCCAGCTCTACGTCACGCCCATCAACATCGACCCGTCGGCCCAGGCGGCGCCGGTCACCTACCCGGCCGAGTTCGGGGCCGAGATCGCCCGCGATATCGGTTCCTTCTGGACCAAGGGCCTGCCCTCGGACATGAAGGCCTTCGACCACAAGGTGATCAACGACGAGGAGTACGTCGGCCAGGCCGAGCTCATCCTCAAAGAGCGCATGGCCCTCTTCGATCACCAGTGGTCACGATTCGAAAGCGGCCTCTTCTACTTCTACGTCTCCTCCACCGACCAGGACGTCCACATGCTGTGGCGCAACATGGACAAGACCCATCCCAAGCACCACGAGTCCGACGTCCGCTTCGCCGGCTGGATCCCCCACCTCTATGAGGAGATGGACAAGCTGGTAGGCAAGGTGCTTCCGGCGGTGGACGACAAGACCCTGGTCCTGATCTGCTCCGACCACGGCTTCGCCCAGTTCGCGCGCCAATTCCACCTCAACACGTGGCTGCGGAACAACGGCTACCTGGCCGTCAAGGACGAGGCGTCGAAGAAGGAGGAGACCTCGATCTTCGACGTCGACTGGAGCCAAACCGTAGCCTACGGCGTCGGCTTCAACGGTCTCTACATGAACCTCAGGGGCCGCGAGGGACAGGGCATCGTGCCTCCGGAAAAGGTCGAGGAGATCACCACCCGGTTGATCCGCGACCTCGAGTCCCTCATCGACCCGGAGACCGGCCAGCGCCCGATAGCCAAGGTCTACCGACGCGAGGAGATGTACGTAGGCCCGTCAACTCCGATGATGCCCGAGCTGCTGGTGGGCTACACCCCGGGCTACCGCAACGCCTCGACCTCGGTGCTCGGTTCCACCGGCAAACCCACGATCAACCTCAACCCCTGGGCGTGGTCAGGCGACCATTCGATGGCCCGCGACCTCGTGCCCGGCACCCTGCTCTCGAGCAAGAAGGTGGCCAGGGAGCACACCAGCATCCTCGACCTGCCGGTGACGATCCTCGAGTTCTTCGGGGTGGAGAAACCGGAGCAGATGGTCGGCAGCTCGATCTTTCGAGTCTGACGACTCGAAAGACCGAGCGGAATTCGGAATTCGGAATTTCGCTCTCGTTCCCCATCAGCAGGCGGGGCTCGCCGCTGTCCGCGGTAGACCCCCGGCGAGATAAGCGGGCTAAAACTCACATGCGGTCTTGACCATCTCGGTGATCTCGACCGAGGACATCACCATTCGCTCGTGCGGCTTCTCCGGCAGACCGGCGTGATGGAGGGCCTCGTGGATCACCGCTATCGCCGCGGTCTCGGTCGAGACCCGAGCGAAGTGACGGCAAATCCAGGTCGGCGCGCCGCCGATATTGGTGTAGGCCAGGTTTTCGGCACCCCTCGAGTTGGCAGCGGAATTCCGCCCACAGACCTCGACCTCGCGCCGATAGGAATCCACCGGAAGGTAGAGACCCGTGGCGAGCATCTCGAGCCCATCGGCGCCAAGCTCGGCGAAAAGCTCACCACACGACTCGACCTCGCGCACGCGTTCCACCGCGAGCTCAAATCCCGCCTCCAACTTGCCACTGACACGACCCGGCATGGATGGGTGGATCCAGGGCTCGACGGTCACGTTCCGATCAACACCGTTGACAACCGCAGCCGCCGCGACGGCTGCGGGCGTGATGCCTCCGGACGCCTCGACGGTGTCCGCCGCCCACGAACCTGCGACCGTCACGATCGCCACGACAACCAACGTCACCACCACCTTCGCCTTCATCGGGTCCCCCCCTGGGCGAGGCGGTGTCCGACGGGTTGCGCACACCTCGACTGCGGCGCGATTCCGCGAGCGCCGAAATGCTGTCGGTAATGCTGTGCCGCCTGCCCCATACCGTCACTGTCGGGCCCGGCAGCTGGTAAGTAATGAAGTTACAGTGGCTTACATGTGGGGATTTTGTGGGGATCTACGAGAGTTCGGCATCGGATGGCTCGAAATCACCTGTAGCACCTATGTGCTCCACAGATGCCGTGTCGTGATGAATTCTCGCCTCGAGGAGACCGACCATGGTGAGACAAACGAAGATCCGGCGTGCGGGAGGCCCCCTCAGCGCGACGCTTCCCAAAGAGATGGCTGTGGAAGGCGGGGACTCGGTGTTCCCCGTCGAGACTGAACGCGGGCTGCTGCTCGACCCCGCTCCTTTGTCAGATCAACCTCAGGTCCATATCCAATTCGATCGCGTCGCCGATCTCTAGTGACGCGAAGTCGGGGTGCTTCGGGTTCAGGATGAGATTGGATTCGTGGGGCACGATTACGCTGGGGACCTCGAGGATGCAGGACCGCATCGAGTCGACCCATCGATCTCCAATCTGCTTCAGTTCAAACGGCGCCGGGAGGGATCGCCAATCGGCTGGCAGTTTTCCTGGTCCCACCATTTCAACGAGGTTGGCATCGAAAGTAACAGGAATGGTGATATAGAGTGGTAGCAGACCCGCATCGGTGTGGACCATCTTCTCCAGCAGACCCAGCGAGGTGGTAGCCGATGTGTAGACCACGGCGCGGCCGGCGCTGTTCCATCTTCCTCCCGTGAATCGAGCACCTCTTCCATCGAAGGCCTGAGAGACGAATTTCTTTTTGACCACCCGCCAAGAAGTGATCATTAGACGATGACCCCGTGTTCAATTTGGCTGATCAGTCTCTCGACTTCGCCTGCCCCGACTTCCGTCTTGGCCATCTCGAACGGGCTCGCACCGCCGAGAGCACGGTTGGGACGCATCAACCAGGCCTGCGCTCCATCTGAATCACCCCCGTAAAGCTCGATGGCGCGCGAAAAGACACGCGCGAGCCGCACCAGCCGGTCGGATTCGTCCGGGCCGAACCGCCCCACCCGTTTTCGTCTGGCAAGGGTGCGATGGGCGATCAGGGCCGCATCCGCGAGCTCCTGAGACGTGACCTTGAGGCGGCGCTTCAGCCTGTCGAACGCGGCGTAGGAAAGCCCTTCATCGAGCCGCTTCAGGAGTGCGGCGGTGTCATACGACCGGAGGCCCAGGAGGGACAAGTACCCGTGCTGGCCGGACGTGGTGGTCGGCAACGATTCTGTGTAATCGAGAGCGGCTTCCGAAACTCGCTCGTTCTTCGAGGTCGGTGTTGAAGGCACGATTCCACCCCCTGCCATTTGTCACTAATGTAGATGCCAAATGGCAGATTGTCAAGAGCGCAGCTCGATTTCCGAGTCTGATGACTCGGAAATCGAGAATTAGGAATTCGGAATGCCGCCCATCCCTCTTTGATCCCTTCACAATGCTGGGCGAGGGAGATTCCGGACCTGCATATCCGCTTCAATCAGGTTGACCAGTCAGCCGTCAGGGCCCAATACCGCCTGGTGGCGGGCCCTGAAGGCCCCCGCCTACGGTTTCAGGGATCCCCCGTGTAGGCGGGGGTCCTTCAGGAATCCGACAACCGCCGACCGGGTGCGGTTCGAACCGGAATCAGCCGATTGCGCCGCCGGCGATCGCGAAGATGCTCTCCAGGTCGCCGGCGGCCTGAGGTTCGCCCAGGACCATGCACAGGCTTGGTGGTGTGGGGCTGAAGCCGAGTGCATCAAGGAGCTTCCGGCCGTGTTGGTTCGGCGCCGGAATTCCCAGCATGACCGCGTGCGGACCGGCGGAGGCGAGCACGGATTCGAGGAGCTCTGAGGCGACCTCCGCGTCCGTCGCGACGCACGGGCCGGCGCGGAGGCCCAGGTTGGTCTCCTCGGTGAGCACGTAGCCCACCACATTGCCATCTCGTCGGGCCACGAAGGCGTGGCGACTCCGGCGGAAAAGGATCCGGAGCAGCCGTCCCCGGTCATCTCCGAAGTGTTCGGCGTCAAAGGCGAGCACGCCGTCGAGGTCTCCTGGCTCGAGGCGCTCGGACCGGGCCGCGAATCCGGCGTGCTCGGGATCCCTTCGGAAGCGGAGCGACTCGTACTCGTCGACAAACCCGAGGCTGCGGTACAGGGCGAGGCCCGGGGGGTCGCCGTCGAGGCGGACGGTGCGTGCTCCGGCGTCTCGAAGATGGCACAGACCGCGTTCCATCAGCTTCCGCCCGATGCCCCGGCTCCGGAAGGCGGGCGGGACGATCAGGTTGCCGATCCAGGCGCTCGCCGCATAGCGGGTCGTCGTGACCATGCCGAGGCGTCCGCCTTCGTGCCAGGCGACAAAAGCGCCATCCGGATCGTGCTCGAAGTAGGTTTCGAACATGGACCGGCCTGTGGCCCAGCCCTCCCGAGTCGTCTGCTCGAGAGCGAACGGGATATCACCGGCCGTGAACGGCCGAATCTCCATCATCAGCCACCGTCCCAGGAAAATCTGTCAGCGGTCGTTCCAAAGCTCCTGATTGGGAACGCGACCTTCTGTCTTCGCGCTTCCCGAGTGGATGCCAGGCACCTCCGAGGCAGCGCGCCCACGCGCGGGCAATACGCTTCGATCTTTCCCGTGGCCACCCCGCGCCGATAATTCAAAATTGAGAATTTAGAATTGAGAATTCTCAATTCCTAATTCCTAATTCCTAATTCCTCATTCTACTGAATGTAGCCAAGGCTCTTCAGCTGCTTCAGCGTGTCCTCGTCAAGATCTCCCTCGATGCGGAGCTCCGGGTCGAGGGAGACCGCAGCGACCATCTTCTCCCAGGCCTCGAGGTGTCGGACCATGACCGCGAGCCGGTCGTCTTGGCTCTCCGCGAGGTTCTCCGTCTGGAGCGGATCAAGGTTGAGGTCGTAGATCTCGGCACCCTCCCCAGCGACGCCGCTGACCATGCCCATGCCGCCGAGGGCCACGAAACGCTGGCCGCCAAACTGCGGCGACTCACCGAAGGCCACGTAGGGTGGCTGGCCGGTGCCGTCGAGGATCGGCGTGAGGCTGCCGCCCTGGACGCCGTTCGGGACGTCCTGGCCGGTGATCTCGAGGATGGTCGGCATCAGGTCCACTACCTCGACGACCTTGGACACCACCTGCGGGTTATTGCCGTTCGGGAACCGCACCAGGAGGGGTACGCGAGTGACCGACGTGTAGAGCGACTCCGAGAAGAGGTCGCCATGCTCCTGGAGCGCAAAACCGTTGCTGCCGAGGACCACCAAAATCGCACGCTGGTCGAGACCGAGGCGGCGGATCTCCGCCATGAAACCATCGAGCATCGAATCGATCACCTGCACCCGCGCCGCGTACCACGCCCGGACCCACTTGAGGTCTTTGTCATCGAAGGCGATGGGCGAATCCGTTCCGCGTGAAACGAGGACCTCTTGCACGCGCTCGTTCATGCCCTCGGGTTGACCGCTTCCAGCGAGCAGCGCCCGCACCTTTTCCAGGGCCGGGTTGGACCACCCACCGAAAAGCAGCAGGAAGTTCTCATCGACGTGTGCGCGCATCCACTCGACTGCCGCCTCCCCCGGTGTGGGCCCAGTCTGGTAAGAACCGAAACCCTGCGCGAGGCCATAGTCGCTGCTTCCCGGTGCGCCCTCCAGAAAGGCCGCGGTGCTGTAACCCGCAGATCCGAGAACCTCCGCGAGGGTCACGGCTTCGTCCGCGAGATAGTCACCAGGTTCTCTCAGCGCATTGGTGGTCGGGTACATTCCGCTGAACATGGCCGCGAGCGACGGCAGCGCCTGCGACGCCTGAGCGAACGCCCACTCGAAGCGCACCGACTCGGCGGCGAGGGCATCGAACGCAGGCGTCTTGCCCAGCGCTCCGTAGCAGCCGAGAGCATCCGCCCGTAGCCCATCCACCGCCAGAATGATCACCGGATGCGCGCCCGCGGCGACGACGCCTTCCTCGGCCTTCTCGCCGCCACAGGACATCAGGACAACCAGCGCGAGAAAACAGGTCAACGACGTGATCATCACGCTTCGGAAAACACTCCTCTGTTTCATTTTTGCAACACCCTCCTCAAGGGGCGAGAGTCTACCACGAGGCAGCGCGGGCTGATTAACCACCAAGACACCAAGACGGCAGGAAGAAGCCCACAGATCACACAGATAGACACAGATAAACACAGGTTTTTTGACAGAAGACAACGCAGAGACGCAGAGGCGCAGAGGGGATTCGGGAGGTCGACCAGCGCCGACGGAGTAATCGACGGTCTCACGACCGTCGATTACCGGTGGTCCGGACGGCTGCTCCGGAAGCGAGCTTCCATAGCATCCATCCGCCCCACCCGCCGACGCGCCGATGGCGCATCGGCTCCGTCTCCTACCACGAGACCCATTTTGATTCTTTCACGAGAACGGAGACGGGGACATCGATCCGCTCAATCTTCGAGGCCGGGCAGCCACGCTTCGAGCGTGGCGGGGAGCTAGAAAGGGAGACGCGACGGGCGCTCGCGTCCGGAGCGGCCCCTTCCTAGCTCCCAGCAAGCGGTCGTCAGACCGCGAAGCGCCCGGCCGTTTCGCCCTGGATTCGTTCTCTGCGTCTCTGCGCCTCTGCGTTATCCCCTCTGTGCTCCTCTGTGTCTCTGTGGTTTTCTCCGTGTTCCTTCTTCGTGTCTTCGTGTCTTCGTGTTTGCCTCGGAAATGGGCGGGAGCTCTCCCGCTCTGCGTTGCCTTCTCTGTGCGGATCTGTGTCTATCTGTGTGATCTGTGGGCTTCCTCGTGTCTTCGTGGTTTTCTTCCGGTGCGGATGCAGTACCATGTCGCCCATCCGCTCCCAGGGGCGGATCCAACCTTCGACGAACGGAGAGAGAAATGCGTCATTGTCTCGCCCTCTTGCTCGCTCTTCCCATGATCGCCACCCTCGCCGGTTGTGCCGAGGCGCCGGTCGAAGACCCGCTCCCGAACGGCCTGCTCCTCTCGCTGGCGGTTCTCGAGAGCGGCCCCTCGGGACCGGTTCCTCAGCCCGCCCAGCTCGGTATCCTCACCCACGACGGCAAAGGGTGGAGCTATCGCTTCATTGAGGATGAAGACAGCAACGTCTTCCACAAGGCGATGGTCTACGCACCTCCTGATGGAGAGGCGGCGATCATCACCGCCGGCGGCACCAGGGCGATGGTCAAGCTGTGGGACCGCAACGGTTCACCTGAGACGCTGTGGGAGAAGGACTTCGGCGGCAAGTTCAGCCGCATGCGCGACCTCGAGATCGCCGACATCAATGCGGACGGGAACCCCGACATCGCGATCGCCACCCACGACCAGGGCGTCGTGGCGGTGCTCTACGGCGACGGCGGCGGGAGCTTCACGGTCGAGGAGCTCGATGCCGAGTCCAACACCTTCGTCCACGAAATCGAGGTCGGCGATTTGAACGGCGACGGCGTGCTCGAGATCTATGCCACCCCGAGCCTGCCCAACAAGCTCGACGGCAACCCGCAGCCGGGGTTTGTCGCGCGCTACGTACCAGGTCTCGACGAGGGTCGGGTCGTGGTTGCCGACCTCGGCGACCGCCACGCCAAGGAGATCCTGGTGGACGACGTGGACGGCGACGGCCGCGACGAGCTCTACGTCTCGGTGGAGGCCGTGGCCGGCGGCCGGGTGGAGATCCTCCGCTTCGACGCGGACACCGACCCCACCCAGGGCATCCTCATCACCAGCCTCGACGACACCCTGACCCGTTTCCTGACCGCTGGCGACGTGGACGGTGACGGCGTCCAGGAGATGGTGGCGGCCGCCCACAAGAGCGGGCTGTGGCTGCTGCGACCCGGAGACGACCCGCGCGCCGAGTGGTCGATCGAGTCCATCGATCGCAACTCGGGTGGCTTCGAGCACGCATCCATCCTCACCGACCTCGACGGCGACGGCGTCGACGAGCTCTACGTTGCCAACGACGACGAGGGCGAGGTGAACCGCTACACATGGGTCGACGGCGAGCCGATCCGGGAGCTGCTCTACACCCACCCGGAGGGGCTGTCGGGCTTCACCTGGAACATCATGCCGGCACCTACGGCGCTGATACCAGCGCCGTAGGAATTCTCAATTTTGAATTCTTAATTTTGAATTCTCCCGCCCACCCGACTGAGCGAGGGGACGGTGGGCAGGAATTAAGAATTGAGAATTGAGAATTGAGAACTTAGGCTTCTTCTTCGCCGAGGGTGACGGTGATCGCGAAGCGCTCCCCCTCCGGCGCATCTCCGTCAGCGATCAGAAGGCCGTCGTCCACTACGTTGCCGGCGCGGAGGATGTCGTCGAGCACCGGGGCCAGAGCGTTGCGACCCTCTTCGGAGCCCGCGATCTCGAGCGAGGCCACCGGCCAGCGCAGGCCGCGCTGCGCCATGGTCTTGGCGCCGCGGATCTTGGTCATCACCTCGACCGCGGCCTCGAAGGTGCCCTCGATCTCAGGCCGCGGCACGACGGCGACCTCATCCGAAGACGGCCAGGAGGACGTGTGCACGCTTTGCTCCCGTCCTGCACCGGCAAAGCTCCACGACCAGACCTCCTCGGTAACGTAAGGGATGAAGGGTGCCAGGAGGCGGAGGAATATCCGCAGCGCGAGGGCGAGGGTGGCCAGGGCAGACCGTCGCCCCGCCGAGTCCTCCTCCGCGTAGGAGCGGAGCTTGACCAGCTCGAGATAGTGGTCGCAGAACTGCCAGAAGCTCTCCTCGGCCACCTGCAGCGCCGTCGCGTAGTCGAAGGCTTCGAAGGCGCGGGTGGCGGCTTCGATGGTCGCGCTCAGGCGCTCGACCAGAGCGAGGTCAAGGGGCTCCGAGATCTGCTCTGCTGTGGGTACGTCGCCCTCCGCGCGCTCGAGCTGCATGAGGACGAAGCGGCTGGCGTTGAAGACCTTGGTCGCCAGGCGCTTGCCAACCTTGAAGACACCCGGGTCGAAGGCGGTGTCGGTGCCGAGCCGGGCGCGCGCCGCCCAGTAGCGTACGGCGTCGGACGAGTGTTCGACCAGGAGATCGTCGGGCGTCACCACGTTGCCCTTGGACTTGGACATCTTCTTGCGGTCGGGATCGAGAATCCAGCCCGACAGCACCACGTGGTACCACGGGATCTCGCCGGAGTGCATCCACGCCTTGACGATAGTGGAGAAGGCCCAGGTGCGGATGATGTCGTGCGCCTGGGGACGGATGTCCATGGGGAAAAGGCTCGCGTGTCGCGCGGGGTCGAGACCCCAATGGGACTGGATCTGCGGGGTCAAAGACGAGGTCGCCCAGGTGTCCATGACGTCGGGCTCGGCGGCGAAACCGCCCGGCTGATCGCGTTGGTCCTCGGTGTAGCCCGGGGCCGCATCGGTCAGCGGATCGACGGGCAGAGCCTCCTTGTCCGCAAAGATCGGGTTTTCAAAATCGGGCTCGCCGTCCGAGCCCACCGGGTACCAGATCGGGAAGGGCACCCCAAAGTGGCGCTGGCGTGAGATGCACCAGTCCTGGTTGAGACCCTCCACCCAGTCGGTGTAGCGTTTTTTCATGTGGGCCGGGTGCCACTGGATCTTGTCGCCCTGGGCGAGCAACGCATCCTTGTGCTCGAGGGTACGGATGAACCACTGCCGGGTGGGCACGAACTCGAGCGGTCGGTCGCCCTTCTCGTAGAACTTGACGATCTGATCGGTGGGTTGCGGCTCGCCGACCAACGCGGCGCTTTCCCATCCCGGGAGGCTGCCCTCCTCGGCGAGAAGCTCGGCGATGCGGGTCTTTGCCTTCTTGACCGG
>Ga0209013_10003547_pt1 | contig 13865 bp, 11 predicted proteins | sample Cruoilmetagenom2_FD_187291 | JGI IMG/M metagenome (GOLD analysis project Ga0209013, IMG submission 187291) | Oil polluted marine microbial communities from Coal Oil Point, Santa Barbara, California, USA - Sample 2 (SPAdes) (version 2) | ecosystem: Environmental > Aquatic > Marine > Oil seeps ... | reverse complement strand
ATTGTAAATACCAAATCAATTTTGGATTTACAAAACGAGCTCAAAGAACAGGAATTCAGTTATTTGCATGAACTTGAAATAAAGAAACAAAAAAAAGATTTGGTAAAAAAACGTTTACAAGGAGCTCTTCAATATTTAAAAACGTTATCTTTAACTCATGATGACTTTGAGAGAGAGCAGAATAAGTAAATGAAGGAGCAAATGTTTGGGTTAAAAAAAGAGCCGATCAATAAAATGTTTCAGAAAATGGAAAGTGATTTTCTGTATGAAAAAATTGAACTTGAGGTTGAATTGAAAAGTTTGAAAAAAGAAAATGACATCCTTCGTGCTAGATTAAAAGAAAGTCCTAAAAAATTCTCGATTGCATATGAAAATGAAACATTATGGACTCTTGGAAAAGAGCGTATCAATAAAATCAACATTCACTTGAAAGAACAAAAAAAGAACGAAATGGAAGAGTTGGGAAACATTTATTCCGAGAGATTCAATTTGATCCAGCAGAAAATCAAAGAAATAGATTTAGATATTCAGGCAACCGAACAGAGGTTTTCAAAGATGTTGCACCAAATAGCCAATATGGTAGAACAAACAATAGAGGATACAATTGGGGAGTCCAAAGAATTAATTAAAGAAAATACAGTAGAAGAGCCGAAAGAGTTATTCGACAAAAGTTACGTGCCGAATGAAGATGAAAACCAAAAAACAGATGAAATCTCAATAAATGATGACAATAATGAAAATGTTATGAACATAAAGAAAGGGTCGATCTCAAGTGTCATTAAAAATAGTGAAACCTTCACTAAATCAGAAGAAACTGATGAGGAAGTTGGTAGTGGTGAAGACAGTCTAATTGACCAAATCAATTCGATTAAATCTCAGTATATTGTTGGTAAGGTGGCTGGAGAAGACCTATTTGACTTACAAGGTCATCGCATTATTTCTAAGTCCCAAGTCATTACTCGCCAAGCGGTCAATAAAGCTGATCGTGAAGGCAAATTGGCTGAACTCATTGTGAATATGAAGATATCTGGTCTGGGAGAGGATTAATGTGGAGAATTACAGCCCAGAAATAAGGGAATCCGATAAATTTCTCCTGCTACTGAATGAAGTATTAGAAGTACACTTACATCCACAAGATCAATATGAAATTGCTGCACTGCTTGAATCAATGGGGTGGAATGATGATCGGGTTTCTAGAGAGTTCAAAGTAAAAGATATTTTTGATTTGGCCGATTTAATGTGGGATGAGATTCAATCTCAAATAGGTTATCAATCATTTTCAACTGTTGAAAAAACAAGCGCTTCTTTTTTAGTAACTACCATGATTCGACACTTTCTTCGAGGTTTAATTTTTGCTTTTCCAATGGCGATATCCATTGCTGCTATGTTGAACTTCAAATTTTCTTTATGGTCGTATCAATACTTGTCAGTGGAAAAGGCAACGAGTATTGCAATTGGAACCATTTTGAGTTTTGTTCTTGTTGGAGGATTTACACAAGCCATTGTAAGACGTGGGTATTTCTACATTATTCAAGGCAATTACAAACTTGCACGTAAAAATACATTTATATTCATTGGAATTGGTTTTGTAATAGGCTTTTTCTTTTCAATTTTTATCATAATATTAAATATTATTTTTAATTTGTTCTCTTATGAAATGTTATTTCTAATCGTCTTGTACTTTTTTTTCCTTACCTCTATCTGGCTTTCCGTGACTGTTATGTATATCTTGAAGAAAGAAATTATTTTTACTGGTCTTATCATTTTTGGTATTTTCCTTGTGTATGTTTTGTTTGTTGTAGCTGGTTTAGATATTATCATTTCCCAATTAATCTCCCTCTGCGTTGTCTCCATTTGTAGTTTGTTATTAGTATTATTCTTTTTTTACAGGTCAGCAAAGAAAAATGAAAAAGAAATCTCAAAACTCCCAAGGTTTTCTATTACTTTGTATTCGGTTTGGCCCTACTTTTTTTATGGATTTTTATACTTTAGTTTCTTATTTGTGGATCGCATAAATGCCTGGTCCAAGAATGAAGAATTTATGCCCTATGTCATCTGGTTCAGAGGTCAATACGAGCTCGGATTGGATTTTGCCCTACTCACAATTATTATTCCTATGGGAGTAAGTGAAGTAGTCGTAAACAAACTAATGTTTGATTTGGAATTAAGTCAAAAAAACTATTTGGCAATAGAAAGCCAAAAGTTTTATGAAAAATTCTTGAAAATGTATAAAAGAATGACCTTATTCATTTTGATTAGTTCAGTAATTAGTAGTTTTATTATTTACCGACTCATTTTGTGGTATAACACCGTTTCAATCAGAATAAATAATGAGAATATCTTAGAAAGTGACGTCACGCTATTTGTGTTGTTTTGGGGAATCGTTTCGTATGTGATTTTAGCTTTTAGCTTAATGAATGTTGTGATATTATTTGCGCTTTCCCAACCAAACAGAGTGATAAAAGCAATCATCCCTGCTTTATTAATCAATCTAATCGTGGGTTTCTTATTAAGTAGGTGGTTTGATTACCATTTTGCTGTTTTTGGGTTATTTTTTGGATCGATTCTCCTGTCATATTTATCAACAAAATATGTGATACAAATAATTAAAAACCTGGATTATTATTTATATGCCGCTTCATAAAGGATGAATGAAAGATGACATATGCAACGATTTCTACACATATTTTTCCGTTAGTTCATTATTTTATCGCATTTGTCTTCTTGTTTATTTTATTGCCGAAGTGGCTTTTTTCTACGAGCTATAAAGACTGGATTGACAGATGGTTTGCTGCATATGTAAAGATGAGTTTTCTAATTATCATGATCTGTTACTTACTGGTCATCATCAAACTTTATGAAGTTCTTTCGTTATCAGTCCTATTTTTTGCCATCATTGGTTATCGGTTTGTCAAACGTGAACGTAAAAAAAAGAAAGACACATTTAAGGAGCGGCAATTAAACCGACTATTTAATTGGTTGGAGGGGTTATTCAAATTCACATTAATAAATACGAAATCAAATTTGGTGAATTTAACCTCTAAACTAAAGTTGAATTTACAGCAAAAATTCAGTTGGAACTTACTATTAGAAGGATTAGCTTTGGTCATCATAATTGGTGGGTCAACATATCTACGTTTTTACGATGCCTTTCTCAATGCAGCTCCTCCTATGGCTGATAGTTACGTGACACTGGCGTGGATGAAATATATTGATGCCCGGGAACTATTTCATGACGGTATTTACCCGCAAGGATTTCATATTTATTTAACGACACTATTTAAATTTGCAGCAGTAGATGCTTTATTTGTCCTCCGTTATACAGGTCCATTAAATACGGTACTGTTTACTATAGGTTTATATATAGTGATACGAAAGTTGACGAATACTGGCATAGGCGCTATTACTGCAGCATTAATTTATGGTGTTTATTGGGTAATTATGCCGTTATCAATCAGTCCAATAGAACCCGATAGACAAGCTGCAACAAACTCGCAAGAATTTGCTTTTGTTTTTATTTTTCCGGCAGTTTATTTTTTAATAAAATATGTAGTGAATAAACATAAAGAAGATTTAACAGTAGGTCTAATTTGCACGGCAATCATAGGCTTAGTCCATTCATTGGCCTTTGCACTTGTGGGCTTACTAATAGGAGAACTGGTTGTTTGCTCCTTACTGACCGTAAGGCAAAGCTATAAAACAGCAACACGTATATGTATAGGCGCTTTAATAACAGTTGTGATTTCCTTAATTCCGCTTGGAACGGGATATTTGTTAGGCAATAAATTTCACTCTTCCTCAGCTGAGTATTTAGTTGAGCGTAAAGAATCCACTTTTACCTATCCAAATCTGACATTTGTCGATTATTCCGCCCTTGGATTCTGCATCCTCCTCTTTTTATGTTTACTTAGAAAAAAAAATACAAGTAAAGACCGTTTGATTGTACTATTCACGATAGTTGCAGGATGTAGTGTTTTTACACTGTATTATGCTGGAGCAACCTGGACGCAAAGTACCCTAATTGCAAGCCGCTCACGTGAATTATGGGGACTTATCATTCCATTTTGTGTGGGAGTATCAATGTCTTACCTGTTTACTTGGTTGAAAGAGAAATGGAAATCCATTTTATATCTCCCTCTTATGTTAATAGTTATCCCATCATTAGTGCTATATAAGCCGGCACCAGTCATTCCTTATAAACTAGAGCATCCGGAAAACATTGAACAATATTTGAGAATCCGTGATGAATATTTGCCTAAGACTTGGTTGATTGTCTCGCAAGCGGAGGGTTACTCAGTTTCACTTGGAACTGGTTTTCATATGCACCTTGGTGATTTTCTTCAAAATTATCGCCCTGAAGGGGAGGGATTGACCAGAAGAGACGAGGGAAGAGTTGATAAAAACCTTTCACAAAATATATTTATCTTTATGGAAAAAAACGTATTTCGAGTGTCCGAGTCTAATAGTGTGTATGAACTTTTAGAGCCTGAATATGAAAGAAGAATGGGGGAATATAAACAATTAACTGAGTGGATGTCAATTCATAAAAAGGCAGGATATGAGGTTTCGACGTACTTTGAAAATGAAAACATTCAAGTTTATCACCTCCAATTAACCAGCGATGATTCACTGATAAAAAATATTTGGGGTCATTAAGAAGGAGAACTTATATGATAACCAGTTGGATTATGCTTTTGAAAATAGCATTTCTTCTCTTTCTTCTCCTATGCGCCATCCCAATATCTGTTCAAAACTGGAAATATAATCAAGGTTGGAAGGATCGCTTACTCATCTCTGTGATTCATTCCCACTTATTCTTTATTCTCGTTGTTCATCTGTTGGTGGCAGTGCACTTATATGAAACGCTGTCACTAATGACTATTTCGATTATGGCATTTGTATTAATATACCGATGCAAACATAGAAAAGAAGCCATTACTCCCATTAAAAAAATTATGTTGTCCTTTATGCAAGCAACAGATCAAAAAGAGTTTTTGGTTAGATGGGTAAAAGAAGTACTTTTAAGTATTATTAATCGAATTCAAGAATGGAAAAAGCTGATTTTTAATAAGATTTCTCATAATTATTTTCCATTGCTAGTGATACTAATTTTATTTTTTCTGTCAGCAGCTATCAGGTTTCATCATTCAGTTACCCATTATTATTATCCCTCATCCGATCCATATGTTCATTTAAAGTGGGTAAAATTGCTTGGATCAAATAAAATCTATATTGATGGAGTTTATCCATTCGGATTTGAGGCAATTATTTCAGCGTTACACACCATTTTTAACATCGATCCGTATTACATTTTGCGTTTCTTGGGACCACTATCGGCAGTTTTCCTTGTCTTCACTATTTATTATGTGATTCGAAAACATCGTCCCCAGGAGTATTCCATTGCTATATTTGCATTACTCATCTATTTTATCAGTACGTTTCAATTCGGTTTTATTTGGAGGCAGTACTCATCACTTTCCATGGAGTATGGCATCATCTTTGTACTTCCGGCAATCTACTTTTTTCTGGAGTATATGAAAGAGAAAAGAATACAGTCCTTGTTGATCAGTATGGAATGTTTTCTATTGACGATATTAATTCACCCGTATGCTGCCATTTGTTTATTTGTTGGCTACCTTGTACTATTCGTATTCTCTTTAAAGTATTTTCCGTTTCTTCACTTATTAAAAATGGTGGGCGGTTTTGCTATCACGGGAATCATTGGGATTCTTCCGTTGGCAGTTGGTCTACTAAGTGGAAAAGAGTTCCATGGGGAATCAATTGACTTCGTTCAATCGAGTTTGAATGTAAACTCAACATCAGAGAATCGTTTTTCTATAGAGAGTTTTTTAGGAAGAACGGAATACGCTCATATATTGGTTTTCTTATGTGTCAGTATCTTCATGTTCTGTATCCTTCTTCTCTTTCGGAAAAAAGCTTGGTATGCAATCTATCCGTTTCCGATGTATATCGCCATTAGTTGTGCATTGTTCCTCTTGTATAAAGCGGAATGGTTAGGTATACCTTCTGTAATGCTTCCATATCGTATAGAAGTGACTTTAGTACTCCTTACAAGTATTTCTATTTCATCTTTTGTAGCGTTTATTCCCAAAATAAAATTCAGATACATTGTAAGCACTTTGGTTATTATTAGTTATATTTTCCTATCTTACAAAACAATTCCTACATATACCTTACCGAAAGGCAATCAACTTCAATATGATGAATCAATTGAGGCATATTTAAAAATTAAAGATGAATTTTCTATGCAAGAATGGACAATTGTTTCCTCAATCGAGGAATATCCTTTAGCGATTGATTATGGTTGGCATTATAACTTGACTGATTTTATCATCAATATTTCAAACGAAGAAGAACTAAAATTTCCTACGAAAGATGTCTTCTTGTTTGTTGAGAAAATACCCGTAGGAACAACCGAAAAAATCACTTCTGCAAATGTAACCGATTTTTCTCTACCAGCTCGTGGAGAAGTGTTAGACTTCTATCGTTTGCCGGAATACAGAAAAATATTGCATGAAAAGACGTGGTACTGGATTGAAGGGGTTCAGGAAAAACATCCAAATCTGTTGAAAATCTATCTGGATACCCCTAGTTTCACTGTGTATCACCTGGAACAAGATTCTTTAAATCCATACGACATTTCAACATTGTGGCGATAAGGTTGTGAAGAGATGAATACAGCAGTCATTACAGACGGATTGTTAAGAAAATCATTGTCAACGACAAGATCCCTTGGTAAACGAGGGATTCAGACTGTAGTAGGAGAAAGAAGTTGGTTTTCACCAAGTGGATTTTCGAGATATTGTGGAAAACGACTCACATATCCGAATCCAGAGACAGACCCGTATCTGTTCATCAAATGGCTGTTTCAATTGTTTCATCAGGAAAACGAACCTGTTTTTCTTCCAATGGACGATGCAGTTATGGAAGTAGTGATGAAATACCGTGAAGAAGTAATAAAAAGAAGTAACTGTCTATTGCCTGCCAAGTCTTCTTTTGAAATAGCGGCCGACAAATATGAAACGATGAAGTTGGCGGGCGAACAAAATATTGACTGTCCGACTACGTATTTGGCGAAGGAAATAAAAGATTTAATTGAAATTAGTGATACAGCAAATTTTCCATTGATTATCAAACCACGGAAAAGTAGTGGTTCAAGAGGGATTCGCAAAGTGCAAAAAAAAGAGGAATTAATCCCACTATTTTTGGAGATTCAGCAAGATTATCCGGAAATATTGGTTCAAGAATTTATTCCACTTGGTGATCGCTACGACGTGTGTTTACTATATGACGGCAATCATGAAGTGAAAGCATCTTTTGTTCAAAAAGAAATTCGACATTTTCCAGTTGCAATGGGACCTAGTACGGTTCAAGAGAGTGTGGTCTTTAACGAATTAATTGAACGTAGCATTAAATTAATGAAACCATTAGATTGGAGTGGAATTGTTGAAATAGAGTTTATGATGGATTCAAGAACGAACTGTCCGATTTTATTAGAAATTAACCCCCGTTTCTGGAACTCTTTAGATTTGTCTATTCAAAGTGGAATAGATTTTCCTTATTTGTTGTATCAATTAAGCCTTGGCAAAGAAGTGCCATCGCAAAAGAATTATGAAATCGGCAGAAGGAGTAGATGGCTATTTCCCGGGGATATTCTTCATTTTTTATGGAATCCGAAAAGACTTTCGATGAATCCCGGACTTCTCTCGGGGAAAAGGCAGCAAGTGTATGATGATACGTTTACCATTACAGATCCAATTCCAGGGGTTATTTGGATATTCACTTGTTTCAGATTTTTCTTAAATGTACATGCACTCAAAACCTTCTTTAAACGTTAGGAGATAGTAGAAATGATAAATGCATTAACCGTAGATGTAGAAGATTGGTACCAGACAAATGGCTTAAATATAGCTAGAAAGGAATGGAGTCACTTACAGTCAACTGTTTATCCAAATACAATGAAAATACTGGACTTATTTGATGAAGTTCAAGTAAAAGCCACTTTTTTTATTCTTGGAGATGTAGCCCGGAGATTCCCTCACCTCGTTAGAGAAATTGTTGGACGTGGACATGAGATTGGATCGCATGGAATGAACCATCAATTAGTATCAGGTCAATCCATCGAAGACTTTAAGAGTGATTTTAATCAATCAATTGCAATACTTGAGAAAATATCGGAACAAAAAATAAAGTATTATCGTGCACCTTCATGGTCGATTTCTCAGGACAAATTGGAAGTTCTGTCCTTTCTCGAGAACAATGGGATTATTTGCGATTCCAGCCTTCAACCTTTTAAAACCCCTTTGTCTGGAATAAGTGGTATTCCATTACATCCATTTAAACCAATTGTTCTGGGGAGTAAACTAGAGTTAATTGAATTTCCTCCTACTATTTATAAACCAAATAAACGTCTATCTATCCCTTTTGCAGGAGGGTTCTACCTAAGGCTTTTTCCTAGTACAGTTATTGCTCATCTACTCAGAATAGTAAATAAGAAAAGACCAGGAATGATTTACATACATTCTTGGGAATTAGATTCAACTATCCCAAGATGGAAAACAAGCTGGCTCATTCATATCATCCAATATTATCGCTTACATTCAACCGATCGCACGCTAAGACTGCTTTTCAATGAATTTGAATTTGCCCCTCTGGGGAAAGTATTGCAAAATCATAAAATCCTTCATGAAACTATTTAGACTGGAGGAGGCAGGTTGAGCGTAATTAAAAGAAAACAAAAAGATTTTTGGGTAGTCCATTTGCTAATAGTTTTTAACTTACTCCTGGCACTCGTTGCCTTTATTAAAGACATTGTATTAGCTTCATATTTTGGAACGAGTGGTGTTGCAGATGCAATTAGTCTAGCCTTTTTTTTGCCAGATACTTTTGGGAATAATCTCATAGGTGCTGCTATTGCCGTTTCCAGTATCCCGATTCTCACCAAACTTTCATTGAATGAAGATCCATCTTTGTACCAAGATACCATAAAGAAATTGGGTGTCATTGTTATCATTGGTACAGTCATTCTACTTATTTTACTCCTTTTTCTCTTCCAACCTCTGTTGCAATTATTCAATTGGGAAACCCAGGAGAATTTAACTACAGTTTTTGACTACTTCCTGATCATGTCACCAATTATATGTTGTGCTCCGCTGTGGTTAATGGGGTCTTCTGTATTGCAATCCTCTAGGAAATTCATTGTACCAGCAATTTCACCTATACTTTTCAACCTAGTTCTTCTAGGCACGTTATTGTGGTGTCAATGGCAAAGCATTCCTCAAACGTATGGGGGGAAAACATTCTCTTATGCCAGCACATTTGGAACCTTGCTATGCGTCATTGTTACTTGGACTTTTATTTTCAGAAATCAAAAATGGAAATGGTCCTTTCAGACTTTTAATTTGAAAAGTGACTTCACAGAAGTCCAGAAGGTGCTTTTTACATTTTCTTCTTATGCACTCATTCTTTTTTTCACACAAATAGGTCTTGTTGCTGAGAGATTTTTTGCAAGCTCGCTACAAATAGGGACAATTGCTGCATTAACGTATGCATATCGATTAGCCCAGTTTCCTTTGTGGGTATTTATTGCAGCCATCACTACTTTCATTCTCCCTACCATTAGTTTCCACATGAGAAGAAGCGATTTCATTTCATTAAAATATGTTTTAGTAAGATCACTTCTATTTGTAATTGGGAGTTCCGGTTTGATTTCTCTTATTTTCGTTTTTTTCTCAGATCAAATTGTTCGTATCCTCTTTCTTAGAGGTTCTTTTAACTTGGATTCTGTACAACTTACAAGTGAAATTTTGAAAGGCTATGGTTTATCGATTATTGGACAAAGTTTATTTGTATTCTGTACTCGTTATTACGTTGCTCAAAGTAAAATGAAGGTTCCTTTATTCATTGGTCTAGTGGGAAGTTGCATAAATATATGTCTTTTATTTGTACTTGTTCCATGGGTAGGTGCGGGAGGAATAGGGTATGCAGTAGCGATATCTTCATCATTTAGCGGAGCATTGTTACTCAGCCACTTCATTAAAAACCTTCTTAATTTAGTAAAGAAAGGAGGAACAACATTTGAATGAGTTTTTAATCATTATTCCTGCTTTTAATGAAGAGGAAAATATGGAGGGTGTAATTAGTACACTAAAGGAGTTAAACAGTCCATTTGATATTGTTGTTGTAGACGATGGTTCTACCGATGGAACCGCTATAAAAGCAAGAGAATTCGGGGCTAAAGTGATTAGCCATCCTACCAATCTAGGCTACTCATCTGCTGTTCAAACGGGCTTTAAATATGCAGAGAAGAAAAATTATCCATATGTTATTTTTTTTGATGGGGATGGTCAACATAACCCTAGCAATATAAAAGATATGATGGAATCCATCAAGATAGAAAACGTTGATGTCGTAATTGGGTCACGATTTTTGCAGCAAGCGGATATGAAAATTGGATTTGGCAAACGGTTCGCCATAAATTTTTTTCAACACATTATTTATTTAACTACGAAGAAATGCATTACAGATCCTACATCAGGTTTTAAAGCTTACAAAGCTAAAGTGTATAAAAAATTCACTAATTCCACTGAGTTTTTTTATGATTTACCTGATAGTAACTTTATCATAGACATTTTACTTAGAGAACTTACAATTTTAGAAATACCCGTCAACATGCATGATCGACATAACGGGAAAAGTAAAATCCATCAAACAGGATTAAAACCGTTAATCTATATGGCTCAAACATTGTTAAGCATTCTTATTGTCCTAATTAAAAAAAAGAGATTTCTTAAGATAGGTAGGAAATTGAAATGAATAGTGTGCTCCAAATTTTTTTACTAGGATGTGCTATTTTATTTTCCACATTCGTCATTAGATTATTATTAAAGAACAAGATAAGTGAAAAAAACTCTGTTATCTGGCTCGGTGGATTATTAGTCATTTTTTTTCTATCAGGTAACCCCAATAAATTTGATGAAGTCGCTAAACAACTTGGCATCAGTTATCCCCCGGCACTATTATTTTTCATTTCGAGTTTGATTTTATTAACTTTTAATCTCTACCAAACGGTACAAATCACTAAACTATCAACAAAAATCAAGAATATATCACAGTTCATTGCTCTTAACGATGATGAAAAACAACACCCTAAATGTGCAACTACACAAATGAAAAATGAACATGAATGCAGCTCAAATGATAAATAGTGGATATTTATTTTTTAGCATGACACTGGCTATTGTTCTTATTGCATGTTTGCTGGGATTGTTTATAAGACTGAAAAAAAAGGAAGAGCCGCATACAAGTTTCCTAGATTCATTAACCCCTTCACTTGGCATGAAAAAAAACTTGGATTTAATCTTAACGAAATTGCAAGACTACGTGAATGCACCAAACTTTAGTTTTTATCTGTATGATCCTACGCATGAACAATATGTTCTCAAAGCTGTAAGACAATTAACAAATGATGCCCCGATTGCCCCGTCTTATAGTGGGCTAGTCCCTTATGGAAAAAAAGATATTCATCCGCATATAACGTACCCTAAGGCATATTTTCAGTCCGAAACAGTTCTTGTCAAAGAGGGAAACCTTTCTAAAGTATTGGTGCCGATTAAAGGAGGGATGGGGTTCATCATAATGGGTCCCGTAAAAAATCTTCGAAAAAAAGAAATCAGGATGTTGGATGAACTTGGCAGATTTCTAGAGTTTCCTCTTAGAGATTTGGTGGAGGAAGCCGAAAAAGGTTGTGAACGAATCGATAATGGGTTGCAGAAAAGCAATCGCAAGGTAAGAATGCTTTCAGCCAAAAACTATGCTTTGTACTATGGCTATGGGCAAGTAGGGATGCTGTCTCATTTTGATTTGATTATCGTTGAGCCAAAAGGGCATACGAGACTGGAGTTTAAGGAACTAAGAGAGAAGAAAAAGGTAATCTTTACTTATTTGAGTTTACTAGAAGTTCATCCAACAGAGCCCATATTTCAAGAATTGAGCGAGGATGATTTCTTATATGTAAATGGACAACCATTAAGAAATGAAGCTTTTGGTACATATCTTGTCAACTTGAAATCCCAAAAATGGATGTCGTACTTATTGGAAACCGTTCAACATCATTTGCTGGGTTTGGAGGCAGATGGATTGTTTCTGGATACGATAGGTGACATTGAATGCCCTACCATCCCATATTCCGTAAAAAGAAAACAACTATATGCAGCCATAAATTTTTTACATGTACTAAAAATGCTTTACCCGTCACACCTGATTATTCAAAACAATGGTTTGGAGACGGTATGTTTGGAGACAGCCCCTTATATTGACGGAATATGTTGGGAAAACCCACCACTATCATTGCACGGAAGTAAGGAGTGGGCAGATTTAATCGTTCAACGATTAACCTTTTTGAAGAATGAATTTCAATTAAAGGTCTTTTTGTTGTTGGAAGAGACGGTGGAGAAAGAAAGAAAGTCATATACGTCAGCACAAGTAGTTGCCGAAGAAAACGGTTTTCTTTTATACAATGCACCGAAGGACTATCTTAAATTAAAGCGTAATGATAGTTTATAATCCACTCCAGCGGGTACAGGGTAATAGTTGTTAAAAGATTTAATTTTCAGAAAATATGCAGACGGGAGGTGAATCTAGTGAAAAGACGGATTATCAAAATTCTAGTATTAACAGGTTCTTTCCTGATGGTCCCCCAGTATTTTCAAGCAGAAGGAACCGGAGAACTTAATGGGGAGCAGCCAAATCTTATCGGGAACTTAATCAGTGAGCAGTCTGAGTTAGTAAAAATGAGTTTAAAAGATACTATGGATGTTGTTGAGGTTGTTGCAGATGAGGCAACAGTAGGAACGAGTGAACTAACTGAAATAGTTGTGGAATCAGTAGAAACAACCATTATGAATACTTCTGAAATGGTGAAGAAAACTTCGAAAAGTCTCACAGAACCTACCGCTAACGACACTACCTCAACTATAGTGAAAGAAACCAACAACGTTGTAAATGAAGCAACCGAAAGTGCTAAATCAATAGTAAATAAAACAAGTGAAACAACAAAAGAATCGATAAGAGAAGTAAAGAAAGAAACAAAGGATGTAACGAAAACAATAAGTAAATCAATCGAATCAGTTGACAAGAAAGCAGACGAAGTAATTAATGATTTGCCGCCTGTTTCTGTGGTGACACCAATCGTGGAAGAGGTAAAACATCAAATAACCAATGAGATTAAACCAGTGGTCGAAAAACCAATTAAACAAGCTGATATAACTCCAGCACAAAGAGAAGACGTGAATCTGGAAAAAGAGAAAGAAATAGAAGTAGTTACGGAAGACTCTTTTATAACAACGGAAACACCGATTGAGAATAAACCTTTATCTAAAATCAAGATTCAAAAACTAAAAAGTTTATCGGAATCGTTGTCACTAATTGAACGAGTGGATGTTTCCACTAAACAATCAGTTGAAAAAACGATAAAAGAAGAAACTTCTACCCTGTCCGAAAAATTAAAACCAGTGTCGCAGAATCAGAAAAAAGAGAGACATGTTTTTCTGACAGAGCCACTTGAGAATGCACTTACTCCTTTGAACCCAATAAACTCTACCTATAGCTCAAATTCGAGTGCGGGGATAAGCGATGGAGTACAAGGGATATTGCTATTATTGCCGTACCAATCGGATCAAGTTAACGAATGGTGGCATCACGGTAATAAATTCGCTCTGAAACAATGGATATATGACCCACTAGGAAAACCTCCAAAATTCGCTCCTTTTTTAATTGACTAAAATCAAATAAAAAAGGAGATTGGAAAAAATGAAGAAAATTAAAATTAATTTAGTCGGAGCTGC